>Ga0310121_10000065_pt1 | contig 98345 bp, 87 predicted proteins | sample CB27_Tmax_986_MG_FD_203504 | JGI IMG/M metagenome (GOLD analysis project Ga0310121, IMG submission 203504) | Marine microbial communities from Western Arctic Ocean, Canada - CB27_Tmax_986 | ecosystem: Environmental > Aquatic > Marine > Oceanic | place: Canada: Western Arctic Ocean | collected... | reverse complement strand
TGCAATGCCTCCCCGACAACCTGGGAGACCGTCGATACTATCGGCCGACAGAGCGGGGCCTGGAGAAAACCATCGCTGAGCGATTGTCGGCCACGCGCTCGGTCCGCAGCTCTCGACCACCCGACCCAAAGTGAGCAACGATTTCATCATGCCCGGATTCATCTATTACATCGGCCGGTTCCTTCAGCTTCTTGCGATGTCGCTTCTATTGATGGCGATCGTTACGGCGGGGCCGCTCGGTCCGAGCCCTCGAATTTTTGGGGCCGGCGTCTTTGCCTTTGTCGTCGGGTGGCTGATTGTGCGACAACGGGTTGGACCGTCCTGAAACTAGAGTTCACGCGGGTGAGGGCCCTCGGCGCGAGACGCGAAGAGGCGGGTCAGTGTCTGGAGAAAGTGCTGGGCCCGCCGCGGGCTCACACATGGGTCCACGCATAGGCCACGCATGGGTCCGCAATCGAGGACAACGCTGCCCTCGTCGGTTAGAACACGTCGATACGGTCAACGCGACATGAAGGCGTGGGGTGACCCGCGACGAGGACCGGCGTCGAGCACAATGTATGATCGCCCTGAGAAACGGGTACTCCCGGAACTAATCGATATTTTCGGACGCGGCCTCAGACTCCGGTGTCCATGTTATGCGCATGGTCGACTCTTCAAGACACTGTTCCAATTGAACGACCAGTGTGCGGCCTGTGGCGAACGGTTTGAGCGAGAACCCGGGCAGTGGTTTGGAGCCGTGTATGTGAACATCCTCTTGACGTGCGTCCTCACGTTTACCGGTTTCACGATAACGCGGACCTTCACTTCAATAGCGATGACTCACCAACTCTGGATCTGGATCCCCGTGGCGGTGCTGGCGCCGGTCGCGCTCCACCGACACTCGCACGGACTCTGGGCCAGCATCGTCTTTCTTGGCGAAGGGCTGTATATTCCGTGGCCGAACCGCTAAACGACCCTTCCGAAACCTCCGCTGCCGACCCAGACTTACCGAGCCCGAGTTCGGCCGGGGTTCGCGTCGTGCGACGACTGGCGGCCGCGTTCGCCTATCCAAATTTTAGAAACCTCTGGCTCGCCGCGTTCACTTCTGCGGTGGGCACCTGGACTCAGCGCTTTGCCCAGCAATGGCTGATTCTGACTCTGACCGGCTCCGCCTTTTATCTGGGGCTCAACGTGTTTATCGGTGAGCTGCCGCTTCTGCTCTTCACGCTCATTGGGGGCGTGGTCGCTGACCGACACGACCGTCGGCATCTTCTGATCGCGTCCCAAGTGCTCCAAATGATGTGCGCCCTGGTCCTGACAGCCGTAGTTTTTTTCGAGGTCGTCGAGATTCGCCACATTCTGGTGTTGTCGTTTCTAACCGGTCTCGCTCAAGCGTTTGGAGGACCCGCATTTCAATCGATGATTCCGTCGATGGTTCCTCGAAAGACGCTCCCCAACGCGATCGCGCTCAACTCCATCCAATTCAATCTGGCACAGATGGTGGGTCCGCTCATTGGTGGAGCCGTGCTTGTGTCGCTCGGCATGGTGGCCTGCTTTGGGCTCAACTCGTTGTCCTTCCTCGCGGTCATCGTCGTGTTGAGTCTGATGCAACTCCCCCTTCCCCCGGCCAAGCCGAGTCAAAAGATGCTTGTCGCGATCAAGGGTGGGCTATCCTACGTCAAAAACGAACCGACCCTACTGGCATTGACCGTGCTGGCGTTGGCCACAACATCGCTGGGGCTGCCGATCCGCTCGTTTCTGCCCGTGTTCGCCGAAGATGCGGCCCATCTGAGCCGGCTCATGACGGCAGTCGGGGCCGGTGCCGTCGCGGGGGCGCTGAGTGTGGCCTGGCTGGGCACCTTTCGGAACATGGGCCGCACGCTGCTCTCGGTCCAGATCGCGTTCGCCGGGTGCGTGGTGGCGTTCGCGGTCCTCCCGTTTACGATCTTTAGCTACGTGATTTTGTTTGGAGTGGGCGCGACTTTACTCGTCGTGTTCGCCCTCATCAGCTCGTTGGTCCAGCTCACGGTGCCCAACGAGCTGCGCGGCCGAGTGCTGAGTATCTATTTGGTCGCGTTTCGCGGTGGCACGCCCATCGGCAGCCTCATCAGCGGCTACTTCATCGGCCTGTCATCAGCCTCCACAGTCCTCGCGGTCAACGGCCTCCTGCTGGCTGCCGTTGCCGCGTTGTTTCTGATCCGAAGCCGAGAACTGCAAGAGCTCTAGTGCCCGGCAGCAGCTAGTCTCTAATGAGTCCTCTCCACTCAAAGTCCCAACTCATCGGGACCTCGACTGGCACATAGCAAATCGCGTCATCGCACGCCTGGTATTCCAGCACACCGTTGACGGTGAGTGTTGCGCCGGGTTCGCTTGCGAGCGCCGCGACCTCCCGACTCATAGGTATCGTCGCATCTTGGACCAGACGAAACGACTCCTCGTAGACGGCCACGGTCTCGTCGAGCGGCGCAAAGTGATAGGTTCCCGACGGCGGGTACTCTGGCTCATGCAACTGCACGAAATCCGGCGTCTCAATCCGGAGCCGAATTACCTGATACGTGTGGTCGCCCGGCGCATAGACGTGCATCCCGGCCTGGGGCGTCACGTCAACCAGTAGTGAGAAACGGTTACCCGGAGCGACGACCGAATCGCTCGCGTAGGAGATGGCCTGGATATGGTCGGTCTCGACTTGCACCGCATCGCGATCGGCACCGGTCACGGGGTCCGCGAGGCTTGTCAAGATGCTGGACGCCGTAAAACGTTCCTGATAGCGAGCTTCAAAAAACCGCGCCGTGACCCGGCCCGATGCATCCAGGATAAATATTCCCGGATACGGGATGCCGTAGACACGGCTACCCACTTCGGTCTCCCGGTTTAGCAGGTCGTAGGCTTGAATCACCTCTGACCCGACGTCCGACAGGACCGGGAACTCGATTCCCCGAGAGGTCGTAAACGCCGAAATCGTTTCGGGCGGGTCATACAGGACGGACGCCAGCCCCAAGCCCCGAGCCTGGATCTCCGACTGCCGACTTTGCAGCTCCACGAGCTGCGTTTTACAGTACGGTCACCAGTCAGCCGAACGGCTAAAGACCAGCATCAGCCCCTCTGGGCCCATCAGCGACGCGAGGTCGCGCGACGTTCCTGACTGGTCAACCAACGAGAAATCCGGCACCGGCTGCCCCACTTGAGGGCCAAAGCGGTCAACATCCGGCAGCGTATCCTGCGCCATCGCCGGCCCCGACACCAAGAGGCTCAGGGCAACAACTGAAAGTATTCGCATGCACACAATCCTTTGAGACGCGTTACAGAGTCCGGGCGTTTCAGTTCATCCCCGTCGACACCAACCAAGATCCAATCAGCGGCACGGTGCGACTCGCTGGTCGTCAGCGTCGCTGCCGGAGGTAGAGAATAGTCTTTTCCCGGCTATTCGACTCGCGTCCAGTTTCCCGAAATCCGCTCTGCCTCGCCGCCGGGAGCCCAGATCACGACCGCCCGCGCCGATTCGCCGTTTGGGTCTACCCGGTGATTGACCAGGTCGGGCGGGCTGACATGCCCAAGCATCCCGGGGGTGAGCAGATGACTCTCACCGTTGACCACGTGCTCGAGCTCTCCTTCGAGCACGTAGAAAATCTCTGTGACGCCGTGCGGATGGTTACCCGAGTCCGTCCCGGGCGGAAATGTCAGCACCCCGACGTCCACGGGTGCACCCATGGACGGCCCGTCGAAGAGAACCTCGAGCCGCGCGCCCGCGGCGCTCTCGAACATTGGCCCGTTCGATGTGGACTGGGCGACCAGACCGGCCGCGAAAGAAAGCCCGCTCACGACGATGAGAATCGCCCCAAGCGTGGCAACGCGGGGAACGGTGTGACGCATGGTCATCTCCTTCGGCTGTGTGCGGCCGTTCATGGGTTGATCCGCAGACCCACGACACGGCTCCGCACGAGTGTGCGACCGATGCTACCATGCGACGTTTTGAGAGAGCTGGCGACGCTGTTTCTTCGCCTGGGGATCACCGCGTTTGGGGGACCCGCCGCGCATATTGCAATGATGCGAGACGAGGTCGTCCACCGACATCACTGGCTGACTGACACAGAGTTCCTGGATCTTCTGGCGGCCACCCATTTGATTCCCGGCCCCAACTCGACAGAGCTGGCCATCCATCTGGGATACAAGCGGTGCGGTTGGCCTGGTCTCATCGCCGCCGGTGTCTGCTTTATCCTGCCCGCCTGCCTCATCGTCATGGCTATTGCCTGGGGCTACACGCGCTACGGCGACACGCCACAGCTCGAAGGCGTGATGTATGGCATAGGTCCGGTGATCGTGACAATCATCCTTCATGCCGTCTGGAAGCTTGGTCAGACGGCTGTGACCAGCGCGCTGGCTGCGATGATCGGCGTGGCGGCGATGAGCCTGTCTCTCGCCGGTGTCAACGAGCTTCTTATTCTTGCCGCCGGCGCGCTGCTCGCGTTGATGGTTCGGGTCGCGCGTCGTCCCCCCCGACCGCCCCGGGCTGGGCCATCAACCGCCCCGACCGCGGCGGCGGTCGCCGTCGCCGGCGCGACATCTTTCACGGCAGTATCCGCCGCGGCCCTGGCGATGACATCCACGGCGGTGCCGGTCACCTTGACCCGGTTGACACTCTTTTTCCTCAAGGTGGGGTCGGTCCTCTTTGGGAGCGGCTATGTGTTGGTCGCGTTTCTACGCGCAGATTTGACCGAACGATGGGGTTGGCTCACCGACCAGCAGCTCATCGATGCCATCACGGTCGGACAGGTAACGCCCGGTCCGGTGTTCACAACCGCAACGTTTATTGGCTATCTGTTGGGGGGGTGGGCAGGTGCGCTCCTCGCGACCGCTGCGATTTTTCTCCCAGGCTTTGTCTTTGTCGCGCTTACTCAGCCCCTGATTCCGACGCTCCGCGCGTCACCGAGCGCCAGCGGGCTCCTGGACGGAATCGTCGCGGCGTCACTCGGCCTGATGGCCGCGGTGACATGGCATGTCGCGAGGTCCGCCGTTGTCGACCTCTGGACGGTCGGGTTTTTTGTCGTGACGGCGGCGGTCGTACTCCGATGGCAACCGCAGTCGACGTGGCTGATCGTCGCCGGATCGATCGTCGGCTGGATCGTGCATGAATGACCCGCCTCGTGAATCGGAGTCACGCGCGTGTCGGGCGCCACGAGCCCTCACCGAGTCCCTATAATGCGGTAGGTTTGGAGCCCGACCTCTCGGACGATCGCCGCGCAAGGGGAATACCGGGGCAAGCTCGTCTTATGCCCACGAGGAGACCGGTGACGTCCTGGAGCGTTTGGCGCGGACGTGACCACCGGACTCGACCGGAGAAGGATCGGTAGGTAGACCGTGCGCATCGCGGCCATCGACATCGGCACCAATTCGATCCACATGATCGTGGTGCAGCTGCGCGCCGATCAGTCGTTTGAAGTCGTCGACCGCGAGAAAGAGATGGTGCGGCTCGGGGAGGGCGGCCTCGGGGGACGGGCGCTAACAGAAGCGTCAATGATGGCGACCCTGCAGATGTTGTCAAAATTCCGCCGGCTCGCCGAGTCGCACGATGTGGACGAAATCGTGGCGGCGGCGACCAGCGCGGTCCGGGAAGCGGAAAACGGCCGAGAATTCCTGACGGCCGTGCGCCAACGCACCGGTATCCGGGTCCGCGTGATCTCGGGAACGATTGAGGCCCGCTTGATCCACCGGGCGGCGGTCTACGGGGTAGATGTCGCGGCCGGGGCGGCGGTGGTCATCGATATCGGAGGAGGCAGTGTCGAGCTCACGCGTGGCACGTCCACAAAGGTACAGGTTGCCAGCAGCGCAAAGATTGGCGTCATCCGGCTCACGGAACGCTTTGTGGGAACCGACCCGCTCGCGATTCGAGATGAACGTCGCCTGACCAAGTGCATCGAGAACGAGACCTCCCAGAGCGTCGAACAGATCCTCAAGCTTGGCTTTGATCGGGACATCGGGCACCATCCTGAGCCTCGGGCAGCTCGCGGCAAGCGAATCCGGGGTGGTCGGTTCCGACGACCTCCGCCATCGCCGGATCAGCGCCAAACAATTCAGACGGGTCCGACGAGACCTCACCCGCATGACGTTGTCAGAACGTCTTCGGCTGCCCGGGCTCGACCCGCGGCGCGCCGATTTGGCCGTGGCGGGTTCGATTCTCCTCGATAGCATTTTGCGGGCGCTGGGCGCCAAAGAGCTCACGCTCTGTGACCTGGCGCTACGAGAGGGGCTCGCCCTCGACTATATCCAAAAGAACCAGGCGAGGATCGCGCACGTCGAGAAGTATCCAGACATCTGCCGTCGGAGCGTGGTCGAGCTTGCAGAACGTTGCGATTACGAGTCGGAACACGCACACCAAGTGGCACGTCTCGGTCTGGCCCTTTTTGACCAGACGCAGCCCGCCCACGGGATGGGCGACCGTGAACGTGAGTGGCTGGAATACGCGGCCGTACTGCACGACATCGGGATGCACATCAGCTATGGCCGCCATCATACACACTCGTACTATCTCGTCAAAAATGGCGGTCTCCGGGGCTTTGAGCCGCAAGAGGTCGAGGTCATCGCGTGACGGCCCGGTATCATCGGCGAGGCCTCCCAAAACGGTCCCACGACGGCTATGGGGGGCTGCCCGTGGAGCTCCGTCGCACCGTTAAGGCGCTCGCCGCCCTCCTCCGTGTCGCCGAGAATCTCGACCGGAGCCACGAGCAGAATGTTACGGCACTCGAGATTGTGCCGGGTGGAAAGGACTACCTGCTCAGAATCCGGTCCACTGGCGATGCTGAGCTCGAGCTCTGGTCGGCTCAACGTAGCGTCACGCCCCTCGAAAAGGTGTTACGCCGCATCGTGCGATTCGAGGTCGACCGTCCACTGACCCGGCCTTCGCCGACCCGCCTCTCGTCCCGGCGCATCGAATCCGCCCGCCAGTCGACGACCGACTCGCCAAGCCGCACCCCGACCGCGCGAGCACCGCGTCGTCCCCGCTGATAGAATTACGCTCCTGGCAGACCAGCAAGACACTCAGCGTGCGCCGACCTGCGTCTACTGTCGTCGTCGGCCCCAGTGTCATGCCTGGCGTCCATTCTGCAGTGAACGCTGTAAGCTTCTCGACCTCCAGAATTGGGTGGACGGAAACTACCGCGTGGCGGGCGAACCGACCTCGTTGATTGATAACGACAACGACTCGGCGGACCCCACTGAAAACGACTGAACGCTCGAGGAGCCGAGACAAGTATGGCTGACACGTTGACGATCACCGACAACCGGACGGGTACACAATACGAGGTCCCGATCGCGGACGGCACCATCCGTGCCCTTGACCTTCGACAAATCAAGGTGGACCCGAACGAATTCGGTCTAATGACCTATGATCCCGCCTTTCAGAACACGGCGTCATGCAAGAGCCGGATTACGTTCATTGACGGCGACAAGGGCATCCTCCGCTACCGCGGTTACCCGATCGAACAACTGGCCGAGCACAGCAGTTACACCGAAACATCGTATTTGCTGCTCCACGGTGAGCTTCCAAACGCCACTCAGCTTTCCACCTGGAACACCGACCTTCAGCAGCACGCGATGCTGCACGAAAACCTCAAGAAATTCATGGAGGGGTTCCGCTACGACGCCCATCCCATGGGCATCTTTCTGAGCACCGTCGGTGCACTCTCGACGTTCTATCCGGACGCCAAGGAGGTATTCAACGACGAGGCTCGCCACACCCAGGTCGCCCGGCTGATCGCAAAAATGCCCAGCGTCGCTGGCTACGCCTACCGGCATAGCATCGGCCAGCCCTATGTCTACCCCGACCCCGACCTGAGTTTTATCGGCAACTTCCTGAGCATGCTGTTCAGAAAGGTCGAGCCCCGTTACAAGCCCGACCCGGTGCTCGAGCGCGCGCTCGACGTGTTGTTTATCCTGCACGCCGACCACGAACAGAACTGCAGCACCAGCGCCATGCGCGGAATTGGAAGCTCGCAGGCCGACCCGTATGCCGCACTCGCCGGAGCCGCGGCCGCGCTCTACGGTCCGCTGCATGGCGGGGCCAATGAAGCGGTGCTGCGGATGCTGCTCGAGATCGGCACGATCAACAACATCCCGGCATTTATAAAAAAAGTGAAGGATGGCGAATCGCGTCTCATGGGTTTTGGGCACCGGGTCTACAAGTCCTACGACCCGCGGGCCAAGGTGATCAAAGAGACCGCGTATCAGGTATTCGAGGTCACGAGGAAGAACCCGCTACTCGATGTCGCGCTCGAACTCGAGCGGATCGCCCTGCAAGACGAGTATTTCGTCTCGCGGCGACTGTATCCGAACGTGGACTTCTACTCAGGACTCATCTACGAGGCGATGGGCTTTCGTCCTTCGATGTTCCCGGTGCTTTTTGCTATCGGTCGCACGGTCGGGTGGATCGCGCAGTGGGAAGAGATGCTTCAGGACAAAGACCAAAAAATCACGCGACCCCGGCAGATCTATCTTGGACCAGACGCTCGCGACTTTGTCCCGATGGACCAGCGATAGTCCCGGACGGTCCTACCCCTCCGCGTTGGGCGGACTGCGATAGCCAACGACCATCGCGGTTACGTCGTCGTTCTGGGCGGCGCCCGCGGTAAACGTCGAGACGCCGCCGAACACGTGCTTGAGCTGCGGCTCGACGTCGGTCACCTGCATGTCCGCGAGGCTGCTGAGAATGCCTTCGTCGCCATACTCTTCGTCCGCCGCGTTCATCGCTTCGGAAACGCCATCGCTGAACGTGAGCAAGAAATCGCCGGCTTCCAGATATACGGTGTCTTCGGTAAACGGTGTCCCGTCAAAGAGGCCGATAACCATACCGCCCGTTTCGAGACGTTCGACCCCAGCCCGTTTGGTCACCAGCATCGGCGGGTTGTGACCGGCGTTGCAGTACACGAGCCGGCCATCCTGGAAGAGAATTCCGTAAAACAGCGTCACAAATCGACCCTGAATTCCGCGTCTCACGAGCGCTGTGTTGACGGCTGCCATCGTCGTGGCAGGCCCCGTGCTGGACAGGGCCTTCGCGGCCAATGACCCCTGGAGCATCGCGCCCAACAAGGCGGCTGGCGGCCCCTTCCCCGCGACGTCGCCCAGCGCAAAACCAAACGCGCCATTTGGAAGGTCGATGTAGTCAAAGAAATCCCCACCAATCGATCGACACGGCATGGTTTCGGCGGACGCGACAAAAAAAGCGCCGGTGCGCTGACCCGCCGGGAGCAACGCCTGCTGGATGTCCGCGGCGGTCTGCATCTCCTGCTCCATCTTCGCCTTCTCGAGCGCCGTACGATATAACTTTGCGTTTTCGATCGCCACCGCGGCTTCGTTCGCGAGCGTCTCCAACGCCCCGGCCGTCTGGGCCGATAGTAGCGTCCCTCGTTCGCGGCTGTCGAGATAGAGCACGCCGATGAGCCGGTCCTCGGACGAGACGGCTTCCTGGTTGTCGGCGTAGCGCACGAGGTGGAGTGGCACACACAACACGTTGCGAATCCCCAAGGCGATCGTGCCTTGATGCTTCGCGGCCAAATCGCCGTCGAGCAGGTCCGCTTCGATCCGAGATTCGCCAGTCTGAAACACTTCTTCGGGGATCTTGCGACTCGTCTCAAACCCGCTACCAGGCAGCGTTTGGCGGTCACGGGAGCGAGCAACCGTAAACTCGAGCTCGCCCGCATCATTGGCCAGCATGATGAATCCCCGCTCGGCCCCGCTGACGGCGATCGCCGCATCCATGACCAGTGACAAGACATCGTCGAGCACTCGCGCCGAGCTCAGCGCACGAAGCCCTTCGAGGAGCGTTGCTAACTGTCTGATGTCACCGACGACCGCGGCGCCACGGTCAGCCGGCTTGTCGTCGGCGGACGCGAGAAACACGATCTCGACCCCGCCGTTTCGCCCCAACCGTATACGGTCGCCATGGGCGAGCGACTGCTCCTTTACCTCGTCGTCGTTGACAAAGGTTCCGTATCGCGACCCCCGGTCGGTGATCGAATAGCCATCGCCGACACCTACAATCTCGGCGTGGTCGCGAGAAATTTCGCCGCTCGGCAAGTGCAGATCACTACCGACCCGGCGACCAATGAGAAACGGCAGTTTCTCGATATGGACAATCCGACGTCCCAACGAATCGGTCACTTCGAGTCGTGGCTCTCCCAAAAGTGCGCTGTCTCTCTTCATGTTGTGCGTCCGAAATACGAGGGATCACGACACTGAAGACCCTGGTCGAAACAAGTATGCCATTCTGGGCCGTCGAAGCGCCCGGCCGGCAAGCCGCGAGGAGCGCGCCGCCGGCCAAGATGTTTCGGCAACCACGATGGGATGCTATGTCAACGAGCGTTCTAGTAGTGTTTCCTTTGATTCGGGTGGTTGTCGGTGAGTCATCGTTGTTCCCGGCCAGGCGGGAGGAGCGCGCAATGGGGCCGATTGCAAGCGACGAGCAACGCAGCCGGGAGCGACGAGGACCAGCGCCAACCACCTGAATCAAAGGTGACACGCCACTAACGTCGCAATCGAATGGCGAGTAATACGCCCGCCGCAGCCAGCATCAACCAGGCGGACGGAGCGACCTCGCGTCCACCGGCGGCCTGCCATCCAAAGAACCCGGCCGTGAGCACAAACAAGACCGTCAACGCGATCGGCGCCCATCGGCGATTGGGCCGCGTGTCACTCGCTGGCTCGTGCACGCGTTCTTGCGTGGCCGTCCCACACCGATAACAAATGAGCGCATTGTCGGCGATCTCGGTGTCGCAGTCTTTACACAGCATTGCTGATTCGTAGTGCCCTCGTGAACCTCGTATGAAACGGGTCAGCTCCCGTCGTGCTGGCGAATCTCTCGAGAGACCCGCGCCAGTTCTATCAGAAGCGCCTCGAGCCGACGCCGGTACTCGCCGACGATCTCGTCGGTAGACGCGCCAGACTCGACGTGTCGGCTTCGCAATTCCGCCACCCGAGCAACCAGACCATCCCTCCGCCGGACCAAAGGCGCGAGAGAAGGGTCCGCGAAGGGGGTCGTCGGAATCCCGGCCCCCACAAACACGCCGTCGGCAATTATCCCATCGCCACCCACGTCGTCGGCTTCACGGCCACGCCCATCACCGGTATCGTCCAAAATCGCTCGTTCCGTCGCGAGGCGGCCCCGTCGTTGGAACCATCGACGCACCTCGGCACTGGCAAACGTGAATGCCTCCCACACGGAGACACGACCGTCTTTGTCGAGGTCCCCCTGGTTGCTCATGAGCGCGGCCGTGAAGAACTCGGGAAAGATCGTGTCATATTGCTGCGACATCGAGGAGGTCGCCGCGATGACGACCCGACGTTCAGCCGCGAGCCGGGAAACGAACGGAAAACTCGCGGCCGCCGTGTTGACAAACACCGCTCGTCCCGGCAGCGTGTCGAGCAGACCGGCCCACTCGCGCGCCTCGAGGTCCGGCCCCACCAGGTTGAACTTCGCGTCGAGGTCGTCAAAGGTGCCATGTCCAAGCAGCACGACGAGGAGCACCGAATCATTGCCCATACGTTCGCGCAGCTGCGCGAACGTCCTGGCGACGACGTCTCTCGACGCCAAACCAGCGCCGCCCCCGGCGCGTTCGGCCAACACGAACAGATGCTGGTCGCGAAACCCGTCTTGCGTGCGAAGCGCCGTCACCAGGCCTTGGCGCCACCGGGCATAGGTATCGGTATAGTCCGGTCCGCCGGAGGCGCCGGAAATGATCAATGCGAAGGTGTCCGCCGCAAAGACGGAAACCGGAGCGAGCGTGATGAGGCTGGTAAGGGTCGTGACGATGGCGACCACCGTGATCCTCAGCACGGCCTTCCCCATGCTCTGGCCCAGCGAACGCAAGGTCCCCATTCAGTCAACCAGGATCGCTGTCCCTTGCCCCTCCGGTCGCGGTCCCATCGGCCTCTGCCGGCCATCGCGCTATCGCATCCCCCATGCGCGGCGCAGCGACCACTCTGCGATGAGGACCGCCACGACCAGCAGGAACGGCCAGACCCCGTGCCACAGCTCACGTTGCACCGGCGAGGAAAAACCGCCACGGTTGGCGACACTTTGGCGAAGTAGTGCGGGAAGCTCCTGGATGTCATCGGACGACAACAGCCGCCCACCGCTCGCCTGTGCGACCCGTTGCAACAGATCCGCATCCACCCGCGAATCGGATAGCTCCGGGTCGAAACCGCCCGCGAGCACCCAGTCGGTCGCTGTCTGGGTGCCGGCCGTCGGTGTCGCGACCGTCGTCTCGACACGGTAGAGCCCGGCGCTTTCCGCAACAAAACCGGCCGTATAGCCTCCGGAACCAGAAGGACTCCCACGCTCTGTCGTCGCCCGCCCATTCGGGTCTTGGATTCGTATCAACGGCCTCAAGCCAGAGAGCGAGCGAAACTCGTCGTCGTGTGCCTTAATCTCAATTTCGACGCGCTCTCCGACGACGACGCCGTCCGCGACCGTCACGGACAAAGGGTCAGAGGCGTCGGCCGTGAGCCACCGTGCGGCTTGCCCCCACACCCGCTCATACGTGCGGTCGTCGGACGGGAGATTCATCTGCCAACGCCACGCCGACTCACCGGTAAACACCATCGTGCGGCCCCGCCCAAATCGTTGCACGGCCAGTAGCGGCCGCACGTCGCCTCCGGGCGCCGCGATGACGGCCAGCACAGAAGCGCCCGGACGAGCCGGACCGAGCGCGACGCTGCCGCCCAAGCGGGGCAACTCCGCCCATCGTTCGTCCGTCTCCTGGGGGCTCGCGCCGAGCTGGGTGACGGCGTGATGTCTCCCGTCCTCGGTCAGCATCGGCAGGTCGGGCTCGCGCCTCGCAGCTACGGCCGACGACCGGTCAAGCCACGCGAGTGCCTGCCGATCACCGACCGACCGTCCCCGGCTGGACAGCTCGACGGGAAGTGCCGTCTCCAACGGTGACCCCTGAAGACCGGGTCCGGTCAATGATGCGGAGCCGGTCAACAAAAGACCGCCACCGCGAACCTCGACGAAATCTGCCGTCATCGCCAATTGATCAGGGCGAAACGCGGCGCTCTCTATGTTTGCGAAAACCACTCCGTCGTATTGGAACAGTTCGGAGCGTTCTTGGGGAAATCCCGTGCGCAGTGCCTCGCCTCGGCCCCCATCGGCTTGAATATAGAAGGTGTGTTGGCCAAGATCGTTCTGCCCCTTTCGCACGACCGCGTCGAGTTCGATCCCCGGGTCGGCGAGCCAGACCCTCTTGAGGAAGCTGTGGTCAAAGCCAGGTGCGCCCTCGACCATGAGCAGCCGTCGAGGTCGACCCGGCGGCGGGACCACGACATCTCGGCGGTTGTTCTCGACGAGTAATTCTCCCGACGCGGCGGGGATCTCCACGGAGTAGACGGTCGCGGCGTCAGGCTCGGGAACGACCTGAAACCGCACGCTCACCGCAACATCGTCGCCGGGCGTGGTGACCCGACGAACATCGACGAGCTGGCCATCTGTGAGGAGACGGACATCCATCACTTCTTCCACGTCTTCGCCGCGACCGCGAGCCACGACCGAGACGTCGATGTCGACCAGCGACCCGGCGACAACCGCGGTCCCCGACACGACCGACGTGACCGCCACATCGAGGGCTGGATCACTGCCAACCGCGAACGCGAACACTGGTGCGTCTAGACCGCGAGCCGCGACGCGGGGGTCAATGCCACTCGAGTCGCTTCCGTCCGACAGGAGTATGACCCCGGCGATCGGCGACCTGGCGTATCGCTCCTGCACCCGTGACAACGCGCCGCCAAGGTGTGTGCGTCGTCCCCCCGGGTCAACGCCCCTCAGATCGCTGGCGACCGAGAGCAGGACGACCTCGTCTCCAAACGTCAGCACGTCGACCGCAAACGTCACATCGCGGCTCGAGGGCGGCGTGTCCACGAATTGCGGCATGATCCGCTCCAACACGAGCGCGCGGGCCTCGTCTAGACGCCGTGCATCGAGCGGCAGCTCCTGATTCCCACCGCGTATCCCCATGCTGCGTGAGGTGTCCACAAGAATCGGGACGACAACATCGACACTCTGCGCGGGATTCGTGACGACCGGTCGTAGCGCCGCCAGCGTGACACACGCGAACGCCGTCAGCCGGAGCCCCCCCAACAGGAACCGTCGTGGCGTCTGGAGCGGGAGAGGCACGCGCCAATAAGCGGCACAGGTGATGGCGATAACCGCCAGCCCCAGCGCCAACAGGACCCACCACGTGGGGTCCGTCGCAAACGTCACGCGTGAGTCGGCGAAAAGGCCAGGCACTAGTGCACCACACCGGCGCGGGACCGGGGGGTGGCGATTGAACGATAGTAACTTTCCACAAGACGACGATACGCGTCCGGTATCTCGGCGGTTGGTCCCACCGTCACCCGGTCAGCCGTTTTCAAGGCTTGACGGGCCAGAGCATGTTCGGCTTCGAGTCGCTCGAGGGCGATCCGCACATCGACCCTGAGATTCTCCCACGCTGCAAGATCCTGCTTGAAGGCCTCGGTGCCGGGGGCCGCGCCGGTCTTCCAATGCCGCACCCACTCGTCCAGGTCCTCACGAGCAGTGGGACGCAGACCCTCGAGATATTCCAAGACGCCCGGCGTCTCCGCCAGGTCACGCGCAAAGTCTTCACGCGCGGCGCCAGGCGAGCCTCCGCCCGGCATCTGGCCCTGTGCCAGCCGGTCGAGCCGATCTTCTAGCTCATTTATACCGGCAAGCTGCCCGGCCAACGCGGCATCCTCGGCGGAAGACTCTCCACTGGCGACGGAGAGCTGTCGCGCTACACGCTGGAGCGCTTCGGCCAGCTCCTCCGCGCTCGCTGCAATCTGGGTCGCATCGTCAACGCTCCCGGCATCGTTACCCTCCGCCGTATCATCGACCGCGTCCTGACGCTCCGCGACGCCAGCGCCGTCATTCTGCTGCCCCTCCGCAACGCGCGCACCGTCGCTCTCTTCCGCGCTGCCCGACGAGCCCGCGGGTCGTCGCAACCGGCGAGCCAACTCTCGGGTCCGCGCCGCAACATCTGAGGTCTCCAGCTCTCGAGACGCCGTCTCGAGCGCCTCCTGGCCATGCTCAACCTCAGACCGCGCGCCCTCCACGCCTCTATCCAGAGCGTCAACACGGTCCGCCAACGCCTCGCCACGACGGCTCAGTTCCCGTCGCGCCGGCCCGGTCATCTCTGACTCTCTCACCTCTGAGGCAAGCTGTCGCTCGTCGTCCGCCAACTGCTCGGCTTCGCGCTGCAAACGACCCACCCGTTCGTCGTTGCTCTCCGGAGTGCCCGACTGGCCGCCCAGCTGTCGTCCCAGTGCGCGCAACCGGCGTGCCGCGTCTTGCCCCCGGGCCGCAGCCTGATCGGGGTCACCGCGTCGCAGGTCATTCGCCGCGCGTCGCATCTCCTCCGTAATCTGTGCCGAATCAGATGCCGAGTTCGATTCGTCCGTCGGATTTCGATCCAGCCGACGCGCGACCTCTTCCAGCTCCTGCCTCAGCTGGTTCTGCTCTCGGGTCAATCGCTCCAGCTGCCGTTTCCGCTCGTCGTCGTCCGAGTCCGGCTCGCCGTCGTCGTCGCCCTTCGCGCCCAACTGCTCCTGCTCCTGTACTAAACGCTCCTGGCGGGCGGCCAACTCCTCTAGCCGACGTTGGGTATCGGTCACGTCATCGGCATCTTCGCTGCGTGGTGCCGCAGTCGAGGGCCGGTCTTCGTAGTTTGTCTGCTGATCACGACGCAACTCGTCGTCGAACAGCGCTGACAGATCCTCCTGCGCGGCACCACCGCCGCCCTGGCCCCCACCCCTGCCATTCTCGGGCCGGCGAACCTGATGTTTCCGGATCTCAGCCTCCGCGCGAAGCAGTTGGTTGAGGGCTTCTTTCTCCTGCGTGATAGCCACCGCCGTGCCGTCCTCTCGAAGCCTGGCTTCAGCTTCCCGCATCGCTTCGATGGCGTCACGCATCGCCTCCATCTCGACACCCGTCGTCCGCCCAGCATTTCCCGCGTTTGGCCGCCCCGCCGCCAGAATTTTTTGCGCCGCCCGCTCCGCGGCCCACCGCAACTCCCCTTGCGCATCCGCCACCGCGGCGACATCGATGGCTCGGTTGTCGCTCGCGGGTTGACCGTCGACTCTCCAGGTGGCGATGATGATCTGTTTCTCGACCTCGGCCAGGTCTTCGATCTCCCCGGCCTCCCGGCCGCTGGTCGACTGACTTTGCGCCTCCTCGAACTCGCGGTCAAATGGCCGCACCTCGAGAAAATACAGGTCGCTTCGCACGTATCCGGCGCCGGTCCCCGTGTTCGTGTCGAGCGCCCGCACGTAATAGCTGATGAAGTCTCCAGGCGCGACATCCAGCTGCTCCGCGTAGAGCGTGCGTGCTCCGGATGCCTGTCGCTGACCGGGCTCCGACAATAAACTGACGTGACGATCCGGTCGCCCCTCGACCGCCCAGACGAGCTCGAAACGCTCGAGACCAAAGTCGTCCGCGGCCGTCGCCTCGATCACGATTTCTTCGAGCGGAGTAATTTCGCGGTCGTCCGCGGGTCGCACGACGTCTACAACGGGTGGTCGGTCGACCACCGCGCGAACAAAATAGTCGAGACCGGAGGGAGTGGAGAGCCCATCGGTATCGACGACCCGCACGCGATAGGTGTCGTCCGCGACCACCTCGAAAGAGGCCTCGGCGACGTACTCGGATACCCGCCGGAGCGCCAGGTCGGAACCGCCGGCAAACTGTACCTCGCCCTCCCGAACCGGTTTGTCACTGTGAATAGACACCGTCACCTGCGTCCCGGCCGGGGCATAGATATCGCCCCCGTCACGTTCGACTCGGAGAGGCAAGTTGGCGAATGCTGGATACTCAAACCACACATCGATTCGCTCGATGTGTGGTGGATGGAAGGCGGTGACTGAAAAGCGATCCGACCGCAGTGTGGCCACTCCCACCTGGTAGTCAAAGCTTTCGTCGACCGCCGGGAGGACCGTCTCAAACTCCACGCGTGTGGAGTCGCCGTCGATCCGAGCCCCGTCGATGCGAGCCATGGACACGACACGGGTCTCGCCGCGCTCATCCGTCAGGGTCAGCGCCGGGAGCGTGCGTATGAACACACCGTTCATTCCTTCGAGCAGCGCCCTCACCACGACCGGCTCACCCGCAAGTACCCGCGTATCACCTGGCTCGACGACCAGCACCGCCGACGCCGGGAAGGCGTAGAGCCACGCGACACGCGCGATACGCTGGAGAGTCTGGCTGCCGGTGACCGAGACGACCACAAAGGCCAGGACCGCCACGCTGGTACGCAGAATCGCGCTTCGGACATGGGAGCGTGACACGACGCGGTCGAGATCGATGGTCCGGGCCCGCCGGGTGGCGTCCCCGACGACGAGCTGGGAGAGGTCAGTCCCCGGGGTGTCGTGGCCACGCCCGACGCGATGGTCCCTCATCCGTCCCAACACATCCGCCGCACTAGTCAGACGCTCTTCAAGGCCCGGACAGGACTCTTCGATATACCGAGCGACCTGCCGGTCACTGGGGATACGTCGCAGCGGCCAGAGCAAACGGACGGCAAACCAGAGAGCCGCCATCAAGGCCACCACGGCCAGGGCTGTAATGACCAGATCCGCGGGACGAACGTATCGATCCGTGACAAGCACGACCGACATCAGACACAGCGCGCCCACAGCCGTTCGACCGACGGCATGCAGAGATACGGCCGTCCGCCAGCGACGCCGAACGTCCGCCAGAACGCGGCGCAGGTCGCGACCGGGGTCGGTGGTCGCCGCCCGGGAGGAGAACACGATGCTGCGATTGTCTCATGCGGGCGGCAGGGCGACAACGGCCTGGAGGCGCGCACCTGGGCGGAAGAGGCTCGAGAACGGTGTCGAGGGTCCTCGAGACCGGAGGTCGCCAGCGTCTTTAGGACCTCGGTCGAAATCAATGTGCCATCTTTGCACCGACGCACCCCGGCTGCCGGCGCTAGACAGCGCGACGGCCAATCGCGGACTCCGCGACGAGCACGACACCCAGAGCCAGCAGGGCAAACCACCAGTAACTCTGGGTTGCTTCCAGTTCCTCGGCGTCCAGCGTCCGACTCGCCTCGCTTCCGCCCGCAGGCGGACGCTCACTCGTGACGATATGGGCGGCAAACGCCTCCGGAGTCTCCGGAGTCAAGAGCGATTCGGCTGGGTCGAGGTTGACCTCGTCATCCTGACCCTCGTTCGCAGTTGTGATCCGGTCGGCCGCGAGATAGGTCATCAGCTCTCGGACAAACGGCACAAACGCTGGCTGGCGAGGAAAGTCGTTCCACTCGTTATTTAGGTCGGAGGCAAACACCAGTACCCGTCCGAGGCCAGTCGGCACCTCGACCAGGGCGGCCCGCCCGGTGTCGAACCGGGCCAGCACTTGCATGGGCGGCGTCTCGACGATGCGGACCGCGTCACGAACACGGACCTGACGTAGCGAATCGACAAGACCACCGAGCCGCAGGAAAACCGGATGCCGGCCATTGGTCACAGACAGACTGACAGGGGAACTCGAGTCATCGGCCGCGAACTCCAGTGACTCCTCGGCGCCAAGCACATCGGCGACCAACGCCGGGTCGACCCGAGGGCCGCCGAGAACGAGCAGTCCGCCACCAGCTACCACAAAACGCGCAATGGCGGCGCGGCCGCGCCGGTGGAGCCCGGCGGTGTCCATCACCGCGAGCACGCCGCGCTCTGAGAGGTCCTCGGAGGCAAGCGCGTCTGGATCGAGAAACTCGACGACAAACCCAGCGTCGTCTTCGCCAGCCTTCAACGCGCGCTCCAAGAAGAACGCACCAGACGCCGCGCGCTCGCCCTCGCCAATCAGGCCAATCCGTATCGAACCCGCCGTCTCGGTATCGAGACGCACCGTTCGCTGGTTGTCCGCGGGTAGTCCGTTTGGATCCTCAACCGAGACTGTCACGAGTCCCGCCGCCGTCCCGCTGTCAGTCTCTGCCGGCCCGACAGCCAGGTCGATGTCGACGACGGTGGTCCCAGGTGGCAGCTCCGCGGTGGTAAAACGTGACTGCCCACGCCGGGTCGCCGTCACGGCGACCGGTCTCGGCGGACCGGTATTCAGAAGCACCGCTTTCACACCTGATGCCGTGACCTCAACGCTGGTAACAGCCAGGTTGTCACGGACGGGTGTCACCGTTTTCACCTCGACCTCGACCCCCGTCGGAATGTTGGCCATTGTCTCGAGGCTCCATCCCGTCGCCTGACGGTCGGTGACCAGCACAATGCGGCCCTGACGCGGCCCCATGAGGTCCACGGCGGTGGCGAGCCCCGTGGCGAAACGAGTCCCCGTCCGACCTGGCTCGACGGCGGTGGCCACCGACTGAGCGGAGCGTCGGTCGGCGGTCAGGTCGTGCGCGACCTCCGCGACCAGGTCAAAAACGACAATGCCAACCAGATGATTGGATGGCGCCTCCGCGATCGCGCGCACGGCAAGTGCTTGTGCATCCGCAAAGGTCTGCGGCGCCCCCATACTGGCGGAACGGTCGAGGACGACAATCGACGCGGGCTGATCCGCGGGCGCTGTGCTGTCCAGATACGGACGAGCGAACGCGACGGTAAGAAGCAGCAGTGCCGTCACACGCAACGCGAGCAAGAGAAGCTCCCGCAACCGGCGGCGCCGGGCGTGAACGGTGGTGGTACGGCGCAAGAACCGGAGGTCGCTAAACGGAAGTCGTGGCATCCGCTCGCGTCTCATCAGATGGAGCACGATGGGCACCGCAACCGCAGCCGCCCCGACAAGAAATAGCGGAAAGAGAAAAGACATCAGAACCCCGACACCACGGTTTCGCTCTGTGTGACGCACGCACTCGCGTGAAGCCCGAGGCGCCCACCACGACGTCTTGTCAAAGTCATTGCCTCAGACTCCGCGCTGTCGACTCCGCGCATCCAAATACGATCGAAGCGCAAAGTCCAGCGGCCTGGATGTATCAACCAAGCAGTAGTCGATACCTACGAGCTTGAGCGCCTTCTCATAGCGCGCGACAAGCCCCTTGATGTCGCGAAGATAGTGCGCCCGAATCTCTGCGGGCACCACGGTCATTTCCTCGTCAGTCTCGAGGTCCTGGAAGCGCGTGGCACGCTCGAACGGAAACGCGAGTTCTGCGGGATCCAGCAGATGAAAGACGACGACATCAGTGCCTCGACACCGAAGATGTCGTAGTCCCGCAATGACCTGCTCAGGGTCATCTAGGAGGTCCGACATCAGCACAACCATGCCTCTACGAGACAAGGCTTCGGCCAGTTGACTGAGCGGGCGGGACACGCTCGAACGGTCCCGAGGTTCCAGCCGATCCAACTCCAGAAGGAGCCGACGCAAGTGGTCGGCCCGCGCGCTCGGCGGATGATGCGTCACCACCTGGTCCGCAAACGCCATCAAACCGACGGCGTCGTGTTGGCGGTTCATCAAGTATGCCAGCGACGCAGCGAGGAACGACCCATACTCGTGCTTTGTCACGCCGGTCGAACGAAACCCCATCGAACCTGACACGTCCAGTAGCAGGTGGCACTCGAGGTTGGTTTCCTCGTCAAACTTCTTTACGTAATACCTGTCACTCCGGGCATAGACCTTCCAGTCGATGAGCGACACGGCATCGCCGGGTATGTACTGGCGGTATTCGGAGAACTCGACGCTCACGCCTTTGTAAGGACTTCGGTGAAGGCCGATCAGAAACCCCTCGACAACCGTGCGCGCGCGGAGCTCCATCGAGCCGATCCGCGCAACGACGACCGGGTCGAGATACCGGAGCTCGTTCGCCCGGGGGAAGCCCTGCCCATGCCCCATACCCATGGATTACATGCCGCTCTGCGGCTCGGGCACGGTCTCCAGTAGTCGGGACACGATAGCCTCGATATCGACACCCTCGGACTCCGCAAAAAAATTGGTGACGATACGATGCCGGAGCGTGGGCACGGCGAGCGCCCGGACATCGCCGACCGACACGTGGTAACGCCCCCGCATCAACGCTCGGGCCTTACCCCCCAGGATCAACGCTTGCGATGCTCGGAGCCCCGCTCCCCAGCGGACCCACTGGGTGACAAAGTCAGGCGTATGTTCTCGTCCTGGGCGCGAGGCATCAACGAGGCGTACGGCATACCGCGCGACGTCGTCCGAGACGACAACCTGCCGTACCAGTCGCTGGAACTCCAAGATATCGCCCCCGTCGAAGACGGTCGACGGCGACCCGGTCTCGTTGGACGTCGTAGAGGTGACAACGCGGACTTCGTCGTCTTCCGAGAGATAGGACATCACGATGTTGAACATAAAGCGCGACAGCTGCGCCTCTGGGAGTGGATACGTGCCCTCGAGCTCGATCGGATTTTGGGTCGCAAGCACCAGAAACGGTTGGTCGAGCTCGTAGCTGACCCCGGCCGCCGTCACGTGATACTCCTGCATGGCCTCAAGCAGAGCCGCCTGGGTTTTTGGTGGCGTGCGGTTGATTTCGTCGGCCAGCAAGATTTGCGCAAAGACCGGGCCCTTGACAAACCGCAGCGTGCGACGGCCATCGTCGTTGTCCAGCACGTCGGTGCCGGTAATGTCGGCCGGCATCAGATCCGGTGTGAACTGAATGCGCTTAAAGGTCAGATGGAGGACTTGGGCCAGGGTCTTGACCAGCAAAGTCTTAGCCAAACCAGGCACACCGGTGATCAAACAGTGTCCACCCGTAAACAGGGCGACCAGCACGAGGTCGATCGCATCGTCCTGGCCGACGATCACTTTCCGAATTTCGGCGAGCACCTGGTCTCGCCCCGCGGTCACGCGTTGAGCCACGTCCTCAGTGTCAGTAGGGTTCGTTGTCTCGGTCACGTCTTGGTCCGATTCGAATCAACAAGCGGCCGGTGGCGGCTACGCTCCCTTTCGTGCCTTGCCAGCCAGGCGCCGCGCTCCGGGACTTATGCAAGACATGACGGTTAAGGGGACTAGCGGACTAGTGTGTGAGCGCGTAGACGATCTCGTTGATCATCATGCGATACGACTGCGCGGTGTATTGGATGTATGACGGATACTCTTCCGCGTTTGACCATTCCCATCCGTCACCCATATCCGTATTGAAGTTTGCGAGCACCATCGCCCGCCCATCATCGTCGAGGATGGCGTGGAGCTGCGACTCAAACCCACCCTTCTCCCAGGTGACGCCATTAAAGAATGAGCCCAGCCCGGGAATCTGCGGATAGGCATCCAACTCGTAGAAGCAATGAAACACTGCATGGCCCGTGGGCAAGCGGACAAGGTCGCGGTCGGGAAAGACACGACGCAGCTGTCGCTGGACAAGGTCAAACTCGACAGGCCCATGAAAGTCATCAAGAGTAACCGTGCCCCCACGCAGGAGAAATTCGCGGAGCGTCGCGGCTTCTTCGTCTGACCATTCGATATTCGACGGTTCAACGAAGTAGATCCACGGATGCTCCCACAACCGAGGATCGGTGAGCTCGAGAATAATCGGCTCCGTGACTTTGATCGACGTGACTCTGCCCATCCGCCGCGACAGATTCTGCTCGGCCGCTGGACCGTCAATCGACCACGGATCACTCCAATACGTCCGACGGAATTGGGCAAGACGATTGGCCTCTGATCGATAGCGGATGCGCACAAACGTCCACTTGAGTCCTGCGAAAAGATCGTTGTCGCCGAATCGGGGTGGGGCGAGCGAGGAACGGTCTTGCGCGCGCGGCGCGAGCGACGTCAGGCCGGCGACTATCACCACCATCGCCAGGCGGCGCACCCATGCCGCCCGTCGTGCACGGCGGTCTGCGTTCGACCGGCAAGGCATCCGGGCGGTTACGGCTGCTCCTCAATGACACGCAGAAGCAGCTCTTGCGCGCGCTCGTAGGTAGGGGCCATCTCCAGCGCGTTGAGCGCCTCGACTTTGGCGGCGTCGAAGTCTCCCGCGTTGAGATAGCTCTCGGCCAGATCACTATGTGTCCCCACGCGGTCCACGGGTCCCGCGGCCAAGGCGATCCGGAGCTCGCGTATCGCCGTCTCCATCTCTCCTCGCTGCATGGCCATCCGGCCAATCGCTTGATGGGCCACCGGGTCAAAGGGGTCGATGCCTATCAAACGGTCATACGCCAGCGCTAGGCGACGTTCGTCACCGGCTTCTTCGGCCAGGGCCGCCAGATCACGCACTGCATCGAGCGAAGTCGCGTCGTAAATCAGGAGTCGCTCGAGCTCGACCATCGCCCGCTCATTGTCACCGATCGCGTGGGCGATGGAGGCCATGACCCCTCTGGGACTTCGGATTCCGGTGGCGGCCGGCGCGAGCTCGGCCGCGCGCTCCAGCACGGTAAGCGCCTCGTCGAATTCGCCCACGGCACGCAGCGCCATCCCAAGCGCAAACTGCACCTGATATCGGTCCGGATTGGCGTCGGCGACCGCGCGAAGCGAATCGATATCGTCGCCCGGGTCACTATCGCGGTCGGCCCCCAAAATCTCGATGTGCGGACCGTCGGAGTCGTCGTCAACGGCGGCGGTGGCAGCGCCGTCTCCCGTGCCGACCGGTTGCAGGGCACGTCGCAACGCCCCAAACTCTTCGTCGACGGCCGCGTCAAAACTCGCCTGCAGTACATCGAAATCGAGGTCGATCCGTTGCAACGCCCCCTCGGTGTCGAGACCGTCGGCGTATGAGCGAACCAGGGTTCTCAGAGCCTCCTCCCCATAGGCATCCACGATATGCTCAACGAGGACGGAGGCCTGGAAATAGGACATCGAAATCGCGTCAGGCCGCGAAAAACCACTATTGAGCTCACGAAGGGGAAGGATCGCGTCGTCATTTAGCGCTCGCGCGAAGCTCAGTACCTCATCTCGTCCCCACTCCAGTCGTTTTCTCTTTTCCTCGTAGGTGGAGATTCCTTCGCTCAGCCAGCGTGGGAGACGCTGTTCTGACATTTGCAGTGTCACAACATGCGCCATCTCGTGCCACAAGGTCGCACGCCAGTTGAAATCTCCAGGCGGGAGCGCACGCGGCGAATCCAGCGTGACCACGCTGCCAAAACACGCTCCAAGGGCACCGAGAAACCCCGGCAACCCGAGAGTGCGAACCGCAAAATCGTCATGCGTCGGAAACATCTCAACAAGAATCGGAGGGCGTACCTCCATTTGATAGCGCTCCGACAACTCGTCGAGCGCCTCTTGCGCCATGGTCAGCACATACTCGCCCAGAACGCCGGCCTCGTCCGGGTGCAACCGAACAATTACATCTCCACGCTCGAACGTCTCGAACTCGTCGAGCGTGTCCATCAAGCTCAGTAAGTTATAGGTGACGAGATCAAACGGGTCATCAGCGAAAGAACGCTCGAGTGCCACCCGTGCGCCGGGTTCGTCACCGGTGCGCAATAGATGCATACCAAGCTCAGCGTGCGCCCGCACGTTGTCTGGATCAAGCTCGAGCGCGCGTCGAACCAGCGTCACCGCTTCGGGAAACCGATACGCGCGTGCGACGTGGTTACCGGCCACGCGATAAATGTCGCCATAGGCCGGATTGATCTGCAAGGCGGACGCAACCTCAGCATCAAAGTCCTCAATCCGGTCTTCCAGATAGGCCATCGCCGCCGACATCGCGCGAGCTTCGAGGCTGTTCGGATTGACCACGAGGGCGCGCTCGAGCGCCGCCCGAGCGGCCTCCGTATTACGGTCGCCGAGCTCGAGCTCGGCGATAAACAGATGCGCGGCTACGAAATTCGGGTCGATCTCCAAGGCCCGGTCAGCCGAGCTCCGCGCAAGCGGCGGGTTGTCATTGGTCAGCGCGCGGGCCAACCCGAGATGGGCCGGGGCCCATTCCTCGTCGCTTTCCAGCGCCTGATTGAAAGATTGAAGCGCGTCGGCCTGGTTGTATTTCTCCAGGAACAACTCGCCCCACGCCGTCTGCATGGCAGGGTCGCTCTCGGAAGCCAATGCCGCGCCTCGCAAGAGTGTGTTTGCGTCGCGATAGCGGCCCAAAGCGCTCGCGGCAAGCCCTGCCCGAAAAAGGTCAAGCGCCTGCCGGGAGACCGTTCCTACATCTGCCACCGCCCGAAAATACGGCACGGCTTGGTCGCGGCGGCCGGTGGCCGCAAGCAACTGCGCGTATTCAAGACCTGCCGCGCTGAACGGTTGCGCTTCGGCGACCTGGGCAATCAGCGTCTCCGCGCCATCTAGCTCACCTGTCAGAACCAACAGACGGGCTCGAACCGCGGCCGCCGAGGGATCGTCGTCTGCCCTGGCTCCGGCGAGCTCGCTCGCCTCGTCGTAGTCACCGTGCGCAATCGCGGCCGAGGTCGCCTCGTGAAATTCTTGTTCTTGAGTCCGGGTGTAGCGCGTCTGCGCTCCGGGGGTGGACGCGGCGGTCAGGCCGATACCGACGGCCACGATCGCGATTCGGCGGACGGATGATGACCACATCCAGAACACAACCGCGATTATAGCGCTCGGTGATGCGGGGACAAGGGCGCGCTCCTGGGGACCGCCTCTGCGGGGGGCGGGAGCGCCTCTTTGCGAAAGACGACCAAAGACCAAAGCTTCGGAAGCGCGAGCTTCTCGATCGAGATTGGCTCGAGCTGCGCTTGTTCGAGAAAACCCGGCAGGTCAAGGTCGGAACGAAAACCGATGTGGACCGTGAGTGGGGAGATCATTCGTTCAGCCAAGGCCGCGACGCGATTCGTACTCCGAAAATGGTTCAGCAGAACCACATAGCCACCGACTCGACACACACGATACATCTCGCGGATGACGGCGACAGGGTTGGGGACGACGCTAATCACATACGGGGCGTAGACCACGTCAAACGCCCCGTCTTCGAACATCATATCCATGGCATCCATCTTGGCCAGACAGACGTTCGTGACCCGATTCGTATCGAGCCGGCGACGGGCTTTTGCCAGCATGGACGCGGAGAAATCGACACCCGTGACCCGGCAATCCTTCCGGTAAAGGAGCGCGTTGATGCCCGTCCCAACGCCAACCTCCAAGACTTCGTCCCCCCGTCCAATCGGGACTTTTGGCATGGCCGCAAGACGTCCGGCGTGGAGCGTTGGCCCAAAAAGAATGTCATACCAGGATGAGAGTCCCGAGTAGACGTCTTCGACGAAGTCGTTCTCGACCGCGATAACCGACAACGGGGGTTGCCCGGTTTCAGAGGGGGCCAGCATGGCGGCGCCGCGCCCAGAATCGCTGTGATCGAAAAGCGAAATCAAATGGTGTCTTGTCCCTTCGCTCGGTGGACTATAGCGTGTCGACCCGCGACCAACAAGAAGACGTCTCGGAAGAAGATTCCTTCCATGCCCGAGCGCCTTCGGCCGCCGGCCGTTTCCACATAGCCCATAACTGCTTTATTTATAACAAGTTGTAGACGTTTTCTGCCTTGACACACACTATTCACGCAGCTATAGTGGCGCTACCCGCGTGCCCGAAGAAGCCAGGTTTCTAACCGCGGCCCAATTTCTCATCTCGACGCTTGTCATCAAGCTTGCCGTGGTCGCCACTTTGGCGACGATGCTGGTGCGGTTCTACCAGTTCCGACGGATCCTTCTGACGGAGCAGCGAGCCTGGCGAGAGCGTCTGGTGTTTGCCGGGAGTCTCGGGTTCCCCTTGACAGTCGGTGTGGCAGCGCGGGTCCTGCTGGGCTACGACGCCGGCGACCTTTCTCTCTCGGGGCCGTTCTTGGCCGGTCTGATCGCGGGACCGTATGCCGGGGCCATCGTCGGCGCGCTGGTCGGCGCCCCGGCGCTGCTGGGTGGCGAAGTCATCGCGATGCCGTTTGCGGTGGGATGCGGGTTCGCTGGAGGAGGGCTCCGGGAGGTGTGTCCAAAACCCGCCATCTGGCAGTTCTCACCCTTGTTTTTTATAGACCTCCATCGCTACGGCTGGCGCATGCTCCGCCTCCAATGGGAGTGGCCGATGATTCTGATTGCCGCGCCGGTGGGGCTCGAGTTGCTGCGCCAGGCGCTCGGAGCTCGGTTTGGCGATCACTTGTTCTATATGGCGCCGCCCAATATATGGATGGGTGCTCTGGTCGTGCTCGCCACCGTCTTGTGTGTCGCCATCCCGATCAAGATCTGGAACACTGCGCGTATCGAGCATCGACTCCGGGAGCAAGAAACCCTGCTTATGACAGCCCGGGTGGAAGCCCTGACGAACCAAATCAACCCACACTTTCTGTTCAACACCCTCACGTCTATCTCCTCTCTGATTCGCTCTCAACCGGAGACGGCGCGCACGCTGATTGTGAAGCTCTCCGGATTACTGCGACGTCTGCTCCGGAGCCAGGAGCAGTTTGTCACCCTCCGGGAAGAGCTCGAATCCATCGACGAATACCTCGATATCGAAACGATTCGGTTTGGACCAACCCTTGTGGTCGAGAAGAGCATCAGTGAGGAAAGCCTTGACCTTGTGATGCCAAGCATGCTGCTGCAACCGCTCGTGGAGAATGCGATCAAACACGGAATCGGGAACAAAGTGGGGGGCGGACGTATCATGATCCGAAGCCGCCGCGAAGACCGTCTGGCCATTATCGAGATTGCGGATAACGGCGACGGTATGCCGCAAGACGAGCTCGAGCCGAGCCGGTCTCGAGGCATCGGTCTCCGAAATGTCGACGAGCGTCTCCGAGTCATTTACGGCGAGCACTACCACTTGCGGATACAGAGTACCCGTGGCGAAGGGACATGCGCTCGGATCGAAATTCCGGAGCTTGTCGTGCCGCAGCGAGCCCCCGCGTAGAGTCGACCGTTGGAGACTGACTCCAGGGTGATGAGCAGCATACGGGCAGTGGTCGTGGACGATGAACGTCCGGCCCGGAACGAGCTGTGTTTCCTGCTTGAACAGGTCGACGGGGTCGAGGTCGTGGGGCAGGCCGCGAATGGCGTTGAAGCTATGTCGGTCATCCGCGAACAAAAGCCGGACCTCGTCATGCTCGACATCCAGATGCCAGGTCAGTCGGGGTTCGAGGTCGCCCGCGAGCTCCTTGTCCGCGAGGTCGACACACGTCTGGTGTTTGTCACGGCGTTCGACGAGTATGCGATCGACGCATTCGAAGTGAACGCCGTGGACTATCTCCTCAAACCGGTGGAGACGGATCGTCTGCTACAGACGATCGAACGGGTACGAGAGCGGATGACATCGGGGCGGGGCGACGGCGACGAGACCATGCCGGACGCGCGCTTGGAAAAAGTCCTCCGCCAGGTCACTCATCGGCCGACGTGGCGTCAACGGGTTGCTTTGAGAATTGGAGAGCGTTTCCAGTTGATACCATCAGAAGATATCATCTATGCGTCGTTGGTCAACGAGGTCATCACAGTTGTGGCCGGGCGGTTGACGGGAACGTCGAACTTCCGGACACTGGATGATTTGCAGTCGAATCTCGATCCCGAGATCTTCTGGAGGGTGCATCGCTCGCACCTGGTGAATATCAACAAAGTCAAGGAGATCGTGCCGTGGTTCAGTCGGAACTACATCCTGAAAATGAAAGACCCGAAGGGTACCGAGATCCCAGTGAGCCGGGCGCAGACCAAGCGTCTGCGAGAATATCTGAGCCTCTAGGCGACGACCCTTCCTCTGATCCGAACGCCGATCTGTTTCGCGCGCCGGGCGAGCTCGACCAAGAACGCGCCGCAAAGCGTACCCAGTTTCTCGCCCGCGCGGGTGAGGAGCTGCTCGCGTGGCTCAAGACGTTTGCGTCGGCCGCGGTCTACGCCACGCTCATCGTCACCTTCGGCGTCCAGGTGGCTCGGGTCGAAGGCAAGAGTATGGAGCCAACGCTCCAGGACCAGGATCGTCTAATCGTCAACAAGGCGGCCTATCGATTCTTCGGGATGCCACAGCCCGGAGACATCGTGATGCTCTATTACCCCCGGGACCCCGACAAATCTTTTGTGAAGCGCGTTGTCGCAGAAGCCGGAGATAGCGTACGCATCGAGAACGGCAGCGTATACGTAAACGAAGAGCTGCAACCGGACCTCTTCGTGCCGCCGGAGTTTCGTAGTCACGAGAACCTTGGTCCCGAGACGGTGCAGGAGTCGTACTACTTCGTCATGGGCGACCACCGGAACAACAGCTCCGATAGTCGGCACTGGGGCCAGGTCCCGCGCAAATACATCATCGGCCGGGTACAGCTGAGGTGGTGGCCGCTCAGCGAGGCGCGTCTTTTCTAACCACGGAACTCAGCTCGCGTTGGCGGCATCTAGCAGCGGGCTGGGCGAGGTGCGAAGTTTGGGGTGCCCCTCGATCGATCAAGAGGGTCAGGGCCGAGTGTATAGGGCGTCGATCGTGTCCTTCCAACGCTCGGCGACGACCTGACGCTTGACCTTCATCGTCGGGGTCAGCTCTCCCCCGGCCTGGGTGAGCTCTGTGGCCACCAACGCAAACTTCTTCAGCTGAGCGTAGGCCGGGAGGTCGGTGTTGACGGCGTTGACGACCGTTTCGAAGAGCGTGCGCACATCGTCCCGCCCCACGAGGCTCGCGCGGTCGGCATCCGTCACGCCCATCCGCGCGCCAAGGCTCGCGAAATCTGGGACGATCACCGCCGCCACGAACGGCCGGGCGTCTCCAAGCAACATCGCCTCGGACACCAACGCGTGCTGCTTCAGCTTTTCTTCGATCGGCTGCGGCGCCACATTCTCTCCACCAGCGGTGACGAGGATCGCCTTCTTACGGTCGGTGATGGACAGATATCCGTCGTCGTCCAGCCGACCAATGTCACCAGTGTGAAACCAACCGTCTCGCACTACTTCAGCCGTCGCGTCCGCTCGTTTGTAGTAGCCCAGCATGAGGCTCGGTCCACGCGCCAGAATCTCTCCGTCGTCCGCGACGCGGAGCTCGACCCTCGGCAAGGCCTTGCCGACCGTGCCTATGCGAGGCGCGGCAAGTGGGTTGACTGTCAGCACGGGAGCGGTTTCCGTCAAGCCGTATCCCTCGAGCACAGGAATCCCGACCGCAAAGAGAAACCCGGCAACCGTGGACGAAAGCGGAGCCCCACCGGAGACGACGAAGCGCAACCGCCCTCCGAGGCGTTCGCGCACCTTGGAAAGCACCAGACGGTCGGCGACACGGTGCTGGAGCCGCACCGCCAGCGTTGACTGCCGCCCGTCCAGCTCCGCCGACGCCTTGGCCTCTCCCACCCGGAGCGCCCATTGGAATAACCGTTGGCGAAAACGTGATGACTCCGCAACAGCTTCCAGAACGCGCGCACGCAGCTTGTCAAAGACGCGGGGGACACCCGTCATGATGGTCGGCTTCACCCGCATCATGTCCCGCGGTACGGTATCGAGCGACTCCGCGAAGGTCACCCTCGCGCCCTTGTAGAGATAGAGGTAGACGGCCATGCGTTCCAACGCATGACACAGCGGAAGAAACGAGAGGGCGTCGTCTCTTTCGTTGGGGGGCGCCATCTGGTCGGCATCAACGAGGTTCGCCACGATTGCGCCGTGGGTCAGCATGACGCCCTTCGGGGGACCAGTGGTTCCAGATGTGTACATGATCGTCGCCAGTTGGTCGCTGGCGACGGCAGCGACGGCCTCTTTAAACTCCCGGGCGAGACCGTTCTCATGCATGAGACGCTGATGACCCCGCTGAGCGACTTGCGCCAGACTGACTTCCAAGCACTTTGAGGGATTCGGGTCGCCACTGTTGTCCGGCTCCGCGCGGACCGTTGTCGGTCGAGGTGCTCCGCCCGGCTCCACCACGACGATATTCCTGAGCTGGGGCACCTCGCCCTGGACCTGACGAACTTTGTCGGCTTGCTCCTCGTCAGAGGCAATCACCGTCTCGACGCCGGCATCCTTCAGGATGAACCCGACCAAGCTTGGCGGGAGCGTTGGGTAGATCGGCACGGCGACAGCCCCGGCGCAGAGGGTGCCCAGATCGGCCAGCAACCACTCCGGACGAGTTTCACAAATAAGGGCGACGCGGTCGCCGGGACACACGCCCAACGCAGCCAGCCCGAGGCTCACGTCACGGATCTGTTCAAAAAACTCCAGGCCCGACATTTCGTCATACGCGTCGGGAGTACACCGTCTCACCGATGTCCCGGGAAATCTGCCCGCAACGTGCGAGGGCAGTTGAGCCAATGTGGCAATCTGTGATTCAACCACTGCGTCCGTCATCCTTGCCACCACTAGCTTTGCGTGAACCGACCAGAGCGTCCGCCGCTCTTTTCCACCAGCCTGATATTACCGATCCGCATCGAGCGGTCAACGGCCTTGACCATGTCGTAGATGGTGAGCGCCGCGGCCGAGACCGCAGTCAGTGCCTCCATCTCAACTCCCGTGGGCCCGGTAGTGGCGACCCGTGCTTCGATCTCGTAGCCGTCGTCTCGCCCGGTCAGGTCAACGTCGATGCCTGTCAACGGAATCGGGTGACATAGAGGAATGATCTCGGCGGTTCGCTTCGCCGCCAAGATACCGGCAATCCGCGCCACCTGTAACGGGTCGCCTTTCTTGATGTTGCCAGCTCGTATCAGCGCCAGCGCGTCAGGTGCGACCTGGATGAAACCGCGGGCCACTGCCTCTCGCACCGTCGCCGGTTTACCGCTCACGTCGACCATTCGCACGCGTCCCTCGCGGTCGACATGGGACAACGTTGGCGGGGAACTGTCGTCACTCATGGGTTTAGGTCTTCATTGGCCTCGCGCCTGGTCGCAGCGAGGAAAAACGACAAACTCTCGAGCGAGACGGTCAGGTCGACACTTTTCACTTTGACACCCGAAGGCGCCCGGAGCGAACCCGGGGAGAAATTGAGCACGGCCTTGATACCGGCGGCCACGACCGCGTCTACGACCTCTTGAGCCGATGGCCCTGGGACGGCAATCATCGCGATCATGATACCTTCGCGAGTCGTGACGAGAGACAGATCGCGTATGTGATACGTCTCGACGCCGGTGCGGGAGACACAGCCTACCTTACTCTTCTGCGCGTCAAACAACGCGACAATTCGAAATCCTTCTTTGCGAAAACCTGGATAATCGGCCAGCGCGAGACCGAGGTTCCCAGCCCCTATGATCGCGACCCCAAGTCGTCGGTCCAATCCGAGAATGGACCGCAATTCTCGCCGGAGATCATCGACAACATAACCGACCCCCCGCACGCCGAGTGCCCCAAAATTCGCCAGGTCCTTTCTGATGAGCGCAGCGTTCAAGCCGAACTGCTCGGCGAACACGCGTGACGACACGGCGCGCACGCCCTTTGCGTTGAGCTCGTCAAGGCGTCGCAGATACAGCGAAAGCCGATTGGTCGTCAGCTCCGAGACCGGCTCTCGCATGGGGTATTTTACTTGGTCTCCCAACCCTCAAGGGACCACGAGTGCACGTGCTAATATGCGGGCGTGCGCGGTCTGACGTTGCTCGTTGTTATGGGTTTGGCCTGGGGTGCGCCCAACGGTGCCGACGCGCAACGCGTTGGGCGACGGGTGGCCACGCTCGACACGCTCGCCGAGCACACCAGGTTCTTTCATCTCGACGAAGTAGTCATTCGCGCCGACGCGGTCGGTGAGAACGTCTTGACCTATCTGGTCGACGAGGATAATCGTCTATTGGTGCTCGACGTGCCGCCGCCGCTGGACGGAACCCGCGAGCACATGGAAGTGATCGGCAGGTTTTACGACATCGGTCGACTCCAACCGGACGACCCTCGCACCACCGGTCTTCCGATCGAGCGTCTGTCGCAGTCGCTGCTCAACAAGCCGTGGCCGAGTGTAGGGGAGTTGCCTCTCCTCGTCGCGACCTCATCCGTTCCAGTCACAACCACCGGGTCTGCCTCGCTTCGCACCGTCGCGCTGAATCCGAACGCCTATCTCGACGACGGGGTGAGCCTGACGGGACGCTTCCGCGGTCGGAACCTCTACGGCGATCTGCCCGATTCACCGGGCGAGAGCCGTTACGACTTCGTCCTGGCATCGGCAGATGCCGCCGTCTGGGTGGTGGGGATGGAGCCCAAGGGTGACGGGTTCGAGCTTGACGTCCAAGCACGGATAGACACCGGGCGATGGCTCGAAGTCACCGGCACCGTGCGTGTGCATGAAGGCATGGTGGTTCTGGATGCGGGGACGATCCGGCTAGCCGAACCGGACGAAAGCCAAACACCTCCGCCCGCGACTCGAGTGGCGCGTCAACCGGGCGCCCCCCCCGAGGTCATTTTCAGCACACCCTTCGAGGGTGATACCAACATCCCTACCGATACCCGCGTCAGGATTCAGTTTTCGCGTGACATGAGCGCCGACTCGTTCGAAGGACGCGTCGACGTGGCATATTCAGGTGCCGGCGCTCCGGCAGTGACTGGTCAGGGCGCGAACAGCGGCGCAATCGAATTCAGCGTCGAATACCGAGGCCGCAACCGAGTGCTCGACATCCAGTTCGCGGAACCGCTCGAGGCGTTTACCCGGCTCACGGTCACACTGCTCGACGGAGTCACGGCACGCGATGGGGCCCCGCTCCCTTCCTATTCCCTATCGTTTTTCTCCGGTCCCTAGCCGACTGTCGCAGAGAAGAATTGACCATGCTCCGGCCGGGACGCTCTGCAAACGACTAGTGCACCGGACCTTCATCCAGCAAGGCTTGGACGGCGCTGTGGGTACGGGCGATTAAGTCATCTCGGTCCGACACCGTGAGCGCGTGCGTCTCGATTGGCGCACCAAGTCTCACGCTGACCGTCACCGGTCGGATCACCGGGCTACCCTTCCGCATGGCCGCCGAGGTTCCCTGAATGGCGACGGGGACGACGGCGGCACGGCCCTTGATCGCCATAATGAACCCGCCCTTCTTGAACGGCAACAGTCGACCGGTGCGACTGCGCGTACCTTCCGGAAAAATCAAAAACGAGTTCCCGGCCTGCAACGCGGCGGCAGCATCTTCGATAGCCTCCATACTTTGCTTGCGATTCCTTCGTTCGATTGGGACAAACCCGACCACATCGAACGCGTTCGAAAGCACCGGGAGCGCCTTTCGAAGCTCGGCCTTGTAGAGGACCCGGAGCCGCGGGTGCAAGGCGGATAGGACCATGAACAACATGGGCGGCTCAATATTGCTCGCGTGGTTGACGCAATAGACCGCGGCACGCCCCTGCTGAACGTGCTCCAGGCCTTCCGTGCGATACGTGATCCCGACCGTCGCGAGCCCCAACCGAACGCCGCCACGCGCGAGCCAGTAGAGAAGAAACGGCCAACGAAAGAGGATGGCGACGAGCATACCGGGCGGCGCCACGAGCAACACGTAGGCGGCCACGCTCACATAGGCCGTGAGGGATCGCACACTAGCGAGGGCTGTCGCAAGAAGATCAGACACAATCCGTCTCAGGCCACAAAGCAGATAGAGAGAAAGACCGGCTGGCGCCGTCCCGATTCAGCGATCTCCTCAGAGCGTCATTGGGTCGTGCGAGGGTCTCGACGGATTGTCGAGACCACCCGACACGTGCTACGAAGCCCGCGCTGAACGCTTCGTTGTCTTCTTGACTTTGGCGACTTTTGATACCTTTGTCGCCTTCACTGCGCTGGGGGCTTTCGTCGCCCGAACATCTTTTGCGTCTTTTGTCGTCGGGGCGGGTGCGACTCTTGCTGTCTTCCTGGAGGTCTTTGCGGTCTTGGCTTTTTCCAACAGACGGAGTCGGTTCACGAGGCAGCGCTCAAGCGCTTTCTCCACCTTGTCGTCTATGACGTCACCTTCTTCTTCCAAGACCTCGGAAATCTCTGAGACGACAAGAAATTTCGCTCGGTCAAGCATTCGTTTTTCACGGAAGGACAGGTTCTTGGATTTGCTGAGAAAATTGAGGCTCTTGAGCACGTCGATCACGTCACAGATCGACCCGGTGCGCATCTTGTCCGAGTTGTCCTTGAAACGACCCTTCCAGTTCTGGTGATTGTCGATCTTGCCGTTACCCAGCTGAGTAAACAGCTTCTTCACCTCGGTGTCTAAAATCGCGTGTCGCAACCCGACACCTTCGACGTTGTCGAGCGGCACCAGAACCGTGGTCTCACTCGCGCTCATGCGCAGCGAGTAGAAACCACACGTGGTACCAAGGATCGTCTTCTCTTCGATTTTCTTGACGACACCAAGGCCGTGATTCGGGTAAATGACCTTATCGCCTACTTCAAATACCAACATTTCCCCCCTAGATCAGGCGAAGGAGTGGGAGTTCGACGCGCGAAGATCTTTAATTTTACCGCGTTTCGGATGCCCATACAACCAGAACCCTCGTAGAATGAAGAGTTCGGCCTCCTCTCGCGGTTTGGCAACCCTGCGGAGCAGCAATCAACGCCTCTGGTCGCTCAGGGCCACGTATGACCAAACGCAGCGTTGGCCAAGGGCGTTAAGTCATCTGTCCGTGGTGAGTTATGGGAAAACACAAGACAATCGCGTGTCGCAAATTGCGGGTTTCCGTGACGTCTCCCTCGGTCAAAAGAGCAACCTGTTGTAGAGTAACGGTCGATTGAAATTCACGGCGAAATACATCAAAATGATCCAGTTGCGAGCCACCATGCAGAACGGTAGCGCGGTTTGGCCACGTGCACGGACGGCTGGAGCCGCGGTCGCAGCCGTCGTGATGCTGATACCCATGCCCTGGGTAGACGCCGTCGCGACACAAACGCCGACAAGCCTCGCACCATTTGTGCCCACACCCCAGGATGTCGTCGACCGCATGCTCTCTCTGGCCAACATTTCGGAACAAGACGTCGTGTATGACCTCGGTTCTGGCGACGGCCGTATTGTGATCACCGCGGCTGAGCGATATGGAGCCCATGGCGTCGGGGTCGACATCGACCCGCAGAGGATTGCCGAGTCGACCGCAAACGCTGAGCGAGCTGGCGTGTCAGAACTCGTGCGGTTCATCCAGCAGGACGCGCTTGAGGTCGATCTCTCCGAAGCGACCGTCGTGACGCTCTATCTTCTGTCGTCCTCGAATATGAAGCTGCGCCCGGTCCTGACCGAGCAGCTTCCCACCGGCGCCAGAATTGTGTCCCACGCGTTTAGCATGGGTAACTGGGACGCCGACCTGGTCGAGCGTTTTACCGATTCTCGCGGAAACACCCGCACGTTGTATCTCTGGACGCACGACGGCACAGTCAGACCCTGACTCGTTTTCGTCGTCGACCACCTTCAGGGCCGGAGTGGCGAAACTGGCAGACGCGCTGGATTCAAAATCCAGTTAGGTTCACCCCTAGTGGGGGTTCGACTCCCCCCTCCGGCACCATAAACACTGGGGCTGGCGAGGAACTCGACGGGTGTTGTCAAGCGGACATCGGTAGCCGTGATAGCTCGGCGCGCCAACGCTCATCCGCCAACTCTCTCATGGACGACCTCAACCTGACAAAACCCGCCGATGTGATCTGACACTGCTTCGCAAGAGAGGAAGCGGGGTTGCCCAGGTTGTGACTAAACGCAACCGTGAACTGTCGCGTGGACGCTCCGGAGGGCAACCCCGATGACCGTCTGAGCCAAAGCTACTCGACGTCAATCCGAGTCAAGTCGGCCCTGCCACTGAGCGCGGCCACCACAGTCCCGCCGGCATCGACAAATTCCGACGTAAACGTGCCGGCGGCCGTATCTCCGCCGCGATTGAGCGTGATCGAGCCACGTACATCTTATGGTCGTTCTCGGTGGAAAGTCGGGATTGTCCGAGGGGACCATGGTTAAGAATCTCGTAGAGAACTCCCTGTTTGTAGCCCGCTGCCATGCACCGTGACCGCTGCCGAACACTGGATCTGAGTTCATGACCACGCCTCCTGTATGAATCGAGACAAGATTCGCGAAGGGTGGCGGACCCGGCTGGTCAGGAGTGACCACAACAACCCACGATCCGACAAGGCTGTTCCTGGTTTTTTGCGCGGCCTCGGGCTCGAGACCCATCGCACCGACAACGAGCACAAGAACTGCGACGACGCCGAGTTTGGCAAGAATGTTTTGTTTACCTCATTTCATTCCCTCTCTCTATTTGGTTAGGTCAAGTCTCGAACCTAGGTGACCGCTGGTGGCTCCCAGCAGCCATCGCCGGACAGTAACAACGAACCCGCCGAGCGTCCGGATAGTCAGGCGCCGCCGGCACGAGAAGCCGCCATCCGAGCCACTCCGGCATATGATTCCAGCCGGGGACGCGGGACAGTCCAGATGAGCCAAGAGATCAACACGGACCTGCACTGTGCTTCTTGACGGGCGGGGGAACGGTGACCAACAACCGCCGGAGGAGCTGACCCGCACGCCCGGACCCACGCGGGGCGCTCATCTATGACAACCAATCACTGGCACGACGCCCACCGCATCTTTCAGGACGCGCTCGATCGCGAGGCCGCGGAACGTTCTGCTTTCGTGCTGGACGCGTGTCACGGAGATCAAGGCCTTCGTCGCGAGGTCGAGACTCTGTTAGCCGCGCACACGCAAGCCGGAGACTTCCTGCAGTCTCCCGGGCCAGGGATCACCAGCGCCGAAGAAGAGGTCTCGGCGGTGATTGAGCCGGGGACGAGCTTTGGCCCGTATCAGGTCGTCGAACAGATCGGCAGCGGCGACGTCTTCGTACCTCCGCTAGCCCGGTATCGGACCGACGCCTTGGCGGCCCTGAAACAGTCCCGCCCGTGGGATGTCGAGTACGACCAGCCCGCGGTCCACGAGTAGGCGCTCGACCTCCTCCAGATCAAGTGCCGGCACACAGAGGTCGGCGTCCACCGTTGGGTTGATTGCTCTCCATGTAGTCGCTATGACCACATGGCACTCTTTTCGGCAACGGGTGTCGGACGTCGCTCTTCGCCGTTGACCAGATGCTCGTCAACCTGTTCGGCCATGGGAGGGGACGGGTGTGACACAGAAGCTCTGGAGGCTGTTGCAAAACAGCCGACGACTGTGGCAGCTGTGCGTGCTGGGCGGATGTCCACCGCCCCCTTCCGCTGGGTTCAGAACTCCGACTGCCCAGCGGTTACGATCGAGCGGTTTCCTTGCTTCGACCACCCAGCGGTTAGGATCCAGCGGCTTCCTTTGCCGCTTGCCCCGCTCGCCGACGCTGCGCTGTCAGATGCGGCTCGATACCAAGCAGGCGCTGCACGACCATGAGCTGTCCACGGTGGTGCATTTCATGCTCCTTGACCGAGAGCAGCATGTCGAAACGGGTCTTACTGGACGGGGTCGCCCCGGGTGGCATCGTGAACGGCTGGGCCAGAAACTCTTCCGACGCCGCGGTCAGAAAACTGGCCCATGTTTCCCCCTCGGTCCGCAGCAGGTCCATGACCTCAGCTTTGGTTCGATCCCGTGCCTCCTCCTTAGCGGCCGCCGTCAGGATCGCGAACAGGTCAAGCCCCTCGAAGCTGGATCGGCGACCGCCGTCATGGAAGGTCAGCTGGAGCTTCGGCGAGAGCGCGATGTGGGCGAGGAGCTCAGTCACGCTTCGCGCCCCGTCCGCCGGGACGAACCCGTATCGATCGTCGGGAATGTCCGCCGCCACCTGGAGGGTGTTCTTGCGAACCGTCCGGAAGCTGTCCACCATATGTGTCGCGCCGTAATATTTCATTGATGTCTCCCGGAACGACCGCATGCTCGTGCAGAAAGTCGTCCTTCAACCCGTAAGTGGGAAGGTATCCACCCGCACCCTGGGAACCAGCTGTACATTATGCTGACCGATGGCCAGTCGACCATCCGCTATGGCGACGAAGAGACCACCTCGGCCTCTCGGGCCGGTTCGGTTGGCTGGCAGCGTGCCGTCGATCTCAGCGAGGAGCATAAGTCCGGCAATACCGGCGACTCACCGATCGAGTTTCTCTGGGTGAATTTGAAACAGTAGACAAAGCTCAACGACACACGGCAGCGTCGGTCTCGTCGTTCTGCTCTCAGTAAATCGCAGCGGGTGCAACGGTCGATCCCGTCGCTCCCTGTATCTTCAATGGCTGCATGACGAACGCGAACTCATAGACTTCCAGCGCGGCGAGCTCCTCCAGATTCATTCTCTCGAGCAGGTGGATCCCGTTGACGGCGAGCATGATCTGATGAATGGGTAAGGAGATCTCCGGATCAGGGTTCGGTTGAATCTCCACGGGCTGGTTATCGGCTCCCACCAACATTGGGTCCTGCGTGACGAGCCATTCGGCGGCGGGTACGCCGATACCCGGGGCTGGGCCGAGGAAACGCTCGACATCGCGTGTCCAGAGTCGTCCCCAACCGGTATTGATAATCACCGCATCGCCAGGTTCAAGGGCCAAGTTCACGTTGGCCAAAGCTTCCTGCAAATCTTCTATCGTGATTTCATAGTCCGCGGGCAGCATGTCGACACCTTTGAGCTTGGCGATATCGAGAAGCACGCCACGCGTCATGAGCATGCCCACGTTCTCTATGCCCAGGTGCGTGAAGCCCGCCCGCGTCATCGTCTCGCTGACGCGGAAGCAGTTGTACATCGTGTCACCGATAGTTTGATGACTGAAGCCATCGAACTGCGTGCCGACCTGGCCTAGTTCCGTTGCGACTAGCTCCTCGTTCGAGCCTCTACGGTTACTTTGGGGGTTCATTGAGCTGGGCTTGGAGTAAATGTCAAAATGGCGATCACCGAGAGGTATCGATCCGTGCAGCACGTGGCCCAGCTCGACCACTTCGCCTTCGCGTATCAGTTGCGTGGCCCGCAGAACGGTGGCGGAACCCATATGGTTCGCAGACCCGCGCTCGTCGCCAGCGCCCCACTTGGACGGGCAGCGATCGTCTTCGGCCGGAGGACGCCAAGATTGCGCGTTCGCCAGGGATATCATGCAAAAAGACGCCAGAAACGCAACTATTGCTATTCGGTTCATTCCTCTACCCTCCGTTCGTCAATCAAGACAATAGCGCGTCCACGAAATGACGATTGCACAAAATGACCCCGGCCTCTTGTACATAGATCTTACGGGTGGGTCGCCATCTGCTTCATGCTGATCATCGTTACTCGTTGTGCATACGGACATTCACCAAATGGAATGCGGTGACGCGTGTCCCTTGACCGGCAAGAATAGTTGACGTCGATCACCCGAGGCCTCTGTGGCGAGAATCCGGATGCCTCCGACAAGGAGACGTCGCCGTCGGGAGGGATACTCTGCGAGCTGGAGGGTGCCCATCGGCGACAATGACTCAACAACTGACCGTTCGTGCGCCATCACGCGCCACTGTCAGACACACCTATGGATACAGCAAGCAAGACGCTCATCATCGGTGGCCTGCTCAACCTACTCTATGGGTTGGCAACCGGCTTCCCGCTCGGTCGCATCCGCGAGTCGCAAGCCGAAGCACCCAAGTATTTAGTACTGGCACACATGGGACCGCTCATGTGGGGGCCGATCCTTCTCGGTTGCGTTGCGGCTGTTCAGCTCTCTACGTTGTCGGCGGCTGTTGAGACCACCGCCGCCGTTTCACTCGTCGCCTCGTCGGCTCTGCTCGGACTGAAAGATACCTTGCATTGGGTGAGAGGCACCCAGGATGAATTTGTTGAGAAGCCAGCCGCGTTCTATCTCGCAATACCGATGGCGCTGCTGGCTTTCGGAGGCCTGGGCATCTTGCTTGTTGAAGCCATCCTGGGGTCGCAGGGGCTCTCGAACGAGAACCTACGGTTTCGGCTGCGAGGGTGAGGCCACCGCGCCCCCGCAGCTTCTCCCACCACTTCAACAGATCGGAGCGACGTCTGCTCACGCCTGGGCATCGGTTCGCCCGCCGAAGTCCTCCGGCACCCATTGCAGCGGCTTTAGTCCTCTACCCGTGACACGCCACACGCCAGGTGGTTTATCGCCGGCGCTGACCTCAAGGACCGCGTCGCCGACATCGGCTGCGGTCACCATCGGTTCATGGATGATGTATTTCCGCGCCGTGTCTTCGTCGATTCCATGCCCGCGATCTCGGTTGAGACCGGCGAAACGGTATGGGTCTACGAGCAGCACGCCGCCACCATGTCGCTCATGGCCACCGCCGGCGATCTTGTCTTTGGCGGCGACACGAACGGCCGCTTCAGGGCGTTCGACCAGGAGACGGGAGAGGTTCTGTGGGAGATCAACCTCGGCTCAGGGGTGACCGGCTTCCCGGTGACCTATGCGGTCGACGGCACGCGACACGTGGCCGTGAGCACCGGCACGAGCATCACGACCGCCGCCTTTGGGATGCTGACCCCGGAGCTCCGTCCGAGCGCGGGCAATAACCTCTTCGTGTTCGCGCTGCCGTGAGTCACAGCGCGTTGGCCAGTGCGCCCTGCGGCCCGGACCGCAGGGCGGAGCTGTGGCGAAGGACAGAAATGTCACGGTCAGGGCGGGCGCCCATCGCTTTCGTCCTTGTCTCCGGGCCTCGGGGCGTCTAATGTTCTATGAGGAGAATCCCGATGCTTAAGAAATATGTCACCACCTGGTTTGTCCTGAGCGTTGCGCTCACCGTCGCCGCGCCGGCGATCGCCCAGTCATCTGACCCCACGACGCCGATACGCACGCCCGACGGGCAACCGCACATTTCCGGCACTTTCACCTTCCGAACCATCACGCCCTTTCAGCGACCGAGTCAATTCGAAGGTCTGGAAACGCTGGACGCGGAGACGGCTGCGGCCTTCGAGGCCTCTGAGCGAACCCGTCAGAATCGCGACCTGTTCGACCCGGAAAAAGGCTCTGGCGGCTACGCGCCACGAGCAGAGGGCGGCGTACTCTCCTATAACGAGTTCTGGTACGAACGCGGGGTCGAGCTGACCAGGGACAAGCGCACGTCGCTTATCGTCGATCCGCCGAACGGAAGGCTACCCGACCGTACCGAAGCCGCCCAGATGGCCGCCCGCGAGCGATCCGCCCATCTAGAAGAGCACCGATACGACTCGCATCTGGACCGCAGCTCTGGTGACCGCTGCCTCATGGGCTTCAACGCCGGTCCCCCTATGCGGTCAAGTGCATATAACAACAACGTGATGATCTTTCAGACTCCCGGGTATGTGACCATACTCAACGAGATGGTGCACAACGCTCGCATCATCCCGATCGACGACGACGCGGAGCTACCGTTCACCCAATACAGCGGTGTCTCACGAGCCCACTGGGAAGGCGAGACGATGGTGATCGAGACCAAGCAGTTTCGCGGCGGGAGCAGCGGCCTGACCTCGACCAGCATGCACCTGATTGAACGCCTGACGCGGCTTGATCCCGATACGCTCACCTACGAATACACCGTCACTGATCCGACGGTCTATACGGCGCCATACTCGGTCATGATGCCGCTCCGTCGCACCGACGGCCCGCTCTTCGAGTACGCGTGCCACGAAGGCAACATCGGCCTTCATGGCATCCTGGCCGGCGCACGCGCGCAGGAGGCCCAAGGTATCCCGCTGCGTCCGTAGCCATTCCGAAAGCACCTTCTCCCCGGCGCCGCGCCGCGCCGCCGGGGAGAAGCGTGCATTGTCCGACCATCGCGACGCCGGTGCACGAATCCCGTGTTCGCGATGCCGGAGTCGGTCCCTTCCTGTGACTTGGCGGTGCTTCAAGGCGTGGAGCCAAGCTCTAGCGCTGGCGCCGGCCAGACAAGGACGCTGTTCACCCGACCGTTCGCGGGACTTGGCATCCTCTCTCGTTCCCGCGCAGAGACCGACGTCGTCACCCAACTCATCGTAGTCACCGAAGTCATGGACGACCGTCTCGGCCATCCTGACGATGATGTCTTCCTCGTTGTCGCCGTTTTGCGCTGATTGGCCCTTGCGATCTACGACGCTTTGAAACACGCATAGTTCTGGGCCGCTGTCGGCGAATCGAGCTCTTCCTCCAGCACGGTCACACACTCGGCCTTCTCGAACCCTACCCGCCGTAGCATCTTGAGGTGAGTACCGACTTCAAAGCGGCCGCGCTCATACTCGTAAACGGACCCGTCGGGCTTTATGAAATCGCCGTTCAACAGGATGCCGCCGTCGTCAAGAGCCTGGGCACACCCGGCGTACACCGCCTCTACGTTCTCCTGGCTGCCAAGATCGTGCAGCGCCCAGGTTGACACCACCGCATGGGTTGGCCGCTCCACGTCGGCCCACCACGGAGTCTTGACGAGATCAGCGTGCAGATACGTGACACGCGGCGCATACGCCCGCAGTCTCTTTGCGGCGAGGCCAAGCATGGGGCGAGAGAAATCGATACCGCAATACCGGATATCCGGCATGGCAGCGAGGAGATGCGCGGCGAGATACCCCGGCCCGATACCAAGTTCCACGACCCGGGCCTGCGTTGGAACGTTGGTTTGTAGCTCGGCCAAAATGAGGTTGAACAGCTTGCGACGGTCCGGTGTGGGTTCAAACCGTTTGGCCCATCCTTGGACATACTCCGCGTCGTGAAACTGATGTGTCGCGCCCACGAACTGTCTCACCATTGCCTCCTCACGTCGAACGTAATCGGCGCGGGACCGAAAAACAAGGTGCGGCGGGCACGGCCTTGCTGGAAGGTCAGAGATGACCATTGGCGACCGCCGGGGTCAAATGGAGAGAGAACACTTGTCGGAGGAGAGACGATGGCAAGACACACTGAATTCCACACCCGCACTGCAATCCGGCCGCTCGGCCGACGGTCGGAGATCAACATCACGCCATTCATCGACGTTCTGCTGGTGCTCATCGTGATTTTTCTGGCGGCGCTCCCCATCGGCCAACAAGGAACAGATGTCGACCTTCCGCAGCAAACCCAGCAGAGCGCGGCGCCTGCGCGGTCTGACGAGATCGTGCTGGAGTACTTCGGCAACGGCCGAGTCTCGATCAACACGGAAGAGGTCAGTGTTCGCGCGCTGGCGTCGCGGCTCCGGTCCATTTTTGGCCCACGACGGGACAAGACGCTGTTTATTGCCGGCTCAGGCTCTCTCCGGTATGGCGACATCGTGCAGGTCATCGACATTGCAAAAGGCGCTAGCGTCACAAGGATTGGCGTCATCACCGATGGAATGCGACGCGCTGCCGACCTACCGCCCATCGGCTGAAGGCGCCAAGCGGTTGCCCCTCCGCGAATGTGAATTCGAGTTTTGGCGACGGACGGGACTATGATGCTCCGTCACCAACACTGAAGGAGGAATCCATGGCAAAAAGGCTTCTGGTTCTCGTCGCGTTCGGCGTCCTGCTGGCGACGCCATCCGCCGCCCAAGACGTTGCAAGCGTCCTTACGGCCGCGGCCGAGGCAATGGGCGACCCGCAAACGCTGAGTTCCATCGAGTATGCCGGCACGGGCTGGGTGGCGAACGTCGGCCAGAGCTACACCCCGACCGACGACTGGCCCCGGTTCGAAATCAGCAAGTACACCCGAACGCTCGACTACGACGCCCGGTCGTCGACCGAAACGTATACGCGTCGTCAGGGCGACTATCCGGCGCGGGGTGGTGGCTCGCCGATTCAAGGCGAACAACAGCGTGTCCTCCTGACGAACGGCGGGCACAGCTGGACGATGAACGGCTCCAATCCCGTGCCACAGCCCGCCACCGCGGGTCTTCGTCAGCTCGACATCTGGATGTCGCCGCACGGGTTTTTGAAGGCGGCGGCGGAGGCCGATGACGTCTCAGCCGTTGCCTTAGTGCTAGAAGGTCGCCCCCTGACCATCGTCTCGTTCACCGCGATGGGCATGTATCAGGTCAACGGCACGATCAACGAAGACCACCTGGTCGAGCGTGTGCAGACGTGGGTGCCCAATCCTATCTTCGGCGACATGATCTACGACCATCGCTACACTGAATACCAGGACTTTGACGGCGTGATGTTTCCAGTGGTGCTGCACTCCCACCAGGGTGACCCCCGAATTCACCCGGGACACAATTTGATGGAGATTCGGGTGACAGCCCTGACCGCGAACGTCAGCCCGGACCCGCTCCCCATACCGGACTCCGTGCAGCAGGCAACGATGCCCTCCGTCGTGGTCCGGTCCACGGAGATCGCGGATGGCGTCTGGCGAATTGCGGGCGGGAGCCATCACAGCGTCGCGGTTGAGTTCGACGATTTTGTGGCCGTCGTCGAAGCGCCTCAGGACGAGGCACGGTCGCTGGCCGTGATCGGCGAAGTGCGCCGAGTCGTTCCGGATAAACCGATTCGCTACATTGTCAACACGCATCATCACGTCGACCACGTGGGTGGTCTCCGTACCTACGTTGCCCAAAGCGCAACGGTAATCACCCACGAAGCAAACCGGGATTTCTACATGGACGTCGTCCTCCACCCGGGCACTCGCGCATTGACGCCAGACATCTTGTCCCAGCGTATGCCATGGTTTGCGTCAAATCGCGTACCTGCCCTCGAGCTGGTCAGCGAGAAACACACCGTGACCGACGGCGAACGCGTGATGGACATCTATCCAGTGCTGCGGCTCGGACATTCCGGCACGATGCTGATCGTCCATCTCCCGGCAGAGCGGATTCTCATCAATGCCGACCTCTACTCCCCGCCCGCACCGGGGTCGGACCCACCGGGGGCAAATGCCAGCATGCGGAGTCTGGCTCACAACGTCGAGCAGCTCGATCTGGACGTAGCGCGCCATGTGGGTATCCACGGGCTGGTCGGAGCGCACGTCGACTTCATGCGGGTCGTCGAGGGCGAGTAGCATCGGTCGACAGCCGCAATTGTTGTCGAAGAGAAAAGCATCGTCGGGGCGCCGCGCTTCACGCCGACGCGCCAGCCACGCTCGTGCACGGACGTCCTCGCGCGCTATTTTTCGTTGACGATCTGGTCATAAAAGCCGACGAAGTCCTCACGGCCCTCGCCGGCCCGAAACTCGATCGCCGCGCGTGGATGGAGATTCATTTGCCCGGTGATGTTGTACGGCACCAGAGGCCCCCACTCGACCGTCTTGCGGATCTCTGGCATCTGCTCTTGAAGCAATCGAATCACCGGTCGCAGCTTGAACTTTGGGTTCCGCAAGAAGCCAAGTAGGAGCTCCATAGGACAGTTCCCAGCGCCGCGTCCAAGTCCACCCATGGTGGCGTCAGCACGATTCGAGCCGAGGACGATAGCCTCGATCGTGTTCGCAAATGCCAGCTGCATGTTGTTGTGGGCGTGGATCCCGATCTCTTTCCCGGCGTCTCGCATGGCGTCGGCGTATTTGTGGTACAGCCGATCGATCTGTTCCCGATAGAGATGACCAAAGCTATCCACGATCACCATCGTGCTGGCGGGTGTCGAGGCAATGGCTTCGAGCACCTTGCTAATCTCTTCCTCGGTGATATTCGACACGGCCATCAGGTTGGCCATCGTCTCGTAGCCTTGCTCGTGCGCGTGTTGGATCATGTCCGCCGCCTCGGACACCTGGTGGGCATAGAATGCCACGCGGATCATCCCGAGCACGCTGTCGCTGGCCGGTCCGATGGACGTCTTCCAGTCACTCTTTCCAGCATCGGCCATTGCGGACAGTTTCAATCCGGTGCTCTCGGCATCATGGTCGCCGACGACACGCCGCATATCCGCTTCGTTACAGTGTCGCCACGCACCGAACTGATCTTTCGGAAACAAACGCTCAGAGTTCTTGTAGCCGATTTCCATCGTATCCACGCCCGCGGCGAGACAGGTGTCATAGACGGCGCGGACGAACTCATCAGTGAACTTGTGGTCGTTGATCAAGCCGCCGTCGCGGACCGTACAATCCAAGACCTTCAACTCGGGGCGATAAGTGATCCAGGGGGCCTTGTCGGCCGAACTCTTGTCAGTACTCATGATGTCCTTTTTTTCGTTGTGCCTCGCCAAACCGCGCATCAGCCGCCCGGCGCTCCTGGCCGAAGTGCCCGCGGCTCGCGCGGTTTCCACGGGTCCTGTCTTGGGCGAGCTCGAGCTTGAAATAGTGGTCTCGGCTTGGCGGGCGGCCCCTGCGAACGCCGATGGTGCCCGTCACAGCAACGGGCCGGCTCTTTACGCACACTGAGCGGACGTGTTCGCGTCGCGACCCGGCACCGTCCCCCCGGAGGGCGCGAGCATCAGGCCGACGGCCAGGAAGGGAAATCTATAATAGATCGACTCAGCACTCGCGGTCCGCGCCAATGGTCACACGAGAGCCAACCCGGCCACCCAAGCGGGTACTCCGTTACGGCGAATTATTCTCATACCACTTCAAATTCGCCGTCCCGCCTCCAATACACACCAAATCGATTCGTGAGTCGGCATCGAGGTCCGCGACGGCGCAACCCGACGCCGACATGTCGCCGTCGTCAAGGACCTGGCGTGACCACGTGTCGCCGTCTGGATCAGTCGCGGCGTAGATATACAGACTTCGAGTGTCACCACGGTCGCCGGTCACGACCTCGTCCCGTCCGTCCCCGTCGAAGTCCGCGGTCACGATCGTGTGTCCGCTGTCGATACTGCCGATAACCTGCCGCGTCCACGCGCCTTGCTCCTCCCGGTAGACAACGACCTGATCCCCGTGCCACGGTTCGATTGTCGCAACAAAAGTTCTATTCCCAAGCTGCCCGACCTCAACTTCACTCGAGCCGCTCTGGGGCCAATCCGCCGGGTCTCCCGCAGTGATGAGGCTCCGATGCCACTGGCCGTCGATAAACCGATGGACTTGCACGCCGGCAAAACTCGCACTGAACACAGCGTCGCGTTCCGGGTCATCCCACGGCTTTACCAACAGTCCGTGCACCACCCCCTGACCGGATTCGGTCACAACCTGCCGAGACCAATCATCCGGTCGATACCAGAAGATTGGAACCGAATCCCGATATTCTGGCGCCAAAGCCGCCGCACCCGACAATGGTGCCGTCACGAGCACGTAGCGACCGGTCCCATCGATATCGGCCCACCGCACGCGGTGCACGGTCGGCGTCCGGTCGAGCTCACGCGCGTGCCACAGACCGGTCGGGTCCCCCTGATGAGTCAGCAACGTCAAGATACCCAGACTGTTCCCGTGCGTTGTCCCGAACTCGTGGGCAACTACTATTTCGGGAATCCCGTCATCATCGAGATCCTGGGCGGCCAGATTTATGGCCCGGCTCAACCCGGTCGTGAGGACATGCCGTTCCCAGCCAGGGTTTTCATACCAGGCCAACTCGGCCAACCGGGTCGACAACCCGATTACATCCGGTCTCCCGTCACGATTCAAATCCGCGACGACCGGTTGATATCCGCCGGTCAAACCAGTGGCGATCGTGTGCGGGGTGAATCGATGGCCGCCAGCTGTCTCGTCCTGCAGCGCACGACCCGGTGACACCTGGCCGGCGGCCGACGAGGAGGACAGGATGATCACCGCGACGCCAGCCGCCCATACCGTGGTCCAGATGCGGTCCCGGTCTGTCATCTCATCCTCCTCGCAGTGTCCTCTGACGCGTGGTCACAGCTGCGCCAGGCTATTTCGCCTCCGCAGCATCGTCGGCGCGCCCGCCGCTCAAAATACCCTCCATCCCGACATTGCCTTCGTGACAGGCATACTCGTAGAGCAGGTAGGATGCGGCCTCAAAGGGAAAAGCAACCGTCCAGGGCCGCGTATACATTTGGGGATCGTTGACTTCGACCTCATATTCGAGCGTGTCGGCATCGGTGCGGGTGAAACGCTCCACGAGCGTCAGGCCCTCACCGGAGCCGCTGGCCGAATTGAAGATCGACCACGGTTGGAGCGCGCTCACCCGATGATCAAGATTCCGTGTCTCGACCACCAGCGTGTTGCCGTCCCAATGACCTCGTGAATCTCCGTTCCACTGGCCGATGCTCTCCCGAAGGACGGGACGCTCGTCCAACGGCACGATACGCACCTCATGGACTTGCTCGATTAGCAGCGCGACAACCCCCGGAGCCTGAAAGATCTGGACGTTGTTGTTGTACGAACGGGGAAACATCGCATTCGGCATCCCGCCCCGTGTCACACAACGCTCCCAAATGTGTCGGTCCTCCCACGTGTCGTCGCCCCTGGGTCGACCTGTCATCGCCGCTTCTCCTTCCGGTGTCAGCGGCGGAAACCGACCATCGGGCGGGTCCACGATCATCGAGGTCCGGTTCGACCGAGCGCCCCGATCCATCCAAAAATTGTTATAAGCACCCACGTTTCCCCCGGCCTGAGTCCGCTGGGCAGACGCGGCCAAAAGCTCCTCGTCGCGGGCGGAGGACGCGGCGCGCGCCAGGGCTACCTCTTCGTCGCTGAGCCTTTCCCGACCTTGATACTCATCAGGTCGCTCCATTGGGGTAGCCCCCGACGACGCCCAGGTTCCCTGCAGGTCTGGGTCGCCCCAAGCCGTGGCGGGGACGCCCCCATGCCCAGCGGCAGCGTCGCCGGATTGTGCCGCGGCAGGCGGCGTGGCAAATGCCAGGGTGACGAGCGCCGCGACAGGAACCGCGAGAAAATAGAGACGTCTATAACTCATCAAAAAACTCCTTGCGGGTCGATGGCCCCCGTCGGGAGCCAACATCCTCCGCCGTAGACTGAGTCGGATTAGCTTCAGGGTATTCTACGCCTTCTGGGCAGCAGTTTACGTCGTCGGAAAGAGAGACGGTCGGCGGCGATCACAGAGGGCCTGTCTGGCGAAGTACTGCGTCGCGGCCTCAGACGCTGGATGATGGCCTGCCTGGAAGACGTCCACTCGAGGACAGTCGCCGAGAAGAGTTATACGGACTGAGGTTGTTGCCACACGCCGCTGCGAAGCCGCAATGAGGGAGCACACCAGCGATTTGTGACCTAGGTGCAACGCCGCCGATGGACGCGGCCCGACCTGACGACGGTAACTCTTCGCCCGACAGTCCGCTAACGGCACTGTCTGGAGCTACCCGCCCAGATGCACGGCTCAGACCCACGGTGTGGACGCACCGCTGTGCTGTCGTCTCGGACCGTTTATGATCAGTAGTGACACAACGGAACGACGAAAAAGTATAAGTTGTCGTGTTCCTGACCATGAATGGTCCGGGATAGCGGGTTCTTACGACCTCGTCTCCCCTACATGACCCGACGAAGATCGATCATAGCCATCCTGGTGCTCTTTGGCCCAACTGCCCCCCTTCCCGAGGGACCGCTGGCTCAGGAGATCGCGCCGACCCTCGCTGCCCAAGCGTCGCCCCCGAGCGGGGTCTCGACCCAGCAGGAGGCTGGGGCAAGTCGCGACGCCAGGGCCGAAGCGACCGATCCCAACGGTCCGCCAGATACCATCCGCAGCCACGTGACGAGTTTCTCAAACGTTGGCGAGTCGCCGGCAGACGCCTGGATCGGCGCCGGCATCGCGGAGACGCTTCGATCTGACCTGGCCAGCCTGATCGGATTCTCGGTAGTGGGAACACCCGGCGCGCCGGAGGCGGCATGGATCGTGAGCGGTGACTACCGGCGGATCGACGACAACATCGTCATCGCGGCCAGCATCACGGACGCGCGGACCCAGACCATTCTCGACACAGTCCGCATCAATGGGCCGATTACCTCTCTTTTCGCTCTGCAAGACCAGTTGTCGCGTCAGGTCCTCGGCGCCCTTGTGCGGGTACTGCAGGCGCGGAGCGACTACCTTCTGGCCGCGTCGCGTGGGGCACCCGCGATGGACAGCGGCGTCGAGGCACGGCCCACAGGCGAAGTCCCCACGACCGAACCCGCTCCGGGGCGGCCGCCGACCGCCACTCCCCCGGCTTCTCCGACGTCGACTGGGTCGGAACGCGAGCCGGCGGTCCGCACGGCGGTTGAGTCGGTGACGGAAGGACCAACCGTCGGTGGTTTCAACGCGACACCTACCGTCGGTATCGACGGCCCGCCGCCGCCCGAACCGCCGGCAACGATACGGCGAAACGCTGCCGGCCAGGCAACCGTGCGGGCGGTGCCGATTTCCGCTCCGATTCAGCTGGACGGAAACCTGAATGAAGAGATCTATGGGGTCGTTCCGCCAGTCTCAAACTTTGTCCAACAAGAGCCAAACTCGGGCGAACCGGCCACCGAGCGGACAGAGGCCTGGGTCTTTTTCGACGAGCAAAACGTCTACGTGTCGGCGAGACTCTGGGACTCGGCACCCGAATCAGAGTGGATCGCCAATGAAATGCAACGCGACTCATTTCAGCTGATCAACAACGATACATTCAGCTTTGCATTTGATACGTTCTACGACCGCCGAAACGGCGTGGCGTTCATGGTCAATCCCATCGGGGGGTTCTTTGACTTTCAGCTCACCGACGAAGGGAACCCCAACAGCGACTGGAACCCCATTTGGGATTCGAGAACCGGCCGCTTTGAGGGGGGATGGACGGTGGAAGCGCAGGTCCCCTTCAAGTCGCTCCGCTTTGACCCCGGTGCCACACAGTTGTGGGGCCTGCAGCTCGGGCGACGCATCCGATGGAAGAACGAGCAGGTCTATCTCACGCCAGTCCCGATCTCCGGGGGTCCGGGACTCTTCCGGTTGTCGGCCGCCGGTACCCTCTCGGGCATACAGGTTCCGCCGGGCAACCGAACGTTTGAAATCAAACCGTATGCGATTGGCTCGGTGGCCACCGACAACATCGCGGTGCCCAAGGTCTCAAACGCGCGGGACGGCGACTTCGGTGTCGACGTCAAGTATGGCGTGACCGAAAACCTCACCGTCGACTTTACCTACAACACGGACTTTGCGCAGGTCGAGGTCGACGAGCAGCAGGTCAATCTCACCCGCTTCAGCCTCTTCTTTCCCGAGAAGCGCGAGTTTTTTCTGGAAGGCCGAGGCATCTTTGACTTTGCCCGGGGCGTGAGTTTTGGAGGGATGGGAGGCCCGGGGGGCGGAGGACGTCGCGCAGGCGGTCTCACCGGCGGTGGCGACGTCCCAACGATCTTTTTTAGTCGGCAGATCGGCCTCAGCGCCGGCCAAACCATCCCGATTCTTGGTGGTGGCCGACTCAACGGTAAGGTCGGTCAGTTTAGCGTCGGGGCGCTCAGCATCCAGACCGACGACAAGTTGGTGGGCGCGGAGTCATCCACAAATTTCACGGTCCTCCGTGTCAGCCGTGACATCTTGCGGCGGAGTCGCATCGGCGCCATTTTCACGGGACGTTCGGTCGCCACTGCGGCAGATGCGGGGGTTGGTTCGAATCAGGTCTACGGGCTTGACGCGGCGTTCTCTTTCTACGACAACGTGAACGTGAACGGGTACTGGGCAAAATCGCAGACGCCTGATTTAAAGGGTAAGGATCAGAGCTACCAAGCGGCGTTCACCTACAACGGCGACCTCTACGCCCTCCAGGTCGACCATGCGCTGGTCGGTGACAACTTCAATCCAGAAGTGGGATTTCTTCGGCGCGATAATTTCCGGCGCACATTTGTCGCCGGCAAATACAGCCCCCGTCCCGGAGGAATCAAGGCCGTGCGCCAGTTTACGTGGGGAGGAAATCTCGACTATATCGAGAGCGGCGAAGGCCACCTGGAAACACGTCTGGCGCAAGCTAACTTTCTGACGAGTTTTGAGAATAGCGACCAGTTGAGCATGGACGTCCAGCAAAGCTATGAGCTACTGGTGGATCCCTTCAACATCGCGACCGACGTGGCAATCCCGACAGGTGGCTACGACTTCCTGGACTTCTTCACCTCCTACTCGATGGGGGCCCAGCGAAGAGTCTCTGGCACGGTGACGTTTCAACGCGGTGGATTCTTTAGCGGGGACATTACCGCGGTCGGATACCGGACAGGGCGCATCGAGGTAACCCCACAGCTATCAGTAGAGCCTGGATTCTCGGTCAACCGGATCGAGCTGCCGGAAGGCCTGTTTACCGCGAAACTCACGACCGCGCGTGTCACCTATAGCCTCACCCCGCGGACGTTTTTTTCTGGCCTGCTGCAATATAACTCGAGTAGAAACTCGCTCAGCTCGAATCTCCGGCTGCGGTGGGAATATCGACCCGGGAGCGAACTCTTCGTGGTCTACAACGACCAACGAGATACTGAATTCCGCGGCGCCCCGCTCCTCGAGAACCGCGCGTTCGTCATCAAATTCACTCGCCTGTTTCGGTACTAGTGGACGAGCGTCCGCAACGCTCTTCGTGCTAATCGCCGCGCGCCCGCCCTCATTGCCGCCGCGGACCGTGAGGGTTGACGGGTGCCCCACGGGGCCGGTACTCTGATTCGCTTACCGTACTTTCACACTTTTTCGGAGTCATATCATGTACAAACTCACGACGGTTGCCGCTCTCGGGATGATGACCTTGGCCCCAACGCTCGCCCAAAGCCAGGTCATATCTTCTTTGGCAACCCTACACGGCGTGACGGAACAAGCAATCACGGCGACCGCTGAGATGGTCTCAGAGGAGCTCTACAGCTTCCAGCCTACCGAGGAGGTGCGCACCCTCGGTCAAATCCTGGCCCACGTCGCTGACGGAAACTACTCGATCTGCTCCGCCGCATCCGGCCAAGAGAACCCCGCCAGCGCCGAGAGCATCGAACAGACACGCACCTCGAAACCGGATATCCAACAGGCGTTGGCGGAGGCGTTCGCCTACTGCAGGGCCGTCTACGAAAGCATGTCCGACGAAACGGGTGCCGAGACGGTACCGTTTTTTGGTGGGGAAATGGCCCGGGCGGCGATTCTGGCGTTCAATTCGGGACACAGCTACGAGCACTACGGCAACCTCGTCACGTATATGCGTCTCAACGGGATCATCCCACCCACCTCCATGCCCCAGCAGTAGGGAATTGACAGAAGGACACGACGTGTTGGGTATATCCGAACCGCGCACCGACCTCTGGGCTACACGTATGACGGGGCTTTTTCTGCTCGTCTTCGGATGTATCGTGGTCGCTACTCCTGCGGCCAGTCAAGAGCACGTCTGGGATCAGTTCAGAGGCTCGGACGCGAGCGGGGTTGTCTCCGACAACCCCGCTTTGCCAGAATCGTGGAGTCGGACCGAGAATATCGCCTGGCGGACACCGATATCCGGCGTCGGCTGGAGCTCTCCCGTTGTCGCGAACGGCCTGGTCGTTGTCACAACAGTCGTGAGTGACGGCGACGTCGAAACACCAGAGGGCGGTTGGTATGGGGGCGGTGAGCGCGACGTGCCCACCGACATCCACCATTGGCTAGTGTCTGGTCTCGATTTCGACACCGGTGCCACACGCTGGAGCACCGAGGTCCATGCTGACACGCCCAAGTCGTCGCACCATCTCAAGAACACGTTCGCATCGGAGACACCAGTTACCGACGGAGAGCTGGTGTATGTGCTCTTTGGTAACGTCGGTCTCTATGCGCTCGACTTTGACGGCAACCTTCGCTGGTCACGCGAGTTGCCGGCTGCCCGTACTCGGAACGGATGGGGCACGGCGTCGTCACCCACGCTCTATGACGGCCGCGTGCATCTCGTGGTCGACAATGAAGAACAGTCGTATCTCACCGCGTTGAGCGCCGAGACCGGCGCGGAGGTGTGGCGGACCGAACGGGATGAAGGCTCAAACTGGTCGTCACCCTATGTGTGGGAAAACGAGCAGCGGACAGAGATCATCACGACCGGCACCGGTAAGACACGCTCGTATGACCTAGCCGGTGAGCTGCTCTGGGAGTTGAGTGGGATGTCGACGATCGTCATCCCGACCCCGGTGTCCGCACACGGGTTGCTGTTTATCGAGTCGGGCTATCTTGGTGATTTTCACCGTCCGGTCTATGCCATTCGGCCCAGCGCATCCGGCGACATTTCACTGGCGGACGGCGAATCATCCAACGAGTACATCGCGTGGTCACTCACCCAGGGTGGGTCATATCACCCTTCACCGCTCGTCTACGGCGACTACTACTACACCTTGCTCGACCGCGGCTTGATGACGAGTCACGACGCTCGGACCGGGACCGAAGTATATGGTCGTCAGCGGATTACCGTCGGCGAAGGATTTACCGCGTCACCCTGGGCCTACAACGGAAAAATCTTTGCACTGAGCGAGGAAGGCACAACCTACGTCATAAACGCGGGCTCCGAGTTTCAGATCGTCGGCGAGAACCACCTCGACGAATTCACGATGGCCACCCCGGCGATTGTCGACGACAGTCTGATCATCCGCACGACCGAGGCGGTCTACCGAATCGCCACACAGTAGTTCACCCGCGTCTCTACCGGCAGCTTCGGGGTTCTGGTTCACTGTAGCAGTGATTTCGGCCCCGAGATCCGAGCCGCGACGCCCCCCACCGTTTCCGAAGTTCTAGCGTGCGGACCGCTGGAAGATCAGCACTTCGTTCGTAGTGGCGACGAACACCAGGGACGCGTTGACGGTAATCTGAGTCGCCACAGCGCCCAGGTCATGCGTGGTCACGCGAACGGGAACCCCCGGGTCTGAAATATTCCAAACTTCGAGCAGTTCGCCCGAGGCGACAAAGACAGACGCTGCCCACATCGCCACGGCGCGGGGATACTCCGGCGTTGGAATCGCGGAAAGTATCGTCGGTGAGCCCGGGTCTACCGCGCTCACAAGTTGAAGCCCCTGCCTGAGACTCACGATGGACACAATCCGCTGGGCAAACGAGTCCGCCACGGACTCGAGAGGTGGCACAAAAACCCTCTGGATGGGATCGTTGCCAAGCGACAATGTCCCCACCACGACGGGTGTTTCCCTCTCGGACACATCTACGACCACGAGACCCGCTGGCTGGTCGGCCACGAGCACCAGGGCCCCTGACGCCGCAATGCCCCTCGGAAAACCCTCGCCAAGATACTCTCCGACTCGGACGAGCTCCGCGTCCGAAGCGACGACATCAAAGCCGAGTGAGTTGTCGGCCACGTAAATAGCGTCACCCGACCTGGCTACGCCGACCGCTTGCCCCCTCGTTGGCATCCGACCCGACACCAGGATGCTGTCGGGGTCAGACAGGTCGAGACGCAGGAGCCCATCGTGACTCGTCGCGACAAATGCGCTGTCACCCTCGAGCGTAAGTCCCAGAATAGGCTGTGAGAGGTTAAAGCTTCCAACGACGGTGGAGTTCTCGGGAACGGATACGTCAAAGACGCGCAGGGTTGTACCCTGGGCCACCAGTAGCACCCCGTCGTCGACCGCCATCGCGGCGCCGCCACCGCCACCAGGCACGGTTGCCACCCTCGTCAACCCAGCTTCGACCGTCTGTGCGAGCGGGCTGCGCTGCCCGCCGGCTACGAGAAACACGACCCAAAGAGCCGTCCAGACGAGTGGGCTGCCGAAAAGAGCCTGGAACCGTTTCATGTCGTGGTGTCCTCGTCAGCCGTTGGTTGTCGCCAGTCGTCCCTATCAAGGAACTCCACTCGTCCCGAGTCGAGACGATACTCCGCACCAACAATGACGAGCCCATCGTCGGCGACTGCGCGTCGTAGCAGGGATGATTCGCGTTGCAGGCGTTCCACGACATAGCGGATGTTGGCGCGTACGGCGCGGGCCACCAATCCGACCCGGCTTGCGTCCGCGTCGCTGGCGCTGGCGTCGAGCACCGACTGCACGGGTGGTCGCAACTGGTCAATGACCGCGGCAAGCGGGCCGGTCGGCGAGACCTCCGGTGACCGCACCGCATCCAAGGTTGCCATGACCCCGCCACATTGAGTGTGACCAAGCACGACAACCAAGCGGAGACCAAAACTCGCCACCGCATACTCGACGCTGCCAATCTCAGTGGGTGCGGCGACGTTACCCGCCACCCGCACCACAAATAGATCGCCGGCGCTCTGGTCGAACACGGCTTCGACGGGCACCCGTGAATCGGCACACCCAAGGACGGCCGCGAACGGATGCTGGCCTTGGGCCAGAATGGCGAGTTGGGAGGCATCCATCCCAGCCGATGCGAGAGGCTGGTTGGTCACCGCGCGGCGATTGCCGGCCCGGAGTCGATCGAACGCAGCGAAAGCCTCGGGGGCGGTCAACATGAAAAAGTGGACGGCCGACGGGGAGACCGAAGAAACGGCAACCCGGGCACCAGTACCGGGACGATACGACCGGACAGACGTATGCCGCGCAGGGTCATACGTCACCAGCCCGGTCGAACCGTCCCACGATGGCTATGCAATCAGTGGGTCAAGCGGCAAGCGACCGGTCGAATAGCCCAACGTCTCGACGGGAATGCCGATTTTGTCCAGCAGACTGAGATGCAAATTCGACAACGGCGTATCAGCTGGATAGCGGACGTGGCGGCCTCCGGTGCCGGCACCCCCGCCGGCGAGCAGAATCGGGAGGTCGCTGGAACCGTGGGCATTGCTGTCCGCCATCCCCGCGCCGTAGACGATCATCGAGCTGTCCAGCAGCGTGCCGTCCCCATCTGGTGTCGCCGCCAACCGACCGACGAACTCCGAAAACAGCGTGGCGTGATACGTGTTAATCATCGCGAGCTTCTCGAGTTTCGCCGGGTCTCTCTGATGGTGCGAAATCGGATGGTGCGCGTCGGAAACCCCAATTTCCGCGTAGGTGCGACCGGTGATCTCCCGTCCCATCATGAACGTGGCAACTCGTGTCAGGTCGGTCTCGTAGGCGAGGGCCAACAAGTCGAACATCAACCGGGCATGCTCACCAAAGGTCCCGGGAATCCCCACGGGCCGGTCGATGACGGGAAGCTCGCGGTCGCTCTGGGCTTCGGCCATTTGAATCCGCCGCTCAATATCCCGCACTGCGTCGAGATACTGACTCAGCTTTGCCTGGTCAGATGCACCGAGCTCTCGGGCCAGGTCCGCGGCGCGCTCTGTCACGGAGTCGAGCAGGCTGGCATCCTTCGCAAGCCTGGCCTTCCGCACGGACGGGTCTGTGCTTCCAGCGTCTCCAAACAAACGCTCGAACACCACCCGCGGATTGTTCTCCATCGGGAGCGGTGTCGTCTCGTTCGCCCAGGCGATCGTGTTGGTGTAGGCACAGCTAAATCCATCGTCGCAAGACCCGGCAAAGTCGCGGCCATCAATCGCCAGCTCCAACGTGGCCAACTGAGTTTCTTGCCCAAGCACGCGCCCCGCGATCTGATCCATCGAGACGGCGGCACGGAGGTTTGACCCGTTGTCCGGATTCGCGGTCACGCCAGTCAGAAATCGTGTCGCCGAACGAGCGTGGGGGCCTTCACCGTCGACGCCATACATACCCGAGAGCACCTGGACAGAGTCACGATACGGCGTCAGAGCTTCCAGAATCCGCGGGAACTCAAACTGGCGTCCTTCCGTGGAAGGAGTCCAGTGATCCATCATGATTCCGTTTGGCACATAGATGACGGCCAGACGCTTCGCCGATAGGGCTGCGGTCTTTCGCGTGCCGGCGAACGCAGGCACCATCCCATCCAGCAACGGCAGGGCAAGGGAGGCGCCAAGGCCCCGGAGCACTGTTCGACGAGGAATCGCCTTGTTAGTGATGATCATGACTTCGTCCTCCGCATTGTGAACGGGGTGCTCTTTACGATACCGGTGATGATCGACGACCATCGATAGTCGTCCAACGCCGCGTCGCGAATGATAGACCGCACGGTCGGCCGGTCAAAGTGCTCTGGGCCCCGACCGATGGCATACGACAGTAGCTTCTCAGTGATAGTGCTGACGAACTGCTCCTGCCGTTCCAAGAGTAAGGTGCGCAACCCCGTCGGCCCGACAAATGCGCTCCCGTCGGGGAGATTCCCGGAGGCGTCTATCGGGAGCCCCGCCTCGCCAGTGGTACGCCAGCTTCCAATCGCGTCGTAGTTCTCGAGCGCCAGCCCCAGCGGGTCCATCGGGGCGTGACAGACCGAGCAGGCCGGGCTTTCCCGGTGCCGGGCCAGTCGGTCCCGCACGGTAGCCGCCCGACCATCCTCACCGCGGTCAGGGAGGTCCGGCACGTCGGCCGGAGGCGGCGGGGGCGGCGCGCCGAGCACATTCGTCAGTATCCATTTTCCGCGTAGCACGGGCGATGTCCGGTTCGGATACGACGTCGCCGTCAGCAGGCTCCCGTGTCCAAAGATGCCGCCACGACGCTCGGCCAACTCTGGCTCGAGCGGCACCCGGCGAAACCTCGGGCCATACACGTCTTGAATCCCGTAGTGGGTCGCCAGACGCTCGTTGACAAAGGTGTAGTCGGCACCCAACAGATCCAGCACGCCGCGATCGTCGCGGATCAGGCTGTCGACAAATAGCAGCGTCTCCTGACGAAACGCGTCACGCAGGTTTTCATCAAAATCTGGGAACGTCAGGGCGTCGGGAACAACCCCTTGGAGGTTGCGCAGATACAGCCATTGACCGACAAAATTCTCGACCAACTGGCGCGACCGAGGGTCCGCCAACATACGCCGGGTCTGCCGTTCGAGCTCACCAGGTTTGCGAAGCTCGCCTCTTTCTGCCACGGCCAACAATTCGTCATCCGGAAGACTGCTCCAGAGAAAGAACGAAAGGCGCGACGCCAACTCCAGGTCGTTCAACGCATAGACTTGGTTTGCGGCTGCTTCCGCGGGGTCGCGTTCGACTCTGAAGAGGAAGTCGGGCGAGATGAGCACCCGCTCGAGCGCCAACTGAATGCCAGCGTCGAAACTGTCGGCGTCGTCGTACCCGCGCCTACCGGCGTGGTAGAAATCTAGTAACGTCTCGACATCGTTCGCGTCCAGGGGACGCCGATACGCCCGACGCGCCAGCGAAGAGAGGATGGCTGTAGCGCAGGCAAGGTCCCCTGCTGCATCCGGTTCGGGGCCCAGCGTATCTTCGCCCGCAGGCGACCCGGCGTGCGGGTGGCACGAGAAGATCGCGCGACGGCTCGGCGTGTCTCCGGGGCCATCGCTCGAATACGGCCCGCTCACCACGACGTGCTCGACCGCCGCATTCCCGTCCCGAGTTTCGTTGACCGCCGCCGCAAACGCGCTTTGCCGGGGCTGAAGAACGCCTTCCGGCTCGGTAAACTTCCGCACAAATGAGACGCCGACCACTCGGGGTCCCGCTTTGGCCGCAAAGCGCACCCGCATCTCGCGGTCCGCAAAGAGCATGTACTCTTCCCACACGGGGTCGCCAAAGAGGTTGCCCGCGTAGCTGGCCGGCGCCTGAATCCCTGGAGGTTCCTCGCCGCCAAAGACAAACGTCTCGACCCGCGTTCCATCGAGCCGAACCTCTAGGTCCTGACGCGACCCCATTCCTCGCACATAGTTGACGTAATTCCGGTGGAGCCGAATCGACACCTCATACGCCCCGTCCACCGGGAAGTGATGACGAATACCGATCCCGCCACGAGAACCAAAGGGTAGGTCTTCGCTCATACGGTCGTCCTGCATGAGCAGGATCGGAACCGGGTAGGTCTCGCTGACGGGTCCAAACGGAGTTTCGCCGACCGCCGCCCGAGCGATCTTTCGGGCAGCCGATAGATACCGCTCCATTAACACCGGCGACACGGTGAGGACCTCGGCCATGTTGTCAAAACCATGCTCGTCAATGTCGTCGGCTGGTAACAGCGCGGCAGCATCGACATCGAGGGCGAGCAGGTCGCGAATGGCGTTCGCGTATTCGGCCCGATTTAGACGATGAAACGCTTCCGTGCGACCAGGATCAGGTTCCACCGCAGCGAATCGATCAAGGGCGAATTCGAGACGTACGGCAAGCCCATCGTAAGTGTCATCGTCGGGTCGAGGCCGGCCGGCGGGCGGCATAGTCCTCGTCCGGAGTTTATGTAAGACCTTCTCCCACACGTCAGCGTGCTCGCCAACCCGGTCCTCATCGATGTGAGTCGCCAGACCCTCAAGCGACAGATCAGCGATGCGCAGCCGATCGCTATGACACGTGATGCAGTATTGACGGAGGGTCGTTTCGGCGAGATCGGCGCCACCCGGCGCCTGGGCAAAGACCGGTGCTGCCGACCAAGACAACGGCACAAGCAACCACGCGAAAACGGCAACGGCCAACGCTGCGGTGTCGGAGAGGTTCGGCCTAAGACGTCGACGGACAATGAGAGTTTTGATGAGCGGCACCATTTTTCGCGTAGCTCAAGTGTCACCCAACGACGCAGGACTGTCAAACCCAGAAACCATGCGGTAGCATAGGATGCTCGCCGCGGATGACGCGTCACTTGACGAGGCCCACCATGAATAAAAATTCCCGTTTTCTGCTGTCGTCCGGCATATCGCTGATGGCCACTCTGGCCGTCGGGCTCCCCGACACGAGCGCCGCTACCGGCCCGGAGATACTGGAGGCGGTCAAGGCGAGCGACCACCACACCCTGAGCGCGCTCATCGCCACGGGCGCGGACGTCGATGCCCCCCAGGGAGACGGCGCGACGGCGCTACATTGGGCCGCCTATCGGACTGACGGCGTCGCAGTCGATCTGCTCCTCAATGCCGGCGCGTCTGTCAACGTTCAAAACGACCTCGGCGCGACCGCTCTCTGGCTCGCTGCCAGCGGCGGAGACGCCACCATCGTCACGCGCCTCATCGAGGCGGGTGCCGACCCCGGTCTGGCGCTGCACACGGGAGAGACCTCTCTGATGGCTGCCTCCCGCGCCGGGGCAACACGCGCGGTGCGACGGCTTCTAGACAACGGCGCCGCCGTCAACGCCCGCGAACATGAGCGCGGGCAGACCGCCTTGATGTGGGCGGCCGCCCAACGCCACAGCGATGTCGCACGGCTTCTCCTGGCCTACGGAGCAGACCCTCATGCTCGGTCATCGGTGTGGTCACAACTCGAAAACACCGCCGGCAACACCAATGGCTCTGGCAATTTTGAGATGGCGCATGGCGGGTCGTCTCCGGTGCTGTTCTCCGCGCGGAACGGCGACGTCGAGACGGCGGCCGTGCTTTTCGAGTTTGGCGCGGACGTGGACAGCACGGCGGCGTCCGGCACCAGCGCTCTCGTGGTCGCGACGCATAGCGGTCATACGGACCTTGCGGTGTATCTTCTCGAGCAAGGCGCCGATCCGAACGCCGCGGACGCGGGGTATACCGCGCTCCACGCCGCTATCCTCCGTGGGGATCTGCCACTGGTTGTGGCGCTTCTCGACCACGGCGCCACACCCGATACACCGATTGCGCGTGGCACACCCGGACGGCGTTTTAGCGCGGACTACAGCATCCGCCATCAGGCCGTGGGCGCGGGCGCGCTGTGGCTCGCCGCAAAATACGGAGAGCTCGAGATGGTTCGGTTACTCGCCAAACGAGGCGCGAGCGCGCACGTGGTGCCGTATAGCGGCGAATCGTCACTCCAGGCCGCGATGGGATCGCCTCGGATCTCTCAGGAAAACCGACGCAATCGCGTCGGGGCTCCATTTACCGACCAAGATCAGGAAGAGGCAGACGCGCTGGAGATGGCCCGACTCCTCCGAGAGCTCGGTGTGGACATGAGCGCCGCCAACGATCAGGGCAACACGGCGCTCCACGACGCCGTCCGCCGCGGCTTCAAAACGCTTGTGGTCTATCTGGCGGAACAGGGTGCGGAGCTCAACGTGACCAACCAGCGCGGCCAAACACCCCTGGCCTTGGCCGAGAGTCCGCAGCCGGTCTATGGCACAAACGGTTTACGCACGACCCGTCCCGAGATCGCCACGTTTTTGCGAGGCCTCGGGGCATCCAACTAAAAGGGTCTGAAGAGACCCAACCGCTCCGTCTACGTTCAGATCTACGGGAGGTCCACATGCGACGCACTCACCCCACCAGCACCATGCCACGGCTCTTCACCCTCGGAGCCGTGCTCACCCTTGGAGCATGGTCCATTGGCACGACCGCACAGCAGAGCTTGTCCCAGGCCGCTCTCGACGCCACTCAGATTGAGCAGGTCAAAGACAACTTGTATGTCATTACGGGCTCCGGCCTCGCCAACCGCGACGCATTTAGCGGCGGCAACGTCGGTGTGTTTGTCACCGAAGAGGGCGTCACGATCGTCGACACAAAACTCCCCGGCTGGGGGCAGGCGATTCTGGACCGGATTCGGACCGTGACGGACCAACCGGTCATCCGCATCATCAACACGCATACCCACGGTGACCACACGGGAAGCAATGAGTTTTTCCCTGCCGCCGTCGAGATCGTCGCTCACGCGAACACCAAGACAAATATGGAAGCAATGGAGGCGTTCCAAGGCGCCAACGCCGCGTTTCTACCCGACGAGACCTACGAGAGTCAGCTGAGCTTGGGCTCGGGCGACAATCAGATAGACCTGTATCACTTCGGGGCGGGTCACACCAATGGAGACACGTTTATCGTCTATCCGAGTCTGCAAGTCCTGCAGACCGGCGACATGTTCCCGTGGCGGGATGCACCGTTCTTGGACCGAAGTAACGGCGGAAGCGGTGTCTCGTTCCCCGCGACCTTGGCAGCTCTGCTCGAGGCGATCGAGGGCATCGACATCGTGGTGCCGGGTCACGTCCCGGTCACCGATTGGGCCAACCTGGAAGAATATCAGCGCTACACAGCTGACCTGCTGATGGCGGCTCAAAGTGCCATCGCCGCTGGACAAGACGCCGACCAGGCGGTGGCGTCGATCGACCTGAGTGGCGACTATCCCGGTTACGACTCAAACCGTGTCGAGGCAGCCATTCGAGCCATTTACGACGAGCTCGAGTAAAACGTCGGGATTCTGGCCGAGATTGTGGTGTGACGCTGTCCCGCCCTCGACCCCGAGACTGGGGCGTGCACGGTGTATCCGTGGCGCCCTATTGCGTGTCGGACGCACGGTCCGCCGGTCAGCGGCGAGGCGGCACCGCTGTGCACGCATTGTGGAATGCTGAGACAGGAACCGGGCCCTAAGCAATAGACGGTGATCGTAGACTCGCCCGGCGTGACGGCCAACTCTGCACCGCTGGGAGTCAAGCTCCTCGTGCTTGCGGGCAGCGGCTGGCGACGTGTCTGCTGGTTGAGTTAGGGCTGCGCGCACTCGGTATCGGCTAAGGCGGAGTGCATCTGGCCCCGTCGCATCTCCTTCACCACGAGCATCCGACAAACTACCGATTTGTGTCGTATCACCCCTCGGGTGAGTTTGGCGGTCATGTCATCTACTACGACGAAGAAGGGAGACGAGCCAATCCTTCTCGGGCCGCGGTGCGCGCACCGAACAACGGATCGTCCGCGACCGTCGCCATTATGGGTGACTCGTTTGTCGAGGCTCTGCAAGTTGCGTACGAAGACACTTTTGCGGGTCGGCTTGGAAGCGTAGCCTCCACGGTCTCTGTCCAGAACTACGGCACATCGAGCTACTCGCCACTTCTCTACCTCCTCCAGTGGCGATATCACGTGAGACATTACGCACCGACCATGTGTTTCTTCTGCTCTTCGGAAACGACATCCGCGATGACATCGCGATGACCGCGCTCGCAGACGTTGACGACTTGCAGGGGTCATTGGCTCACCGGACCGGAGCCGACGCCGTTCGCCCGACTGGCGCGGCTCAGCTACTTTGGCCGATTGATCCGAAAAGTTCAGCTGCAGCTCTCATGGCGATGGGATCACCGCCACGACAACGCGGGTACACCTGAGTTTCCGAGCACCGACTTTGGCTTTGTCGAGGAAAACCCCGTGATCACCCGGCTCACCGACCTGTATCTCAGCCAGCTGACGCGCGCGATACGCGCTACCGGTGCTGAACTCGTGCTCATGGCGGTGCCGTCCCGAGACTATTCACTCCGCGGAGAGGCGCGTCCCCCCGGACTCTTTCATGACGAGGTGCAAAACGGTGGGCCGCCCGCGCCGGCGTACCCTTTCTCGACTTGGCTGGACCGTTTGCCGCGACGGCTGCGACCGACCAGCTATTCTTCCGCCGCGACATCCACTTCACTGAAGCCGGGCACGCGGTCGTCACGGCAGCGATACTCGACGCCCATCCTCACGTGTTCCGGGAGTAGCTGGTTTCAGGGACGCGCTCCAGGGTCTTGCGCGTACTGGCGATCTCTTAGTCGAACTCAGGAAGGAGGGTGGCGCTGATGCTCATATCCTTTCTCCTCAACTTTCTCACGTCGAATTGTCGCTGCTACCGCAACCGGCCAGGTCTCGACCGCAGTTTCGCGCAGTCACCAATATCCTGCATGTTCGCGTGTCTCCGCGTAGCCGCAAACGCGCGACACGGTGGCGGGAACGTCCCAGTCAGGCGAGCTGTCGCACGATGACGAGGATTCCGGAGATGGCCGCCACCAGAAGCACGGCGACCCTCGTCCGCCCGCGGTCGACAAGCCTTTTGGTCCACTGTGAGATGACATAGCCAAGCATCATACTCGGGACCAACAACAACGTGAGGCGCACCTCGTACGCCCCAAAGCGTCCGACCGCCCGTAGCGCGACCAGCGACATGATCGTGCCGATCCAAAAGAAGCTCGACAGCGTCGCCCGCAGTCGCGTCCCTTTCGCATCCTGATAGACCATCGCGACCGGAAGACCGCCGATCGACGCGATCGTCCCCATGATGCCGGACAGCGCGCCTGCCACGACTAGCACCGACCACACCGGACGAAACCGGAGCCCTGACACACTCATGAGCACCGCGACCAAAACCAGCCCAGCGCAGACAGTCGCGGTCCAGTCTCGAGGCAGCACGGCCAGCACCGAGGCCGCAGCCAGCGTACCGACGACCCGTCCGGACAGCCCACCCTAAGCCACGCACGTCTACCGAGTGTCGCTCACGCCACGCCAGAAAGGTCGTGAGAATCAGCGTCGACAACAAGACGGGACCGGGGACAAATCGTGGTTCAATGAGAATCAGGATCGGTGCCCCGAGCAGACCCATCCCAAACCCTATGGACCCCTGGAGCGTCGCGCCGACACACATCGTCACGCTGGCGACGAGGACCTCCAGCCACGTCAAAAACTGCGCTCGTAACGCCAGCCACCGGCAACCATCCACAGACGGTGCCGCGAACCCGCCTCGTCGAGCTCGCCTGTCTCATAGGCGCGGTCTTGCGCATAGGTCACAACCCGGCCTCCCTCCACGTCGTAGACGCGCCCCATCAACCGCTCGCGCGGCCACTCGGCGACGGCCGACAACGCTGCGCTGACACTCGGAAACGCGGCAAACCGCGTGGTGAGAGCGAATGTCGGAGCCGCAAGCTTGATAGCGCCTCGGGCGTGGCGCCGCAGGGCGTCCGAGGGCGTGAGCCATCGAAAATCGTGGATCTCTTCGCCGTCCACCTCGACGGTGTCAGCCTGTGTCTCCGCCACAAAGAACCAGGTGGCGAATCGGATCGGGTTCGCGGTAGGCGTCGTCCAGTGAATCGCAAAGACGAGCTGGCTGGGACGAACCTCTATCCCAGCTTCCTCTCGCGCCTCTCGTGCCGCCGCGCACGCGGCGGCATGCTCTTCGTCACGCTCATTGGGTGTTCCCGTGGAATAGTCGGCATCGTCGATCCGACCTCCCGGAAACACCCAGTAGTCGCCGTGAAACTTCAGGGCAGGATTGCGCAGCAGATAAAGGAGCTCCGGCCCCTGTTTGCCAGACCGAAGCACGATGACCGACGCCGACGCCCGGGCCTCGACCGGGGTCGTCGAGGAGCCGCTCACCTCTCAATTGTTCCGTACATCAAACCCTCGAACTCGCCATGCTGCCAGCTGCCAGCATACCGATCGTCATAGAACATGACGCGGACGGTAAACGTGCCGAGGGTCGGAATCGTGAAGTCAGTAATCGAGATCACCGGTGTATCCCCTGCCCACTCGATGGGTACCCTGACCGGCAGGGTGACGTCTGTGGACCCGTAGATGATACGAGCGTCAAAGCGCCACGAGTTGTCGTCGACCTTGACCACCCGCTCGATCTCATACCGCTCGGGATGCTCGCCGCTGCTTTCGCGGCCATCGATCGTGAACTGCCCGACCAACGCGACGTTTTGCATGCGTTCCGCAAAGGCACGCTCGCGGTCCTCCAATGACGCGGGGTCGACCGCCTGACCGATACCAGTCGAGCCAAAGAGCATTCCGGCCACGAACACAACCACCACCACTACCAAGCCACTGACGAGTTTGAACCAACTGCGCATGGGCGTCTCCTCACAAACGAGTGCACGGTCGTCGAGATGTAGTCACTACCTCGCGCCTTAGGCGATCAATTATAGGTCGACACGGTGCCCGGACCGCTTTATACACGCGCGGATAGCGACCGCAACCAGTGGTCGGCGATGACCAAGGCCACCATCGCTTCGGCCATCGGCACGAACCGCGGCAATAAGCAGGGGTCGTGTCGGCCCTTCGTGCTGACACTTGTTGGCTCGCCCTGACGAGTCACCGTCTCCTGTTCGAGCGAGAGAGAACTGGTGGGCTTCACCGCGGCCCGCCAGACAAGCGGCATACCGGTGGAGATCCCGCCCAACATCCCGCCATGACGGTTCGAGCGCGTGGCCACGCGGCGATGCTCGCCCGTCCCCTCCATGACAAAAAGGTCGTTGTTGTCCGTGCCCCGGAGGGTCGCACAGCCAAAACCGATTCCGTATTCAACCCCGAGCACGGCCGGAAGACTGAACAAGGCTTTGCCGATGTCGGCCTTGAGCTTGTCGAAAACCGGCTCGCCAAGTCCGGCGGGAACACCGGTGGCCACGACCTCTGCGATACCGCCGATCGAGTTCTGAGCGCTTCGCGCCGCCTCCACGACCCTCAACATCTCACGGGCCTTCTCCGGGTCGGGGCACCGCACGAGATTGGGGTTCCCGTCTGGCAGCGTCTCGACCTGGTCGAGGGTCACCGAAGACGGATCCTCTATGACCGCCGCCACCTCCCCGATCTGTGTCACGTATCCGATGACGCTCCCCCCCCAGCGATCGCCGATCAGCTTCTTGGCGACGGCCCCGGCGGCCACCCGCACCGATGTTTCCCGAGCGCTCGAACGCCCCCCACCCCGGTAGTCACGAAAGCCAAACTTTGCATCAAAGCTGTAGTCGGCGTGACCGGGGCGATAGACATCTTTGATGTCGGCGTAGTCGCGGCTTCGCTGGTCTCGATTTCTGATGAGGATCGCAAGGCTCGTCCCGGTCGTTCTGCCTTCGAACACGCCGGAGAGGATCTCCGGTTCATCCGCCTCGTCGCGCTGGGTCACGATGGCGCTTTGACCCGGTCGACGCCGGGCCAGGTCGCCAACCAAGTCGCTTTCGGTCAGAGCCAATCCGGCGGGGCAACCGTCAATAATGACGACGTTGCCTGGTCCATGCGATTCACCGGCCGTGGTGACCCGAAACGCCTGGCCAAAGCTGTTACCGGCCACGTTTTTTCCAGCGGGCGAGAAACAGGGTCATCGCCCCGAGGAGGACTTCGTCGAGAAGCGGGATCGGATCAGGCACGACCAGATCGAAAATCAGCAACGCCGCGCTAAGAGCCAATAAATGCCACGACCGCAGGTCGTCAAGGTATTTCCACACACCACGGCCCCCCGACAGGGAATCAGCAATAGTCCACTAGTGTAGATGGAGGGAGAAAAACTGGAGCATGCGCTCCCAGCACTGTTTTGCATACGCCGCGTGAAAGACCTCGTGGCGTGTGTCGTTGAAGAACGCGTGGTCGGCCAATCCCCACCACTCTTGGATCACGATGACACCAGGACCGCTCCCCGTCGCCGGGGCGGCCAGATATCCTGCGGCTGTCGTTCCGTTGCTTGGGTATCGGATCATCAGTTCTGGGGGTGCGGCCTCCCGTTGGAAAGGCCGGGCCAGAATAGCACAGCGGTCCTGCCCGTCGCGCGCCACAGGCGGTGCCTACCGGCCGGTTGGAAACGACTGGAGGACGTCACCGTCAAGATCGAGAAACGTGAGACTTGGGCGCCCATTGTCCGCGACCCCGGCCACAAAACGCGGCTGTTCGGCGTCTGACAAATTGATCAGGGACGTACCTTGAGTCACGCCTAGGGTGGCGCGGGCGCGACCTCGCTCGTAGAGCGTCACAAAGGACGAATCGGCGGAATCCACCACCATCGACGCAGCTTGCTGACCCTGGCTGTCATACATTCCGAGAAACGGCGCGCCACCCGCGTCAAGCTGTAGACGCAGCCGCGCACGGTTACCTTCCCCGAGACTCACGACCGGGCGGCCCTCCACTGAGCCGACCAACGCAGCGCTGGCGTCCTGGTCTCCGGCAACCAACAAGGCGTCATCGCGCTGGACTGTCGCCACGAGACGACTTTCGCCGGCGTCGGTCATCATCCGCATGATCGGCGAGCCAGTCTCATCGAGCCCGAATATGGCCCGCACTCGACCCGCGGGGTCGTAGAAGGCAACCGCCGCCATCGCTCGCTCGTCTCGACCGGTCAACGTCGCGCGTAGTTGCCCGGACGCATCCACAATGTTGACTTGGGTGGTCGTGACAACACCGGCACCTTGGGCGCCAACTCGGGCATCCATCAACATGCCCCCCACCGCACCGCCCACCAAGGACGCGAGCAGCATGCCTCCTGTCACACACATCTGGTGATACCGCATTGGTTCATTCTATGACCGCTCGTCCCCCATATGAATGAGGAAGCTGCCAACCAGGCCGTCGCGTTCATGAAGTCGCTGGCCTCGCGCCGCACAAAGGGAGTTCGTGGGCGCAGTTGGATGCGCGACCATTTGCATATCGAACGAATCGGTCGATGGCCAAAGTCCTAATCGATACAAACATTCTCGTCTACGCACATCAACCGGCCGAAAACGCCAAGTATTCACGAGCACTTGATGCAATCGCGATGCTGGTCGACTCTCGTCAGGGACGCGTGAGTGCGCAGATCCTGGGCGAATTCATGAGCGCCACAACGCGGGGGAGGAATCCGATTCTGGGCATGGACGACGCCCGTGCGCAAGTGACCCGGCTGGCCGATGCCATGCCAGTGCTCGACGTGACGCGTCTGATCGTGCTCGACGCCGCACGCGGCGTGAGCGAGCACCAACTGAGCTACTACGACGCGCAGATCTGGGCTACCGCCCGGCTCAATCAGGTATCGACTATCTTCACTGAGGATTTCCCGGAAGGGCAACGTCTGGAAGGCATCAGTTTCGTGAATCCGTTGCTGCCGAGATTCGACCTCGAGCCTTGGATCTGAACCGCGACTCGCTGCTTTCTCACGTCGGGACAACGACGGTCAGCCGTCATCCTGCGCGAGAAACTGTCGTCCGCGGGTCTCTGGTCCCAGCCATATCATGACCGCCACTAGCACGCCGGACGTCACGATGCATACCTGCATGGCACCGACCAGCGTCATCCCGCCGTCTTGTAGCCGACCCACCACAAACGGGGTCATCGAGCCGATCGCCGCCCCCACGTGATAGGACAGACCCGGACCGACTCCCCGAACCGAGGTCGGGAACCGCTCCGTAAGATACGAGGGAGCCATCCCCCAGATACCGCCTCCCATTGCCCCCATCAGCAACGCGCCGACTCCGAGCAGGGTCGTATCCTCCACGGCGAGAAACAGCGGCACGGAGCAGACCCCAATGAGCGCCGCGAGCGACACGGCGCCGCGTCGTCCGATGGTGGTCTCCGAGAGCCGCCCCCACGACGCCGTCCCGATGATCGCACCCGCATTGAACGCGATCAGATACCCCAACGGATTTCGTCCCGCCTCGAGAAGAAAAGTGGGATACCAGAACGAGAGCGAGTAGTAGGAAAACATGAACGCGCCCATCAAGAGCGATGTGTGAACGGTCACGCCTATCAAATCCGGACGCAGCAAACGGACAAACGACGCCTGATCGTCAAGATGTTGATAGCCCGCGGAAGAATCTGGCGAGGAGCTTGCGGCTTGTGGCTGAGACGGCGTTTGTTCTTGATCCCGCCGACGGGCTTCTTGCTGATGTCGCTGGCGGGCGTCTTTTAGATGTCGCTGGCGCTCTAGCCACACGGGGCTTTCCCCGACCCCGCGCCTGATCCAGAAGACCAAGAGGGCGGGCACGACCCCGGTCCAAAACATGACGCGCCAGGCGAGCGTGGCGCCGGGCGCGTCACTCAACGGGTCTGGAAACGCTGTGAACAGCGGATAGACGAAGTGAAACGTCAGCGCTGAGAGGATGAACCCCCAATACCACCCACCCTGGAGCAGGCCAGAGGCGATGCCGCGATAGCGGGTCGGCCAGTGCTCGAGCGCCAAGGGCATTCCGGCGGCCCACTCCCCGCCCATGCCGATCCCAAAGAGCGCACGAAATCCAAAGAGCATCGCGTAGGAGGTGGAAAACCCGCTCAGAAAGGCAAAGAGCGAGAACCATAGGATCGACAGCATCAGAGGCAGCTTTCGCCCCCAACGGTCCGCCATCATTCCAGCACCCAACCCGCCGACCAGCCGAAACAGCAGGGTGACGGTGCCCAGCGCCCCTGCCAACCCTCGATCGACCGTAAAGCTGTTCTGCAGGTCGATCAGGATGAAGGTCATGATCGTGAAATCAAACCCATCCAACAGCCATCCGAGAAAAGTGGCGAAAAAGGCTTTCCACTGTTCGCGTGAGACCTGCCGAAACCACGGCCGCATGTCTTGTTCAGTCATAGTACGAGTGACAAACGCCACAAAGAGCAGCGGCGACGACGACGTGTCGACTGCGGCGCGTGAGGTCCGATACGCCGCAATGGTAGGCGCGGGGCGCCGTCGCGACACCCCGACTCTGGCACGGGTTACATCGGTATCGACATGTGCAGCGGCTCATCGGCGCGCGCCGTTGCGTTCAGATCGGTCTGATGGCGCGCCCTCTCGGCGTAGACGAGGGCGACACTCAGCACATAGCGTCTCGTCAGTTTCCCCCGGCGTCGGCAGCGCGATCCCCCACGGTGGCAGGGTGGTGGTGTTCGACATACAGATACCCACGATACACGCCGACCCGGACACGCGCCGCGTTCTGGTCACGGACATGAATCGAGAGCGCGCGCGGGGCCTTGGCCTCATAGCAGTTCCCGCGCGTGCTCGTCGAGAGGTGTCGAAAGAGCATGCGCTGTTCTGGGGTCTTACGAAACGTGAAACGGTCGTCCGACCCGACATCCGTGTAGGCGCCCCCAAACCAGTGGTCAAATGGTGTTGGCCGATGGCCGACTCCCCGCACCCAGCGGTCCAGAGCGCCACGGCTCCTCGACGAACGATTCCCGGCGGACCTCTCGATCTCACGGTCAAGAGCCTCGGCAATGGCCGTCACATCTCGGCAGCCGGTCAGCGTGCACTCGTCATGCTCGTCCACTGTATCCACTGCGTGGGACGACGGCAGCCCCAGCTGACGCTGGAGATCGGTCATGGCAGGCGTGACGGAACCAAAACGCGCGACACCTGCCGCCCGTTGCACCCGATAGCAATCGTTGGGATGAAGCATCGCCACGTCAACGCCGGCCTCGTCCACCGGGAGTACCCAGTGATACAGGTCGGGCGGACGGCGCGGCGGTGGCGTCTGGGCGGGCATGCTCGTGCCAAGCGCGCCGAGGCAGGCTATGGTGCCCATGATTAGGGCTCGGCTCGCACTCGGCGTTCGCACCCGCATCCCGGGTCATTGTAAGTAAACTTACGGTTATGCGGAACCGGTGTGATTATTCGAAATTCTGGGCGGTCGGCCTGTCGTGCCTGCTCATTGGGATGTTGACATCGGTCGGCCGGGCACAGCAGGGCGCGCCTGAGAACGGGGAATGGCCGACGTATGGGGGTGACCTGGGTGGCACAAAATACTCGCCGCTCGACCAGATCACCGCCGACAATTTTGGCGACCTCGAGGTTGCGTGGGCCTGGCGATCCGCCGACGGATTCTTGAGTATCTCCAATGAGGGAACAGGCGAATGGTGGGCCAGCTCGGACGTCATTTTTGAGGAGCTGAACCGCCGGGACCCGGATCGCTGGCGTGACGCCCTGCCCCCGACGATCACCAATCTGAAAGCGACACCGCTCATGGTGGGTGGGCGTCTCTACATCAATCTCCCCACCTCGTCCGGTGCGGCCATCGACGCCCGGACCGGCGAGACCCTCTGGGTCTACAACCCGAAAAGCTACGAAGAAGGCACCACCACTATGACCGCGCGCTGGAATCAGCGAGGGGTTGCGTATTGGTCGAGTGGTCCAGACCGCGCCGAAGAGCGGATTCTTTGGGGCACCGGCAATGGCTACCTGATTTGCGTGGACGCCCAGACCGGAGTGCCGTGTGACGATTTTGGCGACGGCGGTCGCGTCGACCTCATGCGGGACATCCCGCGGGCGACGCGCGGTGACCGCGACTGGCTGAACGCATTGCTCTACTCGGTCCAATCGCCACCGTTGGTCGTCGGAAACACGATCATCACGCCAAGCTCAATCTCGTCATACAACATCACCCGGGAAGCCCCTCCCGGATGGATGCGCGGATTCGATGTGCGAACCGGCACCACCAAATGGACCTTTCACACCATTCCTCAAGGCGACGAGTTTGGGAACGATTCGTGGCAAGGGGACTCATGGCGGCACACCGGCAAAGTCGGCGTGTGGTCACTCATGAGCGCCGACCCCGAGCTGGGTCTCATCTATCTGCCCCTGAATACGCCGGCGCCCGACTACTATGGCGGCCATCGGTTGGGAAGCAACCTGTTCGCCGAGAGTCTTGTCGCGCTCGATATCGAGACCGGCGAGCGCGCCTGGCACTACCAGTTTGTGCACCACGGGCTATGGGACTATGACCTGCCGGCCGCACCGAACTTGCTGGATGTGACCGTTGACGGGCGACGGGTCAAAGCCGTCGCTCAGATCACGAAGCAGGGTTTTGTCTTCGCATTTGACAGGGCCACTGGCGAACCGTTGTGGCCCATCGAGGAGCGCCCCGTGCCCGCTGACACGGATCTGGACGGAGAGGTGCCCTGGCCGACTCAGCCCTTCCCCACCAAGCCCGAACCATTCGAAGACCAAGGCGTCAGCATCGACCAGCTCGTCGACTTCACCCCGGAGATCCGCGCGTTGGCGGTCAACGCGGTGGAGCCGTTTCGGATTGGACCGCTCTACACGCCGCAAAGCCAGCGTGGCACAATATTTCGTCCGAGCGCTGGGGGAGGAGGTAATTGGTCGGGTGCCGCGGTTGACCCGGAGACAGGCATGCTATATGTGCCGTCCTTTAACGCGTTTTCGGTGATGCAGTATCGTCGCCCGGAACCCGACGAAGGTTCCACGCTGCGCTGGGTCGAGCGCCGGGGCGCTGGTGTCACGCGTCCGGAGATGCCCCAAGGATTGCCCCTCTTCAAGCCACCCTATTCTCGTATGACGGCGATCGACATGAACACTGGTGACCACGCGTGGATGATCCCCACCGGAGACGGAAGCAGATTCCGAAACAACCCGAGACTTCGCGACTTAGACCTCCCGCCTCTCGGCGGCGATGCCAGTCGGAGTGGCCCACTGCTCACCAAAACATTGCTGATCTATTCGCTGACCGCGGGGGGCACCAACGACGGACCGCGTCTGGTTGCCTACGACAAGGCCACTGGGAACGAAGTTGCGTCTGTCGATCTGCCCGGGGGCGCGATCGGAACTCCGATGACATACATGCTTGACGGTCGCCAATATCTTGCCGTCACGGTGGGTGGAGCGCGGGTGCCCTCACTCATCGCCCTGGCGCTGCCAGAACAACCTCGGCCGCAGGAGTAAACCCCGTGTCGACCCTACCTCGGCCCAACGCCCTGGCGCCACCGTTCGAGCTTCCGTCTCTCGAGACCGGCACCCTTGGATTTTCAAAGAGCCCGCCGGGGACAACCACCCTGCTCTTTTTTTTTAAACACGATTGTGCGACATGCGGCTTGGTCGGCCCCTTAGTAGAACGACTGCATCAGGAACTTGGGTCCGAAGGGCTGCGGACCGTAGCAGTGTCGCAAAGCGCCGCCGATGAAAGCCGGGCGATTGCCAAAGAGTACGGCCTCACGACGCCCATTGCCCTGGATCGGGACCTCGATATCTCCGACCAATATGGCTTTGATGCGGTGCCGGCCCTGGTTCTGTCGACGCCCACCGGGCACGTGCTGGCGAGCTTCGAAGGGTGGGATAAGCACGACTGGCGCAATCTCGTCGTGTCGGCCGAGACCGCATGCGGCTCGGGTGCTTCGATAGCAGACCTCGAAAAGGCCGTCGACGCACTTCCCGACAGCCGTCCTGGCTGCGGTTCGCGTGCGCACGACCCTGACGTCGCGCGCCGGCTCGCGGTAGCGCGGGGATCATCCGCCTTGGCCGCGCGCCGAGTCAGTATCCCGGCCGACGACGATCCCTTCGAGTTTCTCGATACGCAGGAACTCACGGACGGCTTGCCGGTCGTGCCACCCACCGAGGCCAGGGTGATACGTATGCTGGCTGGCACCGCTCGCAAAAGTAGCGAGGTAGTGGCACACATCCCGCCGAATCTTGCCCCGGCGACTATCGAAAAAATCGCCGTCAATGCGGTCATGGCGGGGTGCCGACCGGAGTATCTGCCGGTTGTCATCGCAGCGGTCGAAGCGGCGTGCACGGATACGTTCAATCTGCACGGAGTGTTGGCCACGACCTACTTTGTAGGTCCGGTGATTGTGGTCAACGGGCCCATTCGGCACGACATCGGATTGAACTGCGGACGAAACGTGTTTGGCCAAGGCTTCAGAGCCAACCTCACCATCGGACGGGCACTCCAGCTCGTCGTGCGAAACGTCGGGGGTGGACGACCCGACCAGGTCGACATGTCGACCCTGGGGCAGCCTGGCAAGGTTGGCCTGTGTATCGGCGAAAACGAAGAAGCGAGCTGCTGGGAGCCGTTGCATGTGGAGCGCGGATTCGACCCCCTCGACAGTACCGTGACCGTCTTTGCCGGCGAAGCCCCCCGGGCCATCCGCGACCAGCTGTCCCGCAGCGCCCGGTCACTCGCGGCGAGTATGGGCCTTTCGTTGGAGGCGGTCGCGCATGTGAAGCTCCATGCGATGGGTGAAGCCATGCTCGTGGTCTCGCCCGAGCACATTCGCACTTTCAAACGGGATGGCTTTACAAAAGCGGACCTCCGGGCTCGGATCCAGGAGGTCACCGCGCGGCCGTTGCGCGAATTGGTCCCCAACGCCGAGTGTGAGAAGGGCACGGTGGCGCGGGGACTACCGGCCTCGTGGCTGGGGCCGGACGGTCAACCAACCCCGGAGGCGCTGGACCGGCCACTTCCCAAGTTCAACCGGCCCGAGGACATCATGGTCGTCGTGGCCGGCGGCACCGCCGGCAAGTTCTCAGCGGTTGTGGGCGGCTGGGCATCGGGGGGCAAGAGCTCGACCGCGGTCACTAGAAAGGTCGGGCACTAGACCAGTATTAAGGTCCGCAAACGCGCGCGAGACCCTGACTGGTGGTGATACAGTGCGTCGACACTGAACCAGGAGCTTTTATGGCCACCACCCGGGACCCACTCATCTTTCTCGACCCAACCGACGAAAGGGAACCAATTGGGAGACGCCCCGCACATCGACCGGCAGCGTTGGCGGGCACCATCGGCCTCGTCGATATCTCCAAGCCCCGTGGCGATGTTTTTCTGGACGAGGTGGAGCGTCTCATACATTCGCGTCATCCGGAACTCAGAGTCGCGCGTTTCAGCAAACCGACCTTTACCAAGCCGACCCCCGACGATCTGCGGGAGGAGGTCTCGGAAGGGTGTACTGCCGTCATCCAAGCCTTAGCGGATTGAGGCTCGTGCACGTCGTGCAGTGTGCACGACCTTCTGGAGTATGAAACACGCGGCATCCCCACCGTGATGGTCGCCTCCTCGGAGTTCGTCCAGGCTGCCCGGCACCAGGCCTCAGCGCTGGGGATGGAGGCCATCGCTGAGAACGCCGTTTTTGTGCCGCACCCGATACAGGACGCGACAGACGACGAAATGCACGACCGAGCCAGGAAAGCGGTCGATGCCATCCTCCGCGCGCTGACATCGTCGGCCTAGGTCTTGTCTGGCCAACCCCGGCGCGCGCGGCGGCCAGGCGTCGTGCGGCGTTCCGACGACCGACTGGAGCCACTGAGATCTCCGCGCAGCGCGTCTTGAGTGACAACCGGGCCGCGGGACCGCTTTCTTCGAAGGGGCAGCAGAGGCGCCGGGTTTGAGCCGAGGCACGACCAGAGAACGACAAGTGGTGTAGGCTCTCGTCCCTGAATACATGGCCGCCCAGGTTACTCTGACCAGAGTCGACAACGTCGGCATCATCACCCTCGACAACCCCCCCGTCAATGGACTCAGCTTCGCGGTGCGACGGGGGCTTGCCGACACCATTGACGCGGCCCTCTCGGACGACACAATCGAAGCCATTGTCATCACCGGGGCCGGCGCGATGTTTTGCGGCGGAGCGGATATTCGTCAATTTGGCCACCCGCCACCGCCCAACGCCGCGAACCTTCCCCAGGTGATCGATCACATGGAGGCGGGGGGGAAACCGGTTGTCGCCGCGATTCATGGCGTCGCGGCGGGGGGCGGGCTGGAAGTGGCGCTGGGTTGCCATCACCGATTGGCGACCACGAATACGCGGGTGGGCCTCCCTGAAGTCACCCTCGGATTTGTCCCGGGGGCGGGGGGCACCGTCCGCCTACCTCGATTGATTGGTGTGCAAAAGGCCCTCGAGGTCATTGTCACCGGTAGATTGTTGCCGTCAAAGGAAGCGGAGACCCTCGGCATTCTCGACCGGCTCGTGGACGGGACAGCGGAGGATGTCAGAGACGCAGCCGTCGCGTTCGCCCGGACCCTGGTCCGGAATCCAGATGCCATCCGACGGGTCTCCGACCAAGAGGACGGCCTCCGCGAGGCCCGTGACAACCCGCGTCTTTTTGATGAATTTCGCGTTTCAATCGCAAAACGAGCCCGCGGCTATCGGGCACCCTATGCCTGTATCGAATGTGTCGAACGAACGGTAGCACTCCCGTTTGCCGAAGCGGTTCGCAAAGAGCGCGAGACGTTCCTGGGCCTGGTCGCATCGGACGAGTCCATGTCGCTTCGCCACGCGTTCTTTGCCGAACGCGAGGCAAGCAAGATCTCGGACGTTCCCCGAGACACGCCGACTCGTCCCATCGAGACCGCGGCCGTTCTCGGATGCGGCACGATGGGTGGCGGTATCGCCATGAGTTTCGCCAACGCCGGCATCCCGGTAACAATTTTTGACAACTCCCAAGAGGCGCTCGACCGGGGCATCACGGTCGTAAGGAGAAACTACGCGGCCACGGTGACAAAGGGCCGGATGTCGCAGTCCGTGATGGATCAGCGCATGGCCCTCATCGCGCCCACCCTGAACCAGGCCGACGTCGCCACTACCGATATCGTCGTGGAAGCCGTGTTCGAGGATCTGGATCTCAAGCAGGAGGTCTTCCGCGCACTGGACGCCATCTGTAAGCCGGCGACAATTCTGGCGACAAACACCTCGACCCTTGATGTCAACGCCCTCGCGGCCGCGACCACCCGTCCCCAGCACGTCATGGGCACTCACTTCTTTAGCCCGGCAAATGTGATGCGACTGGTCGAATGCGTGCGCGGTGAGGCGACGTCCGTCGAAACGCTGGCCAGTGTTCGACAGCTAGCAAAACGTCTTGGCAAAGTGGGCGTCTTTGTGGGCGTGGGTGACGGGTTCGTCGGCAACCGGATGCTCTACGCGTATCGGCGCCAGGCCGAGTTTCTGCTGGAGGAAGGCGCGCTCCCACAGGACGTCGACCGAGTGCTCGTCGAGTTCGGATTCCCGATGGGCCCTTTCCAAATTGCTGACCTCGCCGGACTAGATGTCGGGTGGCGTGTCAGACGGCGACAGGCCACCAGTCGCCCCCCGCACCTCCGTTACTCACCCATCGCCGACCGTCTCTGTGAGCGCGGTCGGTTCGGTCAGAAAACCGGCGCTGGTTGGTATCGTTACGAGTCCGGGCACCGTGCACCAATCCCCGACCCGGTCGTCGAGGACTTGATCGTCGACGTCGCGACCGAGCAAGGTGTCCAACGCCAACCGATCCCGGACAGCGACATCGTCCCTCGGTGTCTGTATCCACTTGTCAACGAAGGCGCCAAGATTCTCTCCGAGGGTCTGGCGGCGCGATCCAGCGATATCGATGTCATTTGGCTCCATGGCTACGGTTTTCCGCGCTACCGCGGCGGCCCCATGTTTTGGGCCGACCAGGTCGGTCTGAGCACGGTGTACGACACGATGAGTCGGCTGGCCGAGCAACACGGCGAGTGGCTAGAGCCGGCACCTTTGTTGGCCGAGCTCGCGACCGCCGGCCGACGATTTCGCGACCTCTAGCCTCACGCCACGCGTGTTCACGTCCGGCGGCGACCCCGTATCCTCTTGCTCCACCTCTCGACCTAGGCCACAATGCCGGCCTAGTGGACCGTCACACTAACCGTGTAGGTCATGTCTGACGAGCCCTCGAGCATGTCCGTGTCAGTAAATTCGTACGGTGGTAACACGTGGGCTACAACCGAAGGAGTGACGTCATGACGATGCGAAATGTGACCGTTTTCCCGTTCCTACTCGTTTCCTTGGTGTCCGTGTCTATGATAGGAGCCTGCACGTCGTATACGCCGGAGATGCAGTTCATCCGTGACGTGGGGGACGCCCTGGGCGGCGCCGACGATATCGCCGATGCCCAGAATCTCTTCTTGGAAGGCACGGGCCAGGAATTTCGTATGGGCCAAAATCTTCGACCAAGCGCCGACCTCACCTACTGGGATCTCGACGAGTATCGCCGCGAAGTTGACCTGGAGGGCTACCGCTGGCGGGTCTTCCAAACGAGAACATCGCGTTACCTGACGGGCAACCCGGTGCTCCGCGAACGGCAGACCATCGGGCTGGACGGCGATGTCGCCTACGACATCTCGGAAGATGGCGATGTGAGTCGCGGAACTGCCCAGGCGGCACTCGATAGGCGGATCGCCATGTTCCATCACCCGATGACACTGATTCGGCTCGCGATGGACGAGACGTCGACGATTGGCAGTGTTCGTCAGGAAGACGGACAAGACGTCGTCGATGTGACGTCAGGCGATGGTGAGACGTTCTCGATGTATGTCGACCCTGAGACCCAGACGCCCACGCAAATTGTCTCGCTCAGTGCCCACCCAAACCTTGGCGACGTCACGCTGACCACCGCGTTCGACAACTATGAGGAGACGGGCGGCCTCGGGGGGTTCCAGTCTCGTCTGCTGTTGCCCCGACGTATCACGTCGACGGTCGACGACCACGTGGTCCTCGAGATCACAATATCGAGTGACTACGACCGCGAGCTGGACGACTTTGCCGCACCGGAGTCCGCACAGGCCGCCGCGGCGCCCGCGTTTCAGGCCAGCGTCGAGGTCATCGAAGTCGCGGACGGGGTCTGGCAGCTGGGTGGTCAGTCACACCACAGCGTGTTGGTCGAGTTTGACGAATTCCTCGCCCTGATCGAGGCGCCTCAACACGATGCCCGCACGCTCGCGGTGATCCAGGCGGCACGTGAGATCCAACCTGAGAAACCGCTTCAGTATCTTGTGAACACCCACCACCACTTCGACCACTCGGGTGGCATCCGAGCTGCGGTCTCGGAGGGCCTGACGATCGTCACCCACGAGATCAACGAGACGTTCTTTCAAGACATCGTGGCCCGTGCCCATTCCCGTCAGCCAGATGCACTGCAGGGCAACCCGCAACCTCTGACGATGGAGCTGGTCCAGGGCGACGACGTCTACGAAATCACGAGCGGTCGGCGGACCCTCGAAGTCGCACGCATCACCGACGATCCACATAGCGCGTCAAATCTGGTGGCGTATTTGCCGCGAGAGCGACTGTTGGTCCAGGCAGACGCCTTCAACCCAGGCTCTTTGATGTCGCCGTTTGCGGAAAATCTGCTAGCGGTCGTCAACGATCGCGAGTGGCGGGTCGAACAGATCGTGCCGATTCACGGCGCGGTTTTCGAGATGTCCGTCCTCGAAGAATTGGTGGGGGAATAGTCCGGATGAGGGTGTCGTGATTGCGAATACGCCGGTCGAGCCGGTGGCCCAGACGGACTTGGTCGAGTGGTACTTCGAGCAGGGGTGGACAGACGGCTTGCCAGTCGTGCCGCCGACCCCGGAGAAAATCGAGGCTGTGGTCGCGGCCCTTGGGGGGGCACCCGACCATTGTGAAGCTCGGGTGCCCCCCCGCTGGGGGAACCTCACTCGTGAGGTGCTGGCGGTCAACTTGGTGTTGGCGGGGTGTCGTCCCGAATATGCAGGGGTCGTACGAGCCGCCCTGGTCGCGATGTGCGACCCTCATTTCAATATCAACGGGATCCAAGCCACCACCCATGTCGCGGCCCCCCTCGTGGTCGTCAACGGACCGATCCGAGAGACGCTCGGCATGAACAGCGGGTGGGGCGTTTTTGGCCCGGGAAACCGGGCCAACGCCACCATCGGCCGAGCCATCCGGCTCGTGCTCATGAACGTCGGCGGGGGGATCCCGGGCGATCTCGATAAGAGCACACTGGGCCACCCTGGCAAGTACAGCTTCTGTATTGCCGAAGATGAAGAGGCCAGCCCGTGGGCGCCGTATCACGTCGAGCAGGGCTACCGGGCGGAGGATAGCACCGTCTTCTGCATTGCAACGGAGGCTCCTCACAGCGTCACGAACCATGTAGCGAACGACCCCGAGGGGATCCTCGATTCTATTGCCTCCGCCATGAGTACGATTGCCCACAACAATGCGGTAAGCAGCGGCTCGTGCGCCGTCGTCCTCGGTCCTGAGCACGCCCGAACGATCGCTGCTCGCCAGTGGACGCGCCAAGATGTGAGGCGCTATCTCTGGTCCAATACGACCGTCACCTTTGCAGACATCAGCTTTGGGGGTCGGTATGGCAAGATCTACAATCGCAACTTGCCGAAATGGTATCGTCGGGAACCAGACGCGAGAATCCCGGTCGTGCCGAGCCCGGAGGACATTCATCTGTTTGTCGCGGGCGGGGCGGCTGGGCGTTTTTCTGCCTTCTTGCCCGGGTGGGGACATATGACGGCTCCGGTGTTGCGAGCGATTGACGGCCGGGCACCCGTCGCGGCTACCTCGTGCACGGATGGGACCTGCGAACTCTAGTGAACTATCGCGCACAAAAACTAGGCATGAGTCGACTTTTACCTCGGGCTGCGCATTGACGCGGAGAGGCCCCGTATGGCGACAGACCCACAGACGCAACACGACCCAACCCACCGGGTGCTCTCCACGGGAGAACACGTCTTCGACCCGCGGGGCACAGTAACCGCAGAACTCGTGCCCCGCGCCCCGCGACTCGTCACGCTTAGCGGAGTCCGGTTGGCCGTGCTCGACAACTCGAAATGGAACGCGTCTCGATTGCTTCGTCAAACCGTAAGCCATCTCAGTGAGGCGCACGGGATTGGGGAAGTCACGACGTTTACAAAGGAGAGTTTTTCTCGTGTAGCACCCGCCGCACTGATTCAGGAGATAGTGAGTCGGGCTGACGCCGTCGTCACCGCGATCGGAGATTGAGGATCTTGCACGTCGTGCATTTTGCACGACACGGTCCTGCTCGAATCCGCCGGTCTTCCGACCGCGGCCATCATCACTGCCGCGTTTGTCAACGAAGCGCACACGCAGCGGGTGGCTCTTGGTGCCGCCGACCTCGAGCCCGTCGTGATCACCCACCCGCTGAGCACGCTGACCGACGAGGAGATCAACGACCGGGCCCTGGAAGCCGCGCGTCAAGTCGTCGAGGTTCTGACGTCATGAGAGTCGAGCTAGCCTATGGACGGGGCAGGCTCCCAATCGAGGTGCCAGACGCCGTAACGACCGTGCTCGAACCCACCTACGTGACCGGCCTCCCAGACGAAACCGCGGCCGTGCGAGCGGCGCTCCGACACCCCCTGAACACACGGCCGCTTCGCGAGCATGTGACACCGGGGGACACGGTTGCGATCTCTATCTGTGACAGCACCCGGCCGATGCCGAGTCACACCGTGCTGCCAGTGGTGCTCGACGAGCTCTCACACATACCACCTGGTGACATCGTTGTGCTCGTGGCCACCGGAACCCATCGCCCCACGACCGACAACGAGCTTCGCGAGATGCTCGGGACCGAGCTTCTTGACCGGTGCGATGTCGTAAATCACAGTGCCTTTGACGAGACCGAACTGAGACGACTACCCGATGTCGAGCCCCGGGTGCCAGTGTGGCTCAACCGGCGTTGGCTCGACGCAGACGTTCGCATCACCACCGGCTTCGTTGAACCTCATTTCTTCGCAGGGTTCAGCGGTGGTCCGAAAATGGTCGCGCCCGGCCTCGCCGGGCTCGAGACGACGATGCGTCTCCACGACGCCGAGATGATCGGCAGCCCGCAGGCACGATGGGGTGTCACCGACGGCAACCCCATTCACGATGCCATTCGCCGTATCGCGAGACAGTGCGGCGTCGATTTCAGTGTGGATGTTGCCATCAACCGCGACCGACATATCACCGAGGTCGCGGCCGGCGAGCTATTCACTGTCCATGCGAAAATCCGCGACATCGTACGGCGTTCCGCCATGCAGCGATTTTCGTCTCCGTTTGACGTCGTGGTGACGACAAACAGCGGATATCCCCTTGACCAGAACCTGTATCAGACCGTCAAAGGACTGTCCGCTGCGGCGCAGGTCGTCAAGGAGGGCGGTATCATACTTTGTGCCTCCGAGTGTACGGATGGCCTACCTTCGCATGGAGAATACGAGGGCATCCTGGGCGAGAGGGACACTCCGCGAGAGCTACTCGAGATGATTTGCGCGCCCGGACACCGCCGGCATGACCAGTGGGAAGTCCAGGTGCAGGCGCAAATTCAAAGACGGGCCGATGTGTATCTGAAGACCGATGGACTGAGCGACGCGCAGGTCCGAGGGGCGCACCTGACCCCTATCAACGACATCAGCGCCGCCACCCGTGACGGCCTGTCCCGTCACGGTCCCGCAGCGACGCTGTGTGTGCTCCCCGAGGGTCCCCAGACGATTCCATATCTCGACAACCGAGAGGACGCGTCGTGAGCGAGCCATCTTCGTCGGAGGTCACCCAGCTCCTCAAAGCCTGGGGTGACGGTGACAAGGAGGCACTCGACCGCCTGATACCGGTCGTCTATCGGGAAATCCATCGACTGGCGCACAGCTACCTGCGCAAGGAGGGCTCGGGCCGACGGCTGCAAACGACAGAGCTCGTCAACGAAGCGTATATGCAGCTGAGTCAGCAGACGCGAGTCCGCTGGCAAAGCCGGGCCCATTTTTTTGGGATCGCCGCCCAAATCATGCGACGGATCTTGGCCGAACAGGCCCGCCGTAGAAAAGCACAAAAACGCGGTCTCGGCGTTGAGCCGATCTCCTTGGAAGTGGCACCCAACCTGCCGGCAGCGCCTGAAGTTGATGTCGCCGATCTGGACGAAGCGTTGAAGCGGTTGACACTACTCGACGCGCGCCAGGCGCAAATGGTCGAGCTGCGCTACTTTGCGGGGCTGACGATCCAGGAAACGGCCGAGGTCGTGGGCGTGTCCGAAGCAACAGTCAAACGCGAGTGGCGTTCGGCCATCGCCTGGCTTCACCGAGAGTTGACCCGAAGGCCGGGGACAACTAGCGAGAGTCCCTTGGCAACCCGTGGGACACCTGCGCACTAGTCTCCGGTCATCACCTCGACCGAGCGCACACGACTCGTGATCACCTGACGGACTCCCATTTTGAGTCGGAGTTCCTGCCCTACCGACACCACGCCATCTCCGAGAAGTTGGGCGCGGGTGGCCGCCGCAAAACGTGTTCCTCCCTGGACGAGCAGCTCACTTTCAAACGGCGTGATCACCGTCAACAAATAATCGCTCGAACCGGTCTTGACCCGGAGGCGAGTGTATGGCGCGAGGTCGACAACCCTGAGCCTGTGGATGACGGTGTCACCGCTGTCGTCGTCCTCGCCGCGCGGCGGAGAGGCCGGGGAAAAGGCATCGGCTGGCAGCGAGGGACGCCCCACAATTGGCTCGCCGAGAAACCCTTCGAGCTCGTCAGAGCTCACCGTCAGAAACGACTCTACCTCTCCCCGGAGCGGCGCGTCATTGCCGCAAGCGATGTCCAGATGGTTCGACCAGGACTCCTCCGGTCGCGCGAAGGCGTCCGCGAGAATCTGCTTGATCTGCTTCCAGCGCTCAGGTGTCACAATCCGTTCCCGGTTGACGGGTTCCCCTGCGCAGCACCACGCTGCTATGAACAATCGCTAGCGATCTTGACGCCAATGGTACAAGTGCACGACGCGGCCAGAATGGGTCATGATTGGCCCTTGAGCTTGCCACACCTTGCCCCCTCGGACAGAGTCCAATCGCTCTACGACCGGTTGACGGCGTTCATGTCGCGGGTGGTCTACCCGAACGAGCGTACGTATACCGACCAACTCTCGGCATCGCCAGAGCGGTGGACGTCTCCACCGATCATGAACGACATGAAGACCCAGGCGCGGACCGCTGGCCTCTGGAACTTGTTTCGTCCGCGTCACGAACACAATAATGGACTGACCAACCTCGAGTACGCCCCCCTCTGTGAGCAGATGGGCCGTTCCCCCATCGCGCCCGAGGTATTCAACTGTAGTGCGCCCGACACCGGGAACATGGAGACGCTTGAACGATACGGAACAGACTCGCAAAAACGCGAATGGCTGGAACCGCTTCTCGCTGGGGAGATCCGCTCGGCGTTCGCGATGACCGAGCCCGAGGTGGCGTCCTCCGATGCCACGAATATCAGTGCGCGGATCGAGTCTGACGGCGACGACTACGTTGTCAATGGTCACAAATGGTGGATCTCAGGAGGCGGTGATCCACGCTGTCGCGTTTTCATCTTCTTGGGTCGGACCGACCCGTTGGCCGAACCATACAAGCAACATTCGCTCGTGCTCGTCCCACGCGACACCCCAGGAGTGACAGTTGTGCGGCCGCTCTCGGTGTTCGGGTACGACCACGCGCCCTCTGGCCACTGGGAACTGACGTTCGACAATGTGCGGGTCCCTAAAACGAACTTGCTTCTTGGCCAAGGCCGCGGGTTTGAGGCGGCCCAAGCGCGTCTCGGCCCTGGTCGTATTCATCATTGCATGCGGATGATCGGGTTGGCGGAACGATCCCTCGAGGCGATGTGCGAACGAGCCAGAACCCGGATCGCATTTGGAAAACCACTCGCGGAGCAGGGCGTGGTCATGGAAGCCATCGCCAACTCTCGTATCGAGATCGACCAGGCCAGACTCATGACCCTCAACGCCGCGCACCAAATGGACACGGTGGGGAACAAGGCCGCCCAGGCCGACATCGCCATGATCAAGGTTGTTGCTCCAGCGATGACGCAACGGGTCATTGACCGGGCAGTCCAGATACACGGCGGCGCCGGTGTCTCCGGAGACTTCGGACTCGCCGAAGGATGGGCACAAGCGCGAGCCACCCGATTGTTTGACGGCCCGGATGAAGTGCACCGGCGGGCGGTGGCCCGGATCGAACTCAGAAAGACCGCCCGGTGACCAGACCCGCATACACACCAAGAAGCGGCGACCCTCTGCCGACGCCTGAGCCGCTATTGGCGGCGACTCACGGCCGGCGATCGGCTCTCTGCCTGGCAAACATGAGAGCGACGCTTCTCAGGGGCGGCCCTTTTACGCGTACGCAAGGGCTACGGTTTCCGCGACGCACGCTGGTCTCTTGAGCCCCTCTCCCTCGATGACCATCGAACTCGTCATGCGGACAATGTTCGAATTTGTGCGCTCTGTCGCGAGGAGCGTTTGCGTACCTCGCAGGCGCGTGCCGACCGGTACCGGCGTGATAAACCGCGCACGGTTGAGACCATAGTTGATGAACTTGCTGACACCGTGAATCTCGGCGATTTCATTCCGAAATCTAATGATCAAGGAGAGCGTCAGTAGGCCCTGCACGATCGGGCCCCCGACCTCCAGCTCACGCGTAGCGCGCTCCACATCGAGGTGGATCCACTGATGGTCCGTCGTGACATCTGAGAACGTGTTGACCATGTCCTGCGTCACGGTGACCCACTCGCTCGTTCCAAGCGTCGTGCCGGCGAGTGTCTCCAATTCGTCCAGCCCATTGATGATTCGCATTGGCGTCGACCTCCAGGGGTTACCTTTCCCGTCGCCTTTTGGTGTTCCGACACAAGACTTGGGCCGACGCGGAGCGGCGGCCGCCATGAGCGTGGGCCAGGCCAATGTTCAGTCCAAGCCGCATCTGGACACCGGCGGGTCTGAGACGCGACACTACCTCCCGTGACCCGCGACCCAGAGCTCTCCCCCATCCGTCAAGACGAGCAACTCGACCTCACCAGATTGGAACCGTGGCTTCGCACCCATTTACCGGTCGGCGATACACCGCTCAGTATCGGCCAGTTTGGGGGTGGGCACGCCAATCTCACGTATCTACTGACATTTGGGGGGACGCAGTACGTGCTTCGGCGGCCGCCGCTTGGCCCGATCGCGCCACGTTCCCACGATATGGCCCGCGAATATCGGGTCTTGTCCTGTCTGGGTGCCGCATTTCCACTCGCGCCGACAAGCTTGGCCCTCTGCACGGACGCGGCGATCATTGGCGTCGACTTTCATGTAATGGAGCGACGGCACGGGCGGGTCATTCGGGACGAGCTCCCGCTCCAACTCGCGGTGGACCGCGACGCGGTCCACCGCCTTAGCGAAATGATCGTCGACACGCTCGCGGACTTGCATGGTGTCGACCCCGCCGCGGTGGGACTGGGCGAACTCGGGCGACCCCAGGGGTTTGTCACGCGTCAGCTCAGCAGCTGGATCGCGCGGTGGCACGCGGCCAAGGACCACGATGTGCAGGCGGCCAATACCCTCATCGCGTGGCTCGAGCGGGAAGTGCCAGACGCGGACGCGACCGCGCTCCTACACAACGACTACAAGCTCGACAACCTGCTACTCGATGCCCGCGACCCGACGATCGCCACGGCAGTCCTCGATTGGGACATGTGCACACGCGGCCATCCCCTCATGGACCTTGGCTATCTACTCAATGTTTGGGTCGAGGCCGGCGACGACCCGGCTGAGCGAATCACGACGGCGATGCCCAGCCATCACCGTGGGTTTCTGACCCGGCAAGACGTCGTTCAGCGGTATGCAAACCGTAGTGGCTTTGCGGTCGACGAGGTGCGGTGGTTTTATGCCTTTGGCGTCTTTAAGCTGATGGTCATCCTGCAGCAGATATATATTCGGTATCTTCGTCGGCAGACGCAGGACCCTCGTTTCCGAGACCTCGGTCACCGCGTGAATGTCTTGGCCACGAAAGGCCGACGCGTCACCACTCAGGCCACTCCGGTGTAGACGTCCCTCGTCGTACCACCCGCCGTCGCGCCCTCGGATTGCCTGTCAGGGCGACGAAGCCCTCCGCGGCCGATCGCTACACAAATGACCGCTGAAGGCCACTAGCGGACTGTCAACTAGAACGGCTTGAGCACCGCCATCCCGACGGCCAGAAACACCGCACCCACCGTGAGCAACCGTAACAAGTGGCTCTGTGCGGGTCTTCGGAATGCCAGCCCCGGGAGCGCCGCCAGCCCGAGCCAGCACACGAGCTTCACCACGACCCAGCCTTGAAATCCGAACCCACCACGACTGAGTAAACCAAAACCGGTCACGAACACAACGAGACCGAGGATTCCCGAGAACATCATCGTGCGGCGACGTTCGTCTGGGTTTGGCGCGGCCAACGCTCCGAAAACGATACCGACGAGAAGCATTGCCGCAAACAGATGTGCCAGTAGATACAGTTGGGTGCCCATTATTTCTCCGTGACCAAAGATGACATCGAGGATACTGGTTGTAGAGCGTCCTGGAGATTATCGGGACGGCTCACTGGTATAGCTCAGCTCCGCGTCGTAACGTAACACGGTCCGCTCAACCGATGACACGACACCGGCCAGCTCTGCCGTCACCGCGTCCGCATCTTCGCCAAAAGCCCGACCGATGATGCTAGTTTCATTGAGCTCGGTAAAACTCTGGTAGTTCTCGACAAGCTGCCAGGCAGTTGGTCCCGGACCAAACAAACGCTGGTAGACCCCAAAGACGACGTCCGCGCCTCGAAAACGTGGAAGATTTCGTTCGAGAAAGGACGTCCACGACGCGCCAAGTCCCGGCGCCACTTCGATCGTCGTCAACCGGGCCAGAAATAGGCCGCTCGACTCCGCGGATTCCACACTCAACTCTGGCCGATACTGCACGGCGTAGCTTCGCCGCGACACTGTCGACCGGCGCAACCGGTCGGCCAGCCGCGCGACCCGATCGGGGGGCAGCGCCCTCGCCAACGGGCCACCGGTGTCATAGTCGGACAAGTCCCCGAGGGGTGTCACAAACTGCATCTCGTAGCTATTCCCGAATTCGGCGGTTCGCCAGACCGATCGCCACGGCACGCCAGCTTTCTGCAACGCCGGGTTGACCTCCTTGAGCTGCAGCTCGACATAGTCCTCGAGACGTTCTGGTACGACGTTCACGATGTTGACACGTAGCCAATCGGGTGCCCCGCGGTCTTGGGCGTCGACGGCGCCCGAGAACAAGGCGACGCAGGCGGCCAGACTGGCACCGAGCAAGACAAACGCACGTGGGTAGTTGTGGTGTCGCATGACTAGGTCTTTCCGAACGACAAGACGTTCTACGTCATCCGGCTCTACTCTATCACCGGATGTCCGGCCCTTCTCCAGGGGCTCTTTCCTCTGCCCCGGCCCGGATCCCCTCCTCCTCATTGACGGTCGAAAGAAGGACGCCGCCGACCAGAAGGAACATCAGGACACTCGCGACGCCAACCCGCTGGGAATAGATATCGCTGAGAATTCCTAGACAGAGAGGACCAAAGAACGCGGTGGCTTTACCCGAGAGGGCAAAAAAGCCGAAGAACTCAGCTGTGCGCTCGCGCGGAGCAAATCGCGCAAGCAGCGACCGACTAGCCGACTGATTCGGCCCGAGAAAAAAACCGAGCAGCAGACCCGCGCCCCAGAACCACACCCGGTTCGGCGCCAGCACCGCCATCAGCGTCGCCACTGACAAGAATAGGAGGCTGATGAGAACGGTGCGTTTCCCCCCGATGGCATCGTCGACATAGCCAAATAGCCATGCGCCAATACCGGCCACCACATTCAGGGCAATCGCGAACACGATGACCTCCGATTGCGTGAAGCCAAACGTCCCGTACGCATAGATACCGCCAAACGCGAAAATCGTGATCAGACCATCGTTGTAAATCATGCGGGCGATGAGAAACCGCACGACTTGCCGATACTGTCGCACCTGCGTGATCGTGTGTCGGAGCTCTGAAATCACCCGCCTCATATCAAGCGACGACGGCGGTCGATGGCTGGAACGGGCATAAAGCAGCAGCGGGACGCTAAAGAGCAAGTACCACCCGGCCACGACGAGGTTTGTCGTGCGGATATTGAATCCTGCCTCGGTACTGATACCGAACGGGGGCTGATTCACAGTGAGGGGCAATGCCAGGACGAGACACAGGATCGCGCCCGCATAACCCAGGCCCCAGCCGTACCCAGACACGCGACCGATACGGTCGGCGGTGGCAATCGTGGGAAGGATCGCGTTGTAAAAGACCAGACCTAGTTCGTATGCCACGTTTGCCACGACGAAGACCGTCAGCGCGAGCCAGACCGCCCCAGGCGGCCCAGGTCGGACGAATGTCAAGAGCGCGGTCAGCCCGCAACAGGTTATGGTGCACGCGGTCAGATACCGGCTGCGATCGCCCCGGTCAGCCACTACTCCGGCGAACGGAGCCAGGACGGCGATGAGAATCGCGCTGAGCGCAACGCCGCGCGACCACAGCGCAGTGCCACGTCCGGGATCATCCACAAACGTTGCAGCAAAGAACGTCGAATACACGAAGGTCACGACCAGTGTCGTGAACGCCGAGTTTGCCCAGTCGTAGAGACACCACGCGGCGACAACCTTCCGATCGGCGGATGGCGCGAGATTCACGCGACTCATCCTGACATACAATCCCCCGACTTCATGCAGTCGATCCTCTTGGTGCGTCATGCGGAGACAACGCTGAACGCAACGCGGACCGTCCAATACCCGGACACGCCACTCAGCACGCGGGGGCACTGGCAAGCCAAGCAACTAGCCAATCGTCTTCGGGTGGAGGGAGTGGCGCAGGTCGCGTCGTCTGACTACGCGCGGGCAGAGGACACGGCTCGCGCAATCTGCGAGGCCACCAAAGCCTCTTTGACCATCGAGCCCATGCTGCGTGAACGACACTTGGGCACCCTGCGCGGCCAACCCTATCAGGAGGTTGGAGGTCTCGTGTTCTCCGAGACTGTCGACCCGGAGGCTGGCGAACGCTGGGTAGACTTTGTCGAACGCATCGACCGCCTATGGGCGTGGGTCCTAGACCGAGCCCAACAGACGCCCGGAGTGCTTGTCGTGGTGACCCACGGGCTGGTCTGTCGCGCGCTCGCGCTGCGTCATCTCACTCTCCCGCCGGGCGATGCGCCGCCCCGCTTTCCCAACGCGTCGGTCACTGTCATCGAGCCTCGCCGCCCGTGGCGGGTGACGATGCTCGCCAGCGACGACGGACACGCAGTCGCCGAAGAATGACAAGACAATGTGGTAGAGCCGCGACAGGAACAGTTCAGACGTTCGTGGTGATGCAAGAGGATGTGGCGGATCTCTACGTGGCTCGCCGCCGCCGCCCACGGTCAACGCGCGATGTTAGGCAATCGATCAAATCCCCGGTCAGGTTGCACTCCTAGAGAGTTGAGCGCCATCGCGGTCATGCGATAGCTCGCGGCTGTCAGAAGCATGTCGATCATCTGCGCCTCCTCAAACCCCGCCGCAAGCGTTGCCCAGGTTGCGTCAGAAATGACGTCATCGTAAAAGAGCTCGTCCACCGCCCGCAGGAGCGCGGCCTCCAATGGCTTCCATGCAGGGTCGGTCGGGCCCACCGCGATCGAACGGACCTCACGAGCCGACAACCCCTCGACCTTACCGATGGGCACATGTTCGCCCCACCCGTACTCTGCCTCAGACAGCCAACCCATCCTCAAGATCAACAGCTCTCTGACCCGACCGGAGAGCGTCGAATCGCTGCGAATGTATTGCGCTTGGGTGGCGTGTGCCCGATACAACGCCGGGTGCCGAACCAGGGTTGCAAGAGCCGTCTCGCGGCGGCCCGTCCGGTCGCTCTCGATCGCCTCCCGCTGTCGAGACGTCCACTCGTCTCTCGGCAGCGGAGAGAGTCGGGCCGTGTCCAGCCGAACCGCGGCCGGCCGCGTGAGCGGCCCCACCCTCGATACGCCGACCGGCCAGCGATCCGAAGGATGTGTATCGACGGCCGGTCGCACTCCGAGACTATTGGCCAGCATCGACTGCATACTGTATTGGGCCCCGGTAAAGATGAGGTCAATGAGCTGCTGCGCGTTATACCGGCGGGCTAGCGTGCTCCAGCTCGCCTCGCTCAATACGGTGTCGTAGTACAACTCGTCCGCGGCCCGGAGGACCGTCGCATCCCGAGGACTCCACCCCGCGCCCGGCCCCGCCGCCACTTGCGCAAGCTCGGCGTCGCTCAACCCGAACTCGCGAGCCACCGCCACCTGATCAATCCACACCGCTTCGGAACGAGATAGCCAAGCAATCCTGAGCCCCATGAGCACCTGGTCAACAGCCGTCGCCATCGCGCCACGTCGTATGTATCGCGCCAGAGGAGCCATGGCAACAAGCACCGGCGGATGACGGGCGAGGGTGCGAAGGAGCGGACTCGGTTCGTCGGCGTTGTCGCCAAACGCGAGGATGGCGATGCTGAGGTCAGCGGACCATACGCTCGGGGGAGTCGCGATGGGCATCACCCGTGGAAGGTCCGACCGTCCGTGACTCCCCGGGACGGTGAGCGCACCCCACAGCAGGACCGACAACACCGCGACCGCGCACCGGCGGTGGGATCGGGTCGGCCTGAAATGAACTCTTCGAACTGGGTCCGCCATGCCTCGATCGTAGCAGGCTGACGGCACGATCATGACGGTCCGGCCGTCTTCTGTCGACTACCGCCACCCGTCACCGCCCGCGCACGAATGTCGACCGGGGTCCCGAGAGCCACTAGAATGGTCCAAATCGGGAAGGCATGGACGTCGCCACACTATTTTCGCTTCGAGAAAAGACCGCGCTCGTAACCGGGGGGTCGCGGGGTATTGGCCGTATGATCGCCGAGGCATATCTACGAGCCGGAGCAACGGTCTTTATCTCAGCCCGCAAGCCGGACGCGTGTGAACGCGCCGCAGACGAGCTCGGCGCGCTGGGACCATGCGTGCCCCTCCCGGCGGACGTGTCGCAAGAAAGCGGACGCGCGGCACTCGTCGCCACCATCCGAAACTATACGTCGCAACTGGACATTCTTGTGAACAACGCGGGCACAAACTGGGCCGCGCCTTACGCAGAGTATCCAGTCGACGGATTTCGCAAGGTCCTTGATCTCAACGTCAGCGCGGTCTTCTTTATGACCCGCGAGTTGACCGCGCTCCTGGAAGCTTCCGCACGCGAGGGCGACCCGGGACGCGTCATCAACGTTGGTTCTATGGACGGTTTGCAGGTGCCGACCATCCTGCCCGGTGGGACATTCGCATACTCTGCCAGCAAGGCGGCCGTGCATCACCTCACCCGGACGTTGGCGGTGGAGCTGGCCCCAAAACGGATCACCGTCAACGCGATCGCGCCTGGTTACTTTGAGAGCAACATGACGGCGCACGTCCTCCGAGACCATCGCGAGACGATAGAAAGCGCCTGTCCCCTTCGTCGAATCGGCGCACCGGAGGACATGGCCGGAGTGGCTATTTATCTGGCCTCCCGGGCGGGCGCCTTTACGACCGGTACCGTGATCCCGATCGATGGGGGCACGTCTCTGACGTAGCACTCGGCGTTGCTATGATTTATCGGAGCCCGCACCCCCGCGTCACGATTCCCGAGTGTCCGCTCCCGGAATATCTTTTCGAGCACGCTCAGGGCTGGTCGACGAAGCCGGCGCTCATTGACGGTCCGACCGGTCGCACCCTGACGTATGGGGAGCTGGCGGCGTCAACCCGTCGCTTGGCGGCGGGACTTGCGGCGCGTGGATTCCGCAAAGGGGATACGGTCGCCATTTTCAGCCCGAACATACCCGAATATGCGATCGCGTTCCTCGGCGTCGCGACCGCCGGCGGAATAAACACAACGATCAATCCACTCTCCAGCGTCGGCGAGCTCAGACGATATCTCGAACTCTCCGCCGCCAAGTATCTTATAGTCGCTCCCCTGCTTCTCGACACGGCGCGGGAAGCGACAAAAGGGACGGCGGTCAGCGAGCTTTTTGTCCTTGGCGAATCCGAGGAGGCGACGCCGTTTACGGATCTTCTGGCTGACACCGGTCAAGACTTCCCGCCGATTGATATCGACGCCCGGGAGGATCTGGTCGCGCTCCCCTTCTCGAGCGGCACGACGGGTCTCGCGAAAGGCGTCATGCTGACCCATCACAACTTGGTGGCAAACCTGACCCAGATCGATCTCGTCGAGCAACTCGCCGAAGGAGAGGTGCTCATCGGGTTTCTGCCGTTCTACCACATCTATGGAATGGTAGTACTCATGTGCGCGGCGCTCCGCAAGGGCGCGTCCATCGTGACCATGCCGCGATTCGATCTGGAGGAGTTTTTGGGTCTCATCCAGACGTATCGCATCACCACGGCGTATCTCGTCCCGCCGGTTGTGTTGGCACTGGCCAAACACCCGGCCGTCGACCAATACGACCTCTCCAGCCTCAACAACATCATGTCGGGAGCGGCCCCGCTGCCCGAATCTGTGGCCACTCTGTGCGCAACACGTAACGATATCCGGGTCAGACAAGGATACGGTTTGACGGAATCCAGCCCGGTGACAAACACCAATCCCCGTTACGGCGAGATCAAGATCACGTCGGTCGGTCCTGCTTTGCCAAACACCGAGTTCAGAATCGTCGATTCGACCACGTCAAACGACGTGCCGACCAGTGAACTGGGTGAGATCTGGGTACGCGGACCGCAGGTCATGAAAGGGTATTTTCACAACGAGGAGGCCACCCGAGAAATGATCGACGAGGACGGATGGCTGCACACCGGCGACGTCGGACGAGCCGACAGCGACGGGTTTCTCTACGTCGTCGATCGGCTGAAAGAGTTGATCAAATACAAGGGATTTCAGGTCGCACCGGCCGAGCTGGAAGCTATCCTGCTGTCCCACCCGGATGTGTCCGACGTCGCCGTCATCCCGAGCCCCGATGATGAAGCCGGAGAGGTGCCAAAAGCCTTTGTCGTGCGTCGGCCAGCGGCAACCGTCTCGGCTGAGATCCTCATGGCGTTCGTCGCGGAACGCTTGAGCCCCCAGAAGAAAGTGCGTCGGGTCGAGTTCATCGACACTATTCCCAAGAGTGGGAGCGGCAAGATTCTCCGACGGGAACTCGTCGAGCGCGATCGGGCGGCGACCGCCGCGAGCACTAACCCGGTCCGTCCGATACCATAGCTCGCCCACCACGATCGCGCCGCAGCAGTGGAAAGCGAACCCGAAACCACTGCGCGACCTCCGAGTGACGACATCAAAGCCCTGGGGCCTGGGTGCGGGGAAGTTTCCCCGCACTCCCACTTCCGGCGGTCTTTCCTACGTCGGTTCTTCCCTCTGTGTCCTTACGGCATCGGCCCAGGAATGACACCTTCGGTGGCCAAGCGGATCCGATAGAGCCCGGTCCGGGCAGTCATATACAGCGTCCGCCCATCATCGCCCCAGCCGACATTGGCGGGCACTTCCTCGGGCTGAATGGTGCCCAGATGCGTTCCGTCCGGGGCAAACACCCACACTCCCCCCGGACCCGTGCAAAACAGATTACCTGCCGCGTCGACCTTCATGCCATCGGGAGCTCCCTCGGCCTCGACGTCGGTTACGTCGTAAAACACCCGGGGATTGGAGACGCCGTCAGCGCCAAGGTCATAGGCCATCCAGACCGCCTGGTTTCCATCCGAATTCGCCACGTATAAAGTGGACTCGTCTGGTGACAGCGCGATCCCGTTGGGACGACTCTGTTCCGAGTACAAGAGCTCGAGGTCCTCGCCGGGCGCCAATCGATAGATCCCGTTAAAGTCGAGTTCACGGAGCGACGGCTCCTCGGCCTCGGCAAGGCCATACGGCGGATCCGTAAAATACAATGTGCCATCCTGGCCGAAAACGACATCGTTCGGGCTGTTCAGCTGATTCCCTTCGTAGTTGTCCACCACAACGGTGCGGATGCCGTCGGCGCTCAATCGCGTCACTTGTCGATACCCGTGCTCGGCCAGTACGAGGATGCCATCCGCGTCCCGGGTGAGCCCGTTCGAACTCACCGAACCCCGACCGGTCAGGTCGCCCTCGAAAACGGGCTGCATGAAAACGCTAGCACCCTCGGCCTCTGTCCACTGATAAATCGTGTTGTCCCGGACATCCGAAAATAGCAGGCGGGACTCGTCCGGGATCCAGACCGGGCCTTCGATAAACACGAAGCCATCGGCCAGCTTCTCGATACTGGCGCCAACTGGGACAAGCGCATCAAACGCCGGGTCGACGCGCAACACAGTACCGGCGCCGGCCTGCATCGGCGTGGGTCCCATGTCGGCCAGCGCTTCGGCCTCGGCCGCGCTGTCTTCCGCGGGCATCTCGCCCCCACCGCACGCAACGCCGAGTGCGACCAACGACACAATAAACAGGTTGTCTCTTCGCATGCCAATACTCCCTTTCATTCGTGTGTGACCGAGCCCGCCAGAAGCGCCGGAACGATGTTGTGCTCGACCATGTCATACAGTGCACGGAGATGGGCACGGCGGCCGTCACCCGGATGGGGCGAAGACGTCATCACCACGACCGTATCCAGGCGCGGGGCGATAAAAATAAACTGCCCTCCATATCCCCACGCATAGTAGAACCGAACCCCGGAGAACTCTCGCATCCACCAGCCGTAGCCGTATTCGCGACCGGACCTCTCAGAGCGCGAACGCGGTGTGAGCGAGTCCTGTATCCAATTGGCCGACACGACACGGGTGCCACTGAGCGCCCCTGACCGCAGAAGCAACCGACCGATCGTCACCATATCTCGCGGTCGTAGCTGCATGTCGTTGCCGCCGAAATACACACCCTGCAAGAAGCCCTCGTCGATGGCGATGCCCACGAGGATCGACAGAATCGATTTTGACGCGGACTTGAGATTGGCCGGACGCTCGGTGACCATCCGTGAAAGTAATGCTCCTCCACGAACTCATCGCACACCAGCACCAAGAGACTGTGGAGACGGGGCAGCGATCGAGCGACAGTGAGGAGCGCGTCTCTCTCCGCCGGTTCAAACGGAGACGGCACCTCTCGGGCCACCGCCGCTGTGGTCGTCACGGCGAGGGCCACGGCGCAGCCGAGCAGGAGCCGGGCACACCACCGGCGAAACGTCGATCGCTGGCACTTGGGCGCCGAGGGTCCTCTGCCCTGTCTGCGTCGGGGCCTAAGAGAGCGACTTCGGTGACCCGGGCGCAATGTCACCCGGTCGGGTGGTCCGCCATGAACTGCTGACCCGTCTTCGCGAGGCACGACAACCGACACTCCGACTGCCAACACCGCGCACAGTATGCCCCAAAATGCTGTGACCGCCCATGCCACGGCGAAAAGCTGAACCGCGCGCCGGGAAAACCCCGAGGTCGTAGCGGTATTTCGGACGGCGTTGCACTAGTGAGCGAGTGGACTAGAGCCCTAGAAAGCCGAGCTTCCTTCGCGCGGGCGCGGGACGCCCTGTCAGGGCCGCGGCGAATTCTCGATAACTCTTCGTCAGCTTGGAGCGCGAGAGACGAGCGGACGGACGACCGGCGTTGATTGCGCGCATTGATGCAATGTAATCGTGCGGAATCTTCCAGAATACCGGTTTGTCGAGCGCGCTCTCAACGTCCTCCGGCGTGATCTCGTCGGTTCGTGTCCACCGCATCAGGACCAGCTTCACTTTGTCGGACACCTTCAACATGCGTAGACCGCTGAGAAGTCGCTTGGTGCGCCAAATGGCGGGCAGATCAGGCGTCACCGGCAATATCAGAGCGCTCGCGTCCGCCACGAGCGTCTTGAACCCAGACGCCTGCGAGTCCGCCAGCAGATCAGCCACGACGTGGGTATAGCTCTGTCGTGTCACTTCCATCATTCTGCGCAGCGAGTCGGGATCGCGCACCTCTTCGTCCACAAATTCCCGTTTTCCCGACAGCACGGCCATTCCGTAGGCGCGACACATGAAGCTTTCGAGCAATACGGTATCGATCCGCGAGGCGGAAGCCAACGCCTCCGTCATTGAATGTTGCGGCTTCAGATCGAGATTCACTGCCAGGTCGCCCAACGGACGGTTCAGGTCGATGAGCGCGACACTCTCGTTTGGGAGTTCTGCCAGCCATGCCCCAAGATTGATCGCGAGGCTGGTCGCGCCACATCCCCCCTTGGCGCCGATCACGCACAGGAGATCTCCAAGAATCCCCGGCGCGTTCTTGCTATCTCGCTCGGCTCTGAAACGTTGGATTGCCTCTGCCAGAACGCGCATCTCCAGAGGATGCGGCAGAAACTCGCGAGCGCCAGCACGTATCGCGTCGATGATGAATTTTGAATCGTCCTTATCAGAACTGACAAAGACCCAAGATTCGGCCAGAGCCACGCGCAGTCTTCGGACACTGTCAAACTCGCCTGTGAGACCGACGATATCCAGCAGAACGCTGTCTGGGGCTTGCTGCTGCAAACTACGAAGCGCGTTTTCGCCCTGGTCGAGGTCCGGCACTTCGGCGTCACGACCGGAACGGTTGATAGTGTGAGCCAGCTCTTGGATGATGGCCACGGCCTCGTGCCAGT
>Ga0310121_10000064_pt1 | contig 99075 bp, 104 predicted proteins | sample CB27_Tmax_986_MG_FD_203504 | JGI IMG/M metagenome (GOLD analysis project Ga0310121, IMG submission 203504) | Marine microbial communities from Western Arctic Ocean, Canada - CB27_Tmax_986 | ecosystem: Environmental > Aquatic > Marine > Oceanic | place: Canada: Western Arctic Ocean | collected... | reverse complement strand
GGGGGGCTGTGCTTCCACCGGCTTTGCCGGCGGAGCCTCCTCGGCAGGGAAGATGACAGCGCCGCTCCCCAGGCAAGTGGGGTTGGGGTTCCCGGATCCGAAGATGATTGCAGTTATTAGGGAGGAATGAAATGGCAGACAGGATTCGGATTCGGTTGAAGGCGTTCGACCATTGGATCGTGGACCAGACGGCGTCCGACATTGTTCGTGCTGCCGAAAAGACGGGGGCAACGGTGAAGGGACCGATTCCACTACCAACGAGACGGGAACGGTGGACAGTGCTGCGTGGACCACACATTGACAAAAAGTCGAGGGAGCAGTTCGAACTCCGGACCCATAAGAGGCTCATCGATATCGTTGAGAGCAGAACTGCAACGGTTGATGCACTGACCAAGCTGGATCTTCCGGCCGGGGTTGATGTCGAGATCAAGGTTGACTGACGCTTTCAGGATTGCCGGGGAGGATCTGTCCTCCCCTGTGTCTGACTGACTGAGGATGTTGGCGCGATGGGTGAACTGATAGGACAAAAGATTGGGATGACCCGAATCTTCGACGGCGAGGGTAGGGCGGTGCCCGTGACGGTGGTAGAGGCCGGGCCGTGTCCGGTCGTCCGTTTAAGGACCGAGGAGGCCGACGGTTATAGCGCGGTGCAACTTGGATTCGGTCGAAAGAAGCAGCGTCGGAGCAGCAAGGCTGAACTCGGCCATGCTGCCAACGTGGGTCTCGATTATGCCCCTCGAGTTCTTCGTGAATTCCGCATGGCTGGCGATGCTGAAGTCGAGGAAGGATCTGAGTTCACCGTGGAGATCTTCAAGGTGGGAGACCGAGTCAAGGTTGTTGGTACTTCCAAGGGCCGTGGGTTCCAGGGTGTTGTCAAGCGTCATGGTTTTGCGGGTAGACCCGCGTCGCACGGTCACTCGATGTCCCGGACCCCGGGCTCGATGGGACCGGGGACAGATCCGTCCCGCGTGATCAAGGGAAAGAAACTTCCGGGACAGATGGGAGCGAAGCGGCAAACGATCCGGAACCTGGAAATCGTGAAGATAGACCCGGCAAAAAACCTCCTGTTCTTGAAGGGAGGGGTCCCGGGGGCCCGAAACAGCTATCTCTTTATCTCGAAGTAACAAACATGGCCAAGGCACGTTACTACAAAGCCGATGGGAAGAAGGGGAGAGCCAGGGCATTGCCCGAGGCTCTATTTGGTGAGGTCGTGAACGAGTCGGTCCTCCATACGGTTGTGAAGGCTCACCTTGCGAATCAACGCCAGGGGACAGCGTCCAGAAAGAGTCGCGGAATGGTGAGAGGAGGCAGCCGAAAACCGTGGCGACAAAAGGGGACCGGGAGGGCTCGGCAGGGGACGATTCGTGCAGCCCAGTGGGTAGGTGGAGGTCGTGCGTTCCCGCCACAATCCCACTCCTGGCGCCAGAGACTCCCTAAGAAGGTAAAGGCACTTGGCCGACGGTCCGCGTTAAGTGCCCGAGCCGAGGGCGATAGAGTGGTCTTGATCGATCCTCTGGATTTCGAGAAGCCAGCGACCAGAAATTTAGTCAGGTACCTAGAAGGGATTGGGGTGGAGGGGAAGGCTCTTCTTCTCACCCACGGGCTGAACCGCAATGTGGTGCTTTCGGCTAGGAACGTTCCTAATATCCTGGTCCGGCCTTTTGGAGAGGAGTCCACTTACGACATCCTGTGGTCGGCGACCGTGGTCATCGAGCGGCCTGCTGTTGAAGCGTCCAGAGAAGAACAGATGACTGAGACCGTGTCGGGTTCTGAGACCCAGTCCACGGAGAGCGAGGAGATGGGGAATGCGTGACATCTACGACGTGCTCGTCGCCCCGGTCGTGACGGAAAAAGCCACGAGTCAGCAGGCAGACCACAACGTCTTCACTTTCGTCGTCCATAGGGATGCCAACAAGGCTCAGATTGCCCAGGCGGTCGAGACTGTCTGGGACGTGGTCGTTGAGGATGTCAGAACCGCACGATATCCCGGTAAGGAGAGGAGAGTGGCGAACTTCGACAAGCGAGCTCCAGCAGGCCGCCGTCCCGGGTTTAAGAAGGCGATGGTCCGCCTAGCGGAAGACGACCACATCGAGCTCTACGAATTAGGCTGAGAGACGAAACATGGCGCTCAAGAAATTCAAGCCTGTAACAAGCAGTAGCCGGTTCCGGATCATCGTGGACAGCTCAGAAATCACACGGAGGGGATCCGAGCGCTCCCTCACTGAAGGACTGTGTGGCACTGGTGGTAGGAATCACCACGGCCGGATGACGGCCCGGAGGAAAGGTGGAGGACACAAGCGCCGGTACCGAAAAATCGACTTTAAACGAAACAAACACGGCGTCCCCGGGCGCGTAACAGAGATAGAGTACGATCCGAATCGGACTGCAAACATCGCGCTCATTACGTATGCGGACGGTGAGAAGCGCTACATTCTGCAGCCCCGGGGATTGAGGGTAGGTGACACGATTCTCTCGGGGCCGGAGGCGGACATCGCGGCAGGACATGCCACGACGCTCTCCCGAATGCCGCTAGGCACGGTAGTCCATAATGTTGAAATGAAGCCCGGCAAGGGAGGTCAGATGGCTCGCTCGGCCGGGGTGGGGGTAACCGTTATGGCGAAGGAAGGTGATTATGTGACTCTGCGGCTCCCCTCCACCGAGATCCGTCGTATCCACCGGGACTGCATAGCAACAGTGGGACAGGTAGGGAACCAGGATCACGAGCTGGGGTCACTCGGCAAGGCAGGTGCTGCTCGCTGGCTTCGCCGGAGGCCAAAGGTTCGCGGGGTTGCGATGAACCCGGTCGACCACCCCCTTGGGGGAGGGGAGGGCCGGAGTTCAGGGGGTCGGCCTCCTGTATCTCCCTGGGGGAAGCCCGAGGGTACGAAGACCAGGAAACGAAAGAAGAAGTCCAATCAATACATCGTTCGCGGACGCCGTCGAGGGAAGGCGACCCAGTAGTCACAATGACGTCCGGTCCATATGAGGGTCGGCTGGAGATGGAAGACAAGTATGCCACGCAGCGTGAAAAAGGGCCCTTTCATTGACGAAAAGCTTCTCCTGAAGGTTGAGGGTATGAACTCTAGGGGGGAGAGGAAGGTGGTCAAGACATGGTCCAGATCTTCCACGATCTCACCGGAGTTCGTGGGACATACAATGGCTGTCCACAATGGCAACAAGTTCGTGCCGGTGTACATCACGGAGAACATGGTCGGACACAAACTTGGTGAGTTTTCGCCCACTAGATTGTTCCGTGGGCACGGTGGAAGGCTCGCCGACAAGCGCGCGAGGCCCACTTAGAAGGCTGTTGAAGAGGTGGGAGGTGGGCCGAGCACGTTGGCGCGCACTTGCTGGGCTTTTTACGGGTTGCTGAAGAGATAACAGGGGGTCGCGTGAAGGGGGTTTTGCGCGGCTTAGACTAGGAAGGACAACGATGGCGATGACAAGGTAAATGGAAGCGAAAGCTATTGCGCGTTTCATTCGGATGAGCCCTCGGAAGGTGAGGCTTGTAGTGGACCAGATTCGCGGATGTTCGGTGAACGAGGCGTACGCCGTACTCCAGTTTTCGAAGAAGGCAGCGGCTGATCCTGTTGGGAAGACCTTGCGCTCGGCCGTAGCGAATGCCCACTACAGGGCTGAGAATCAGGGCGAGGTGGTGGACGTGGATGACCTCATCGTTCGAGATGTGTTCGTGGACGGAGGGCCTACGCTTCGGCGATACCGAGCAGCGGCGATGGGCCGCGCCGCTCCCCGTCGTAGGCGTATGAGCCACATCACAGTTGTTGTGGATACCAGGGAGTAGTCGACAATGGGACAGAAGACCCACCCGATCGGATTTCGTCTTGGAGTCCTGAAGGATTGGAGGTCTCAGTGGTATGCGGAGAAAGATTTTCCGCGCCTCCTTCAGGAGGACGAGATTATCCGCAGGTATCTCGAGCGTCGCCTCTCTCATGCAGCCATTTCCCGAGTGGAGGTCGAGCGGAAGCCTTCCAAGGTTGTTGTGACCGTCCATACGGCCCGGCCGGGGGTGGTGATAGGGAAGCGGGGCTCAGAGGTGGATAAGCTGAGGGATGAACTCGGAGTTCTGACAAAAAACGCTGAAGTCTCGGTGAACGTGGAGGAGGTGAAGCGTCCGGAACTCGATGCCCGGCTTGTAGCGGACAATGTGGCTCACCAGATCCGGAATCGCATTTCTTTTCGAAGGGCGATGAAGAGAGCGATTCAATCTTCGCAACGAGCGGGTGCAGAAGGAATTCGGATCCAGTGCGGCGGTCGCCTTGGTGGATCCGAGATCGCTCGGGTCGAGGGGTATAACGAGGGCCGGGTCCCTCTTCACACGCTCCGGGCAAACATCGACTACGCCAGCGTCGCAGCACAGACCACCTACGGGACTGTGGGAGTGAAGTGTTGGATCTTCCTCGGCGAGGTAGTGGATGATCCAAGGGGCCGAACCTACTCTTCGGATATTTGAATCACGAGGCTATTGGACTATGCTCTCGCCGAAAAAGGTAAAGTACCGTAAGAAGCACAAAGGTCGGATGCGTGGTCTTGCGCGTAGGGGGAACCGCATCTCCTTCGGGGAGTTTGGGCTGCAAGCCAGTGAGCCGGCTTGGATCTCCAACCGCCAGATCGAGGCAGCACGAATCGCCATGACACGCCATATCAAACGGGGCGGAAGAGTCTGGATCCGGATCTTCCCGGACAAGCCGGTGACGTCGAAGCCCGCCGAGACCAGAATGGGAAAGGGGAAGGGTAACCCAGAGGGTTGGGTAGCCGTCGTGAAGCCGGGTAGGGTCATGTTTGAGATGGATGGCGTACCCCGTGACATCGCGGAACATGCTATGACTTTGGCCTCGGCCAAACTACCCATAAAGACCCGATTTGTCATTCGCGAAGAAGAGCTGTGAGGGGTGGCGATGATGGATGTAGATGACATTAGAAATATGGCGGAAAGCCAGGTATACGAGCGTATTGGGGAACTCCGAGAGGAACTCTTTCGGTTGCGGATGCGGTCCGGAATGATGCAGCTGGAGAATCCCAAGCTTCCACGGCAGATTAAAAAGGAGATCGCGCGTATGAAGACGATTATGCGGGAACGAGAGCTTCAGGCGGAGAGAGGGTGAAAGGATCCGAGATGACCGAAAGCGACGTGGAGACCACAGCCGAGAAGGTTGGAGTGGAACGTGGTGGCCGTAAAGTACGACAGGGTCTAGTAGTGAGCGACCGTGGCGAAAAGACCGTCGTGGTGCGAGTCGACCGTCGGATCCAACATCCATTATATGGTAAATCGATGATTCGGTCGAAGAAATATCACGTGCATGATGCAGAGAACGAGTACCGTACCGGTGATGTCGTACGGATTCAGGAGACGCGGCCAAGGTCCAAGCTCAAGCGGTGGAGGGTCCTTGACCTTGTGCGGCGGCCGGAGCGGATCTAATCCATGGTGGGTTTTTGGGAAGGGTAGAGGGGAACTGAACGATGATCCAAGCGGAGTCGATCCTCAAGATTGCGGACAACACTGGGGCCAAACGAGCCCTGTGTATCCGCGTCTTGGGTGGGTCCGGGCGAAGGTACGCCCGAGTGGGGGACGTGATCGTGGTCACGGTTAAGGATGCGCTTCCGAATGCGGGCGTCAAGAAGGGAGAGGTGGCGCGCGCCGTCATCGTTCGCACGGCTAAAGAGATGGGTAGGAAGGATGGCTCTTATATTCGCTTCGACGACAACGCGGCAGTTCTGATCGATGATGGTGGCGAGCCGAGGGGTACCAGGATCTTCGGCCCGGTTGGGAGGGAGCTTCGAGAGAAGCGATATATGAAGATCGTGTCATTGGCTCCGGAGGTGCTGTAATGGCGAGCCAACAGGAGGGGCGGCGAGCGCGACGGTCCAAGCGTAGGACGCACATTGTTAAGGGAGACCTCATCCGGGTCACTCGGGGAAATTTCCGCGAGATGGAGGGGAGTGTCCTTAGGGTGGATCCTGCCGAAGGGCGAGTGGTCGTAGAGGGCGTGAACATGCGGAAGCGACACCAGCGGCCCACACAGGATAATCCGGATGGGGGCATCATTTCCTTCGAGGCACCCATCGATATTTCAAACGTTATGCTAATCGATCCGGAGTCGAAAGAGCCGTCGCGGGTACGAATTCGGCGTGACGGGGACGGAACGAAGGAACGGATCTCGGTGCGGAGTGGAAATCCCATTCCCAAGCAGTGAGCGTGACACTGGAAGGTCGGATGGAATCAAGACTACAGAAACACTATCAGGAGCGGGTGCGTCCTAGGTTGCGGGAGGGCCTGGGCCTCGCGAATGTCCATCAGGTCCCGTACATCCAGAAGGTGGTGGTAAACGTGGGAATCGGTGAGGCGGGACGGAACCAAAAGCTCCTCGACTCCGTGGTCGAAGAACTTGCGACGATCACTGGGCAGAAGCCAATGGTTACGATGGCGCGGAAGTCGATTGCTGCGTTCTCGCTTCGGGAGGGTGTGCCGGTTGGAGTTTCTGTCACGTTGAGGAGAGGGAGGATGTATGAATTCCTGGACCGACTTGTCAGTGCGACGATTCCGCGGATCAGGGATTTTCGGGGAATACCAACTCGCTCGTTCGACGGCCGGGGAAACTATACCCTGGGGGTGAAGGAGCAGATCATCTTTCCGGAGATTGATTACGATTTGGTGGAGAAGGTGCATGGGATGGACATCACTGTGGTGACCTCCACCAATAAGGATGACGAGGCATACGCGCTGCTAAGGGAGATGGGCTTTCCGTTCCGGGAGGCGACACCGGTGGCGATTGAAGCCTAAGAGGGGGCTGAATGGCGAAGAGGGCACTGATAGAGAAAGCGAAGCGTAAGCCGAAGTATGGGGTGCGGGCGTATCACCGATGCAACCGCTGTGGGCGTCCCCGTGCATTTATTCGTAAGTTCGGACTTTGCCGGATTTGCTTCCGCGAGATGGCGCTTCGGGGAGAGATACCCGGCGTCCGCAAAGCCAGCTGGTGAGGACCGAACGTGCAAACGGCCTTCTAGGGGACGATTCCAGACAATGATGACCGATCCTGTCGCGGACATGCTCACCCGCATCAGAAATGCAGCTCAGGCGGGACACCGCTGGGCAGATATGCCGACCTCAAAGCTCAAGATCGAAGTAGCCCGAATCCTGAAGGAGAACCACTTCGTGTTCGACTACAAGGTTCTCAACGATGGTAAGCACAATCTCCTTCGTGTGTACCTGAAGTATTTTGAGGGCCAACCGGTGATCCGCCACCTGAAGAGGATCTCTAGCCCTGGACTGCGCCGGTACGTGTCCGTGGAGGAAATCCCGAGGGTCCGGAATGGCATGGGCATGGCGATTCTCTCTACCTCCCGTGGAGTCCTGTCTGGTCGGGTCGCCCGTGAAGAAGGGGTTGGTGGTGAGCTATTAGCGGTTGTCTGGTGAATTTGCTGATCTGAGAGCTGACGATGTCGAGAATCGGTGGTAAACCAATCGAGGTTCCGAAGGGCGTGGAGATCCGGATGGACATGGGCACCATACAGGTGAAGAGCCCAAAGGGGGACCTTTCACTAAAGTTCCACCCGGAGATTCATGTCGACGTTTCCGAGGGAGTGATTACCGTCACCCGCCCTTCTGATGAGAAGCGCCATAAGTCCCTTCACGGGCTCACCCGGTCTCTCATCGCGAACATGGTGACTGGGGTGACGGAAGGGTTCACAAAGAAGCTCGAGATTCAGGGTGTCGGGTATCGGGCCCTGAAGAAGGACAAGGGGATTACCCTGCATCTGGGCTTCTCTCATCCGGTGGAGTATACGGTGCCACAGGGGATTGAGGTTGATGTTCCGACACAGACGGAGGTGGTCGTCACCGGTGCGGACAAGCAAATGGTTGGCCAGGTCGCTGCCGAGATCCGCAGCTTCCGACCACCAGAGCCGTACAAGGGAAAGGGTGTGCGCTACGCCGGAGAGCAAGTCCGTAGGAAGGCCGGAAAGACCGCAACCGTCTGAGGTCCTTCTTTGACTCGTTGATTGCTGCTAGGAGGAGAGCGTCGTGGTGAAGGTGAAGTACTCTAAACTTAAGAATAGTAGGCGTATGCAGCGGGCGCGTCGACATCTTCGGGTCCGAAAGAAGATCGTTGGGAGTGCTGACCGACCTCGGCTTGTGGTCTTTCGGTCACTTAGGAACATGGAGGGTCAGCTCGTGGACGATGACATCGGCCGCACGCTCCTTGGGCTGTCCACCCTTGCACGGGTAGTCCGACAGGTCACAGTAGAGGACGAACAGCCGAAGATTGCTCGAGCCTTCGCAGCGGGGAAGCTCCTTGCGGAACGGGCCAGAGAACAGGGGATCAACATGGTGGTGTTCGATCGAGGCGGATACAAGTATCACGGTCGGGTAAAGGCGTTCGCAGAGGGCGCGCGAGAGGGAGGTTTGAAGTTCTGATGGCCAGAGACAAGGGTAGGGGGCGGCCTAAGTCCGACCTCACAGAGACGGTGATCTACATCAACCGTGTTGCGAAGGTAGTGAGGGGCGGAAGGCGTTTCTCGTTTACTGCACTCGTGGTGGTTGGCAATCAGAAAGGGAGTGTCGGAGTGAAATTGGCCAAGGCGAACGAAGTCGCAGAGGCGATTCGGAAGGGAATGGAACACGCCCGTAAAGAAATGTTTGATGTGCCGATTGTGAACGGAACAATTCCGCACGAAATCTTAGGAAGGTGGGGAGCTGGCCGGGTATTGATGCGGCCTGCTGCGCCGGGGACCGGGGTGATTGCGGGGGGCCCTGTCAGGGCGGTGGTCGAAGCTGCTGGGGTGACCGACATTCTCACGAAGAGCCTCGGAACGAACCGCCCGATCAACGTAGTCCGAGCGACGCTTGATGCGTTGCGTCATCTCGTTACGCCTGAGCAGGTAGCCAGAGAGCGCGGAATATCTGTGGAAGCCCTGGAGGTACACCGTGGCTAAGAAGAAGGAGCCCAAACGGATTGCTATTACACAGGTACGCAGCAAGATTGGAAGGCCCAAAGCCCATCGCCGGACCCTCAGAGCGCTGGGGTTCACGAAACATCAGCAGACTCGGATACACGAAGACACAGCTACGATCAGGGGAATGGTTCACAAGGTAAGGCATCTCGTGGTTGTACGAGACGAGGAGGGATAACGTACGATGGTGGAACTGCACGACCTTCGGCCTACACCCGGCTCCCGGTCTAACCGTAAGCGACGCGGTCGCGGGCCGGGCTCAGGAATCGGGAAGACCAGCGGAAGGGGTCAGAAGGGCCAAAAATCCCGCTCTGGAAGCTCAATTCCGGCAGGCTTCGAGGGGGGTCAGATGCCTCTTCAAAGACGGTTGCCAAAGAGAGGATTCACCCCACTCAGGCGTGTCGTATATCAGGTCGTTAACCTCCGGGCCTTGGAGGAGATTGACGAGACGGACATCACGCTGGAAGTGCTCCGCAGTCGGGGCCTGATCAGTTCTCTCAAGCGGCCCGTGAAGGTGCTTGGAAACGGTGATATCAAGCGGCCCGTGAAGGTCTCTGCTCATGCATTCAGCGGGTCCGCGAAGACGAAGATTGAGGTGGCCGGAGGTACAGTCTTGCAGGTTAGTCGATAACGGGTCGAGCGACCGGGGCTGCCCACTGATGTCGTCCCGATACCACTCCTAAGCCTACGCGGATGGCCAACCCAATCCAGAATCTCTTCCGGTTTCCTGAACTCAAGGACCGGATCCTCTTCACCCTCCTCGTCCTGCTGATCTATCGGCTCGGCGCGCACATCACCTCGCCCGGGATCAACCTTGCGGCACTGCAGGCACAGTTTGGACAGCTTTTTGGAGGGACGCTTTTCGGCGTCTACGACATGTTCGTTGGTGGAGGACTCTCGCGGGCCACGATCTTCGCGCTCGGGATTATGCCTTATATCTCGGCGTCAATCATGTTCCAACTCCTTGCGGCAGTCTTTCCAACGATCGAAAAGCTCCAGAAAGAAGGAGAGGAGGGTCGTAAGAAACTCACCCAGTGGACTCGCTATACGGCGGTCGTTCTTTGCATCCTGCAGGGTTATGGATACTCGGTTTTCGTGGGTTCGATCGAAGGAGCCGTCGTCACTTCGGGCCTGGTGTTTACGGTCAGCACCGTCATCACGCTTACAGTTGGCGGCGTTTTCGTGATGTGGCTCGGAGAGCAGATCACGGAGTACGGGATCGGGAATGGAATGTCACTTCTGATTTTCTTTGGGATCATCGAAGGTCTCCCCGGTGCGGTCGTTCGTACCTGGGAAGCGATGGTAGTAGGAGAGATTGGCCTCATTTCGACAGTGGTGCTTATCGCGGTGATCGTAGGTGTTACCGCTGGCGTGGTTTCGATGACCATGGGGGCTCGCCAAATCCCGGTACAGATCCCACGCAAGGTCGTTGGAAGGGGACGGGTCCAAGAGGGTCAGAAATCGTACGTCCCAATCAGGATCAACGCTGCAGGCGTGATGCCGATCATCTTCGCCCAGTCGTTCATCATCATCCCAGGTACGATTGGTGCCTTTTCACCCTCGCCTTTCTTTCAGGATCTTAGCAACATGTTTCAGCCTGGGAACTGGCTCTACTATTCGACTTACGGGCTCCTGATCGTATTCTTCACCTACTTCTACACGGCGATCATCTTCAATCCCGTGGATCTTGCCGAGAACCTGAAGAAACAGGGCGCCTTTATTCCCGGTGTAAAGCCTGGTGCGCGGACAGCGGAATACATCGACCGGGTGCTGACGAGAGTGCTCGTTCCCGGTTCGATCTACCTGGCAATAATAGCGATGACGCCGTTCTGGATCTTCGACATCTTCAATATCCAGACTTTCTTCTTCGGCGGGACCGGTCTCCTCATCGTAGTGGGTGTCGGGCTAGACACTGTGCAACGTGCACAGCAGCATCTGCTTCTCCGCCACTATGACGGATTCATGAAGAAGGGACGGGTCAAGGTTCGAGGACGGCAAAGATTCGGCTGATGATCGAGGATCGTGGTCTGACAGTGATCCTTCTAGGGGCCCCCGGTGTCGGGAAGGGAACCCAGGGGGCACTCCTTGCGGACTCCTTTGGGTGGGAGCATGTCGCTACTGGTGACCTCCTTCGTGCTGCCCGCCGTGAGGGGACCGAGTTGGGTAGGAAGGCTCGCATATTCATGGATGAGGGGGACCTAGTACCAGACCAACTGATAGTGGGATTGGTTAAAGAGCGACTGGAGCGATCGCCTGACAATGGAGGGGTCATCCTCGACGGATTTCCCCGGACAATGGTACAGGCGGAAGCGCTCGCGGAGGTTCTTCCCCCGATTAGACGGTCTGTGGACGTCGTCCTCCTTTTGGAGGTGGGGGATGAGGTCCTCGTGAAGCGCATCAGTGGACGAAGGAGCTGTGCCCAGTGTGGACGGGTGCACAACGTGCACTTCGACCTGCCCATCACAGAGGGTATCTGCAATGAGTGCGGTGGCAGACTTGATCATCGTAAGGATGACACTCCTGATACAGTGCGTCACAGGATCGAGGTATACCACGAGCTGACGCAACCTCTCGTGGACTACTACAAGGGGGCTGGTGAGGGCCCGGTTCTGAACGTCGATGGAGAGGGCTCTGTCGATCAGGTTCGAACGGTGGTTCAAGGCGCTCTGTCCTCGCTTTTAGGAGTGGAAGTGCAGGGCGGTGATTGAACTCAAGACCCCCCAGGAGATCGATGGAATCGCTCGTGGAGGCTCCATCATCGCCCAGCTATTCCGGGAGTTAGAACCGCAGATTGCTCCCGGTGTTTCCACCCTCCAGTTAGATACGTTCGCCGAAATGTTTATCCGTTCCAGAGAGGGAGCGGTTCCAGTTTTTAAGGGTCTATACGGATTTCCGGGGTCACTCTGCACATCGATCAACGATGAGGTGGTACACGGGATTCCTTCTGCGAAGCGCGTGCTGACCGAGGGTGATATTGTTTCGATCGATGTAGGAGTGAAGTTGGACGGTTGGTGCTCCGATTCGGCGCGGACCTTTCCTGTGGAGGAGGTCGATGGCGAGAAGAAGCGTCTTCTGGAGGTCACGAAAGAGGCATTGGACTGGGCGGTCGAGGCTGCGGTGCATGGGTCACATGTGGGAGACATCGGCCATGCGGTGGAGAGAGTCGTGTCCGTCACAGGGTTCTCCATCATTCGAGACCTAGTTGGGCATGGGGTGGGTAGAAAGGTCCACGAGGACCCTCAAGTGCCGAACTACGGACGACCTGGCACCGGCGCCGAACTCAAGGAGGGAATGGTACTTGCGATAGAGCCGATGATCGCAGTGGGTGCACACCAGATTCGCACCCTTGCGGATCGATGGACGATGGTCACAATAGACGGATCGGCCTCTGCGCACTTCGAACACACTGTGGCGCTCACGACTGATGGGCCCCGTGTTCTCACGGCGGAGGGGATCCCAGTTGAAACCCATCGAGAAACCGTACCTAAGGCTGATCTCTCGACCAAATCTACCTTGAGGGCCTAGGATGGACTAGTTATACTTTCAGGCTCTACTATGAACGGAGGCCAAGATCGCGATGAAGGTGAGAACGAGCGTGAAGCCAATTTGCGAACACTGTAAAGTAATTCGTCGTAGAGGTGTGGTGCGGATCATCTGTAAACGGAATCCCCGTCACAAGCAGCGGCAGGGATGAATTCGAGAGCCACCTCGGGATCGGGATCGGGATAGGCGATGGCACGGATATCGGGAGTCGATCTCCCCAAGAACAAGCGTATCGAGATTGGGCTGACGTATATCTACGGAATCGGGCGCTCACGGGCCGTTGAGATCCTAGTGAGTGCCGGTGTAGATCGGAGCATTCGGACGCAGGACCTCACTGATGAAGATGTGAGTCGGTTGAGGCGAGAAATCGAAATGAAGTACAAGGTGGAGGGCACGCTCCGTACTGAGACCTCCATGAACATCAAGCGCCTGACGGACATCGGGTGTTACCGAGGGATCCGTCATCGTAGAGGACTTCCGGTACGCGGCCAGCGGACGAGTACGAATGCTCGGACCCGCAAGGGGAAGAGAAGAGCAATCGCAGGGAAGAAGAGGGCCCCCAAGAAGTAAGTAGCTGTGTCGAGTCAAAACGCCAACGCTGTGTCAGTAGGAGGAGCAAAACTTGTCCGGTAAGAGTTCAGGTAAAAAGAAATCCGGAGTTCGCGGCAAGCGGAACCGCACGGTCGAAGCGGAGGGCGTTGCCCATATCAGGGCGACATTCAACAATACGATAGTGACGATCGCCGATACCAAAGGTGATGTGGTGACATGGGCGAGCGCTGGGAAGGCAGGATTCAAGGGCTCCAAGAAATCGACTCCGTTCGCAGCCACTATGGCGGCGGAACAGGCGGGGCAGGAAGCTTATGCTCTTGGCGTTCGGAGAGTGGACGTTCGTGTTCAGGGCCCTGGATCCGGGCGAGAGTCGGCGATCTCAGCCCTGGCGGCTGCGGGGTTACAGGTGAAATCGATTCAGGATGTGACTCCTCTTCCGCACAATGGATGCCGCCCTCCGAAGAAACGTCGGGTTTGACGTTACGGAGAGGACTGTGTTTTCACTGAAAGGGTACCCTGCGGCTATCTCTAGCCGTGGTTTCCAGAGATTCTTCAAGTAGAGACAAGTCACGATGGCTCGACATACTGGACCAGTCTGTAAGCTCTGTCGCAGGGAGGGACAAAAGTTGTTCTTGAAGGGCCAGAAGTGCTATACCGAGAAATGCCCAGTGGAGCGGCGAGCCTATCCTCCGGGCCAGCATGGACCGGCTCAGGCCCGCCGAAGGAAACAGTCCGACTACGCCCTCCAGCTTCGAGAGAAGCAGAAGGTGAAACGGATGTATGGCCTCCAGGAGAGTCAGTTCCGCAATCTCTTCCGGAGTGCTGCCCAGAGAGAAGGTGTCACTGGCGAGAATCTCCTGGTTGGTCTGGAGACTCGTCTCGACAACGTCATTTTCAGGCTGGGGTTCTCCTCCAGCCGGAATCAAGCTCGACAGCTGGTACGCCATTGCCACGTTGAGGTGAACGGTCGCAAAGTGGATGTGCCGAGCTATAAAGTACGAGCCGGCGATGACATTGCGATCCGGGCAAAATCACGAGACTTGGATCTGGTGGAAGCAAGCCTTGGGGGGCGAACGCGCCCAAAGCTCAGGGAGTGGCTCACGCTTGATGAGAAGAACCGGGTGGCTCGGGTGGTGCGTATCCCCACTCGAGGTGATATCCCTATGGAAGTCCAGGAGCAGTTGATCGTAGAGTTGTACTCCAAGTAGTCGAGCTAGACTGATTGCTAGGAGCGGGAGGCCGGGTCTGACCGGTGACACGCCCCAGTTGCACGGAGGAATATGGTGGAGATTGATCTTGCCGGACTAGTGCTTCCAGAGAAGGTTGAGACGGTTCAGCTTTCGAAAGGAGGACGTGTTGGGGAATTCGCAATCGAACCTCTTGAAAGGGGTTTCGGTCACACATTAGGGAATTCCGTTCGCCGCGTGCTCCTGTCGTCGCTTCGGGGGGCTGCGGTCTGGGCATTTCGGATTGACGGTGTCGTTCATGAGCACCAGACTATTCCGGGGGTGGTCGAAGACGTTCATCAGGTCATACAGAACCTGAAGTCTCTGGTCATCCTCCTAGATGATGATCAGGATGAGGTGACGCTCGAGGTGATCGCCGACAAGGCCGGTCCGGTCACGGGGGCACACACCCAGGTGAAGGGCGGCGTTCAGGTTCTTGACCCTGATCACAAGCTCCTGACCCTTCAAGAGAATAAAAAGTTTCGGATGGAGCTTCGCGTGAACAAGGGCCGAGGGTTTGTCCTTGCGGACCAACATCCTGTCGAAAAGAGTGAGCCGGTGGATCTCGTTCGGGTGGATTCGATCTACAATCCGGTTAGAAGGGCCAATTTCCAGGTCCTGGAAACGCGCGTCGGACAGCGCACCGACTTTGATCAGCTCACCTTCTTCGTGGAGACCGACGGGTCCATCTCTCCGGAGAATGCGATGGCTGTAGCTGCTGGGTTGATTCGCAAGCATTTGGAGTACCTACTGTACTTTGGCCAAGATGGCATCCCGCAGTCGACTCCGGACGGGGCGAGTGCCGTCTCCGACGCAATCCGGGACCTCCTCAGCAAGCGGATCGAGGATCTTGCAGAGCTCAGCGTCCGGTCACGGAACTCACTCCAAAAGGAAAACATTAGCACCCTTGGAGATCTCATCCAGAGGAGTGAGAGCGAGATGCTCAAGATCGAGAACTTCGGGAAGAAGTCACTCCAGGAGATTAAGGAGTTCCTCCAAGAACATGACCTCAGGTTTGCGATGAAAGTCATGCAGGGTGATGATGGACAGCTTTTCTTCGCTGACGCAGAGGCCAGCGCGGGGGGATGAGTAGACAGAACAGCGTCCCCGTGGTATATCGGTAGCGCATAGGAACGGAGAAGATGCGGCATAGGAAGAAGGGTCGACAACTCTCTCGGAGCGTGGCTCACCGACGCGCCACGCTCAGGAATTTGGCTATGAACCTGTTCCAGCATGGGAGAATCGAGACCACACTTGCGAAGGCAAAGGAGTTGCGCCCTTACGCAGAGAGGTTAATTACGTTCGCGCGGAGGGGGGATGTTCACTCGCGCCGATTGGCAGCGAGGAAAATCCAGAATCGTGACGTGCTCGGAAAGCTCTTTGATGACATCGGTCCCGGCTTCCAGGAACGGCCTGGAGGTTATACTCGGATCCTGAAGCTGGGTCATCGCAGAGGTGATGCCGCCGAAATGGCACTAATCGAACTCGTCGGTCAAGCTGAGTAGTAGCTACCCCAAGAGGACCAGCAGGAGAGGACCGATCATGGCGCAAGCCACCAAAGGCAGGTTCAACTTTATTGCGATGTTGTTAGCGTTTTCAGCCATGGGGGGATTTCTCTACTGGCTCTCGATCACTGCGGAGCCGACGGAAGTTGCTGTGGCATCAGAGGAGGAGACGGCTCAGGCCGTTTCTCTCAACGCTTTCGCTCAGAATCCGGCTATATATGAAGGTGACCTCATAGCGGTGGATGGCGTGGAGGTGCAGAGCGTACTCGGATCGCAGGTCTTCTTCGTGGCCCTCCCCGATGACAGCTCATATCCTATTCGCTTGGCTTCTGCCACCGTTACTTTTGGGATGCAGCTTGCTCCAAACGACATTGGTAGAGTGACCGGAACGGTCCACATGATGACCGATAGCGTGTTGGATGAGTGGACGGTCGAGGCAATCTTTGCCGATGACACACAGCGGGAAGTTGCCGCCGCGTCATCTACTTTCTTGCTCGCCCAAGAAGTGGAACTTATCGGTGGGGATGAAGCGGGATCGGGATCGAATGAGATTCAGGGCGATGGTGGCGCCTAGCTGGCGTAGGGATTAAGCGGACAATGGCACGAGTATGTTATGTGTGTGGCAAGGTGCCACGAGCAGGGAACCGGGTAAGCCATGCGCACAATAAGACCAAGCGTCGTTGGCTCCCCAACCTCCAACCCGCGAAAATTATCGACGATCGAGGAAATAGGCGGAGGGTGCGGGTCTGTGCGTCATGCATCTCCGCCGGGAAAATCCAAAAGGCGCCAGCAATCAAGCGGGTTGAAGAGGGATGAGCTGAGACCGACTCCGATACCGTGCCCTGCGGGCTAGCCACGGATCCGACGAGCAAGCGATCGGGGAACTCGCGCCCTTAGGCAGACATTCGCCTGGGGCGCTTTGGTTTGGATGGTCTCATGTCTATAGAGAATGCCCGCGGCAACCGATCCCTTACCGGAGTCAGGGTTGCCGTAACTCGGTCTGGTGGCAACGATCCTCACGATCGGTTATCCGAACTCCTCCTAGAGTGCGGTGCGCGACCGATTGCAATTCCGCTCACGGTGACCAAGCCCGCGGGTGATCCTGATATGCTGGTGAGAGCCGTTCGGGACCTAGTGAGTTACGACTGGCTTGTGGTGACCTCCCCACGGACTGTGGCTCCGCTCTGCGAGGCGTTCCAAAGTGCGGCAACCCCGCTCGGCGGTTTGCGGGATCGGCGTCTAAAGATATGTGCGGTAGGTCCCCAGACCGCGGAGGCACTTGCTGCAGTCGGCTTACGCCCAGATCTGGTGCCGAATCGATTCCGGGCTGAGGGAGTTGTCGGGTCGCTGCTAGACTGTGAGAGTGTAGAAGGGCTCCGTATCTTTTTCCCCCGGGCTGAAGAGGGGAGGGATGTCATCCCTCGCCAACTCCGGGATGCTGGCGCTCACGTGGACGTGGTCGCCGCCTATCGGACCGCTCAAATAAGGGGGGGAGGTAATCGCTTGAGCGAACTCGTCGCGGCCGGGGAAGTCGATGCTCTAACCTTCACGGCGGGCTCCGCAGCGAGAGTCTTTGCGGGGGCGTGGAACAGCTATTGGGTGGGGCGTGCCGAGGTGGTAAAGGCTGATATTCCGGCGCTCCCGGTTTCTGTCGGTGTTGTGGCCTTGGGGCCGGCCACTGCCTCGGTTCTGGAGAGCAGGGGTATGACAGTGCACAGGGTTGCACGTCCACACACGCTCGAGGGGCTAGTCACCGCTCTTCAGGACTGGTCTGCCGACCGTGACAATAAGGAACTGAGATGACCTCCAACTTTCCCGAATAGGTTCCCTGTCCGCACCCATGTCTTCGTTGCTTCTGCGGGGGATCACAGCGATATTTTTGGCCGCTTGCGTGATGGTCCCGTTTGGTTGGGATGAGTTCCCGGGACCTACGACTGTGAAGGAAGCAGTACTTTAGCGCGGGCCGCTGTCCGTCTTGGGAAACCCATCTGATAGAGTCAGGGTCTCCATGTCAGTATCCTTCCGAGTAACACGTTTCAGTGAGAGTGACCTGACCTTCGGTGTAGTCGGCCTCGGGTATGTCGGCCTTCCCCTAGCTATCGAAATTGGAGGGAGTGGAAATTCCACACTTGGGTTTGACGTGAACGAAGAAGTAGTTGGGGGAGTGAACCGTGGCCAGAGTCACATCGGGGATGTTCAGGATGAGACAGTTGCTGGGCTGCATGAGAAGGGACTCCTCGAGGCGACTACGGACATGGGTCGGCTCGCCGAGTGCGATGTGATCTGCCTGTGTGTCCCCACGCCCTTATCCAAGACGAGGGACCCGGACATCTCGTTTATCTTGGCTGCCGGGACGGCGGTCGCGACCACGCTACGCGTGGGACAACTGATCGTACTCGAATCCACAACATATCCGGGGACGACGAGGGACGTTCTTCTGCCACTATTCCGCGCTCGAGGTATGGAGGTGGGGGAGGACTTCTTCCTGTGCTTCTCTCCAGAACGTGTCGACCCGGCGAATCAAGTCTGGAAGACACGCAATACGCCAAAGGTTATCGGAGGACTTACCGAATCCTGCCTGGAGGCTGGGCTGGCAGCCTATGAGAGGTTCATTGAGGAGATGGTCGCGGTTTCATCTCCCGAGACCGCGGAGCTGGTCAAGCTTCTAGAGAACACGTTTCGAGCGGTGAATATCGCTCTCGTCAACGAGATAGCGCAGATTGCGGATCGCCTTCAGGTTGACATCTGGGAGGTTGTGGAGGCTGCGGCAACGAAACCGTTTGGATTTATGAAGTTCACGCCGGGACCAGGCTTCGGCGGTCACTGTATTCCGATCGACCCTCACTATCTTTCGTGGAAAATGCACACCCTGGATTATAAGGCTCGCTTCATCGAGCTTGCGTCCGAGATTAATGCGGAGATGCCCCGTTTTGTGGTGGGGAAAGTACGCAAGGCACTAAACGCCAAGCACAAGCCCGTTAACGGGTCACGCGTACTCGTATTGGGAGTGGCTTACAAGAAAGACGTCGACGACATTAGAGAGTCGCCTTCGTTGGAAATCATGAAGGAATTGGAGGAGGATGGAGCCGAGGTGATCTTCTACGACCCTCATGTTCCGAGCTTCTGCGAAGACGGAAGGACCTGGGCCGGTGTGGAACTCACCGACGAAGTGCTGGAGTCAGCGGATGTAGTCCTGCTCGTGACTGACCATACTGCTCTTGATCTGGGGCGGGTCTTCGATCATGCGCGAATCCTGGTGGATTCTCGAAACGCCACCTCTGGAATCGCGGCGGAGCGTGGAGTTAGACGGTCGGAGAGCTGGATTGTCAAAGGCCTAGAAAACCCAGTGCCCTGAGAGTAAACCGTACGAATTGAGTGAAGAAAGCGTAACCTCATGAGGCCACTCGTAACCGGGGAAGCAGGGTTCATGGGGTCGGACTTCGTTCTCCTGGTCTTGAGCAAGGGTGAGCACGAGGTTGTGGTCTTGGATGCCCTGACCTGCGCGGGCAACATCCGAAATCTCAGGTCGGTTTGGGAAGATCCTGTCTTCCACTTCATGCGGGGTGATATCTGTGATCCCGACATCGTCCATTCTGCAGTAAATAGGTCGGACGCGGTGATCCACGAGTGCCTGAACGTTCGGTGCATCGGGAGACAGATACTTGACCCGCGTTCTGAGATGAGGGCTTGAACTTGAACTTTGAATTTATATTCACCCTGTTCATCCTGGTGGTGTCCGCGGTCGCAATGATCCGGGACATTGTGTCTCCGACTCGGGCCATTGTGGTAGCTGTCGTAGTGCTCCTCCTAGGGGGAGTAATCACGACCCAGGAGGCCTTGAGCGGGTTCAGTAACCCAGCGCCGGTGACTATCGCGGCACTCTTTATCGTTGCCAGAGCGGTAGAGAAGACCGGGGCCCTCCAGCCCCTGATCAGACGAATCCTCGATAGTGGCTCTGGAAGTCGACTCAGCCTGGCGAGGCTGTTGGTTCCAACGGCCGCGGCGTCGGCCGTCCTCAACAATACACCGATCGTGGCCATGCTGACGCCTCAGGTCTCCGAGTGGGCCCACAAACGGGGAAAGCCGCCCTCGTGGTATCTCATGCCGCTGTCATTCGCAGCTGTCCTCGGAGGGACGGTCACGCTTGTCGGAACCTCCACCAACATCGTCGTCTCCGGACTCCTCCAGGAAGCTGGAATGGAGCCTCTGACCATGTTCGAGCTTACACGGATAGGACTTCCACTTGCTGTGATCGGAGTGGCGGTTCTCGTGCTTCTGGCGCCGGTTCTTCTGCCGAACAGAAGGGACGCTCGCCAGGAGTTTGAGGAACGGGCCAGGGAGTTCGTGTTCAGGATGGAAGTGGAGCCGGGTGGCGTGCTGGACGGGGTTACGGTCAAAAGTGGCGGTCTCCGGCACCTCAAAGGAGTGTTTCTCGCAGAGATCGAACGCGAAGGAGAGGTTGTCGCACTTGCCCGACCGGACCTGCGGCTTCGTGGTAGAGATCAATTGGTCTTTGTAGGTCGAGCTGACGACGTTGTAGACTTGCAGAATATCCGGGGGCTAAAGTCGAGCGAGCACGAGCACGGCCTCGACTTCACCGAACCACACCACACCTTCTTCGAGGCGGTTGTAAGCGCTACCTCCCCGCTCGCCGGTCAAACGCTAAGAGAGGTGGGATTCCGCGGACAATATAAAGCGGTCGTGCTCGCTATCCATCGCTCCGGGAAACGCATCCATGCCAAGCTCGGAGGCATCCGGATTCGGCACGGTGACACGCTTCTGCTCTTGGCTGATGAGGGGTTCACTGAACGTTGGTGTGACCGGCCGGATTTTCTACTCGTCTCCCACCTGGGGGGGTCACCACCTGCAGGCACGAAGCCGGCGCTCTACGCGGCAGGCGTGACGGTTGCGATGATCACTGCGGCGTCAATAGGGCTCACTCCTATGTTAAACGCTGCTCTCCTCGCCGCGATTCTGATGGTTGTTGGTAAAGCTCTCACCCCCACGGATGCACGAAGAGCAGTCGACCTCGACGTGATCGTCTTGATCGGGGCGGCTTTTGGACTCGGGGCCGCGGTCCGGAGCTCTGGAATCGCGGACATTTTGGCCACGGGGATCGTTGCTGCCTCACAGATCGTGGGACCAGTCGGGACTCTCCTGGGTGTCGCTGTGGTCACTATGCTTCTCACTGAGCTGATCACGAACAATGCGGCAGCGGTGCTGGTGTTTCCGATCGCGATTTCGACGGCAGCGGCAGCCGGGCTGGACCCACGACCCTTTGCCCTGACGGTGGCGATCGCTGCGTCCGCGTCGTTCCTGACCCCTGTGGGGTACCAGACCAACACCATGGTCTACGGCCCCGGAGGATATCGATTCCTCGATTACCTTCGGCTTGGGCTTCCGATGAGTCTCCTTGTACTCCTCTTCATCGGCATTGTGATCCCTGCGCTCTGGGCTCTGTGAGCGGACCAAGAGTCCTGACGGATGCCCTCGTTGCTTTGGTGCGCGAAGCCGGGGAAGAGATCCTGGGCTGGTACGGAGCTCCGGGGAGGTCGAGGAGAAGGAGGATCGGACTCCGTTGACGGCGGCCGACCGGGTGTCTCATGCGCACCTGGTTGACGGATTCTCACGGCTGAGCCCATTGAATACCGGTACTCTCAGAGGAGTCCCCTTGGAGGCGCTCATAGGGCGAAGGAGTTGGGGGCGTTTTTGGCTGGTTGATCCCCTTGACGGCATGAAGGAATTTCTGAAGGGGACGGGTGAGTTTACGGTGAATGTGGCGCTGATTGAGGAGGGGCGGCCCGTAGTAGGGATCGTGCACGTCCTAGCGTTGGGGAGTACCCACCGAACGTCGGAGGATTGGGGAGCCGAGAAGGCGGGTGCGGATGGTCGGTTTCAATCCATTAGCAGCAGAGGGTTTGACGCACGGGCACCTGTTCTGGTTGGGAGCCGGGATCATGCCGGCACGGCGGTAGAGCAGCTTTCCACCCTGCTTGGATCGACGATAGAGTTCACGAGCATGGGAAGCTCGCTTAAGTTCTGTCTCGTGGCTGAGGGGCGAGCGGATCTGTATCTCCGCGATCGGCCGACGATGGAGTGGGACACTAGGCCGCGCAATGTGTTGTTGAGTGGGCCGGAGGGGGCGTGTTCGCGCTAGACGACTCCCTGGTGGGAACGCCGCTCCAATATAACAAACTGACTCTGCGTAACCCTCACTTTCTATGTGTCGGGGATCCAAATGGACCCTGGAGAAAGTTAATCCGTCGGACCCGACCCGCGGAGTGGCGGAGCGAAGGGATGACTCATTAGATGACGCTAAGAATCAAGGGACACCTAAAAGCGCTGGAAAACGAGGCGATCCACGTCTTCAGAGAGGTGGTGGCCCAGTTCGAGCTACCTGCCCTCCTGTTTTCAGGCGGTAAGGACTCGATCGTGATGACCTGGGTTGCCCGCAAGGCGTTCTACCCGGTTCCGGTTCCATTCCCCCTCTTGCACATTGACACTGGTCACAACTTCCCCGAGACGATTGAGTTTCGCGATCGGTTCGTAGAGGAGATGGGCTATGAACTTCTAGTTCGGTACGTTCAGGATACGATCGATCGTGGTCGTGTGAAGGAGGAGGAGGGCCCGGAGGCGAGCAGAAATACTCTTCAAACTGTGACTTTGTTAGACGCTATAAAAGAACTCAAAATCGACGCCGCGATGGGAGGGGGGAGGCGGGACGAGGAGAAGGCCCGAGCGAAGGAGCGCTTCTTCTCGCACCGTGACCGTTTTGGTCAGTGGGATCCTAAGAACCAGCGTCCTGAACTGTGGAACTTCTACAATGGACGAAAGAGTCCGGGAGAGCACTTCAGGGTGTTTCCGCTCTCGAACTGGACCGAGATGGATATTTGGCAGTACATCCTTCTCGAATCGATCCCCATCCCGGACCTTTATTTCGCTCATGAGCGGGAGGTGGTATGCCGAAACGGTGTGCTTCTGGCGATGACGGACTTCATTCAGACCATGGAGAATGATTTAGTGAGCGTAGAGACCGTGCGGTTCCGCACGGTCGGCGACGTTACCTGCACCGGAGCCCTAAAGTCAAACGCACATTCGGTCGAGGCCGTCATTAGTGAGACTGCCACTGCACGGGTCACAGAACGGGGCGGACGGAGCGATGATAAACGTTCTGAGGTAGCAATGGAGGATCGGAAGCGGGAGGGGTACTTCTGATGTCCAGTATGAAGACCTATCCAGACATGGATCTTCTCCGTTTCACCACTGCTGGGAGCGTGGATGACGGAAAGAGCACCCTGATCGGTCGTCTGCTTCATGATACGAAGTCCATTTTTGAGGATCAGATAGAGCAGATTGAAGGACTGAGCCGGAAGCGTGGTGATAAGGGCCTGAATCTCGCGCTGCTCACGGATGGGCTCAGGGCTGAAAGAGAGCAGAAGATCACGATTGACGTGGCGTACCATTACTTTGCCACGCCACGTCGGAAGTTCATCATTGCTGATACCCCGGGTCACGTGCAGTACACACGGAATATGGTTACAGGGGCATCCACAGCCGAACTCGCTTTAATCCTGGTCGACGCACGACGAGGGGTGCTCACTCAGTCGAAGAGGCACGCCTTTATCACCTCTCTTCTGGGGATCCCACATGTTATCGTTGCAGTGAACAAGATGGATCTCGTGGACTACTCCGAAGATGTGTACGAAAAGATCCGGGCTGACTTCAGTGGGTTCTCGACTAAACTCACGGTCAAGGATATCTCGTACGTTCCGATCAGCGCCCTCCACGGGGACAACGTCGTGTCTAGATCGAGTCGTATGCCTTGGTATGAGGGGGGGGCTCTCCTACACAAGCTCGAGACCGTAAACCTGGGTGCGCGGCGAAATCACATCGATTTTCGCTTTCCCGTTCAATATGTCCTTAGTCCGAACCAGGAGTTCAGGGGTTATGCCGGAACGGTGGCATCGGGAGCCGTGACCCCCGGCGAGGACGTCGTGGTACTGCCATCTGGTCGGGCTACCCGGATCCGTACTGTCGAGAATTCTAGTGGTCCGATCGAAGAGGCAGTAGCCGGCGATGCGATAGCGCTTACGATGGAGGATGAACTCGACATCTCGCGTGGAGACATGGTAGTGCGGCGAAGGAACGTGCCTACTGTAAGCGACCGGTTCGAAGCGTACTTATGCTGGATGGGTGAAGATACCATGGAACCCGGCAGGGCCTATCAACTCCTACATACCACTCGGCGGGTCCAGGCCTTTGTCGAGCGGATAGAGTATCGAGTCGACGTAAATACCCTGCGCCGGGAGAAGGCTGGATCTCTAGACCTGAATGACATAGCGCGTGTTGAGATCTCTACTTCCCATCCCCTCTTTTTCGACTCCTACCGGATCAACACTGCGACGGGAAGCTTCGTCCTGGTGGATCCTCAAACGAATGCTACAGTCGCCGCGGGGATGATACGAAAGATCGTGAATCAGCGGGGGGTCGCGGCTACAGGTCAGCGAACCTCTCCAAATGTGGTGTGGGAGGGCTTTAACATCTCGCGAAAAGAACGAGAGTCAAGGGAAGGTCACCGGGCCGCTTTGGTTTGGTTTACGGGGATGTCAGGGGCAGGCAAAACCACTATTGCCCGAGCTGTCGAGCGGATTCTATTCGAGCGTGGGGTTCGCACGATGCTTCTGGATGGTGACCAAGTACGTCATGGACTGTCTGGCGACCTCGGCTTTTCTGCTAGTGATAGGAGAGAGAACATCCGGCGGGTTGGGGAGGTGGCGAAGCTCTTTTTTGAACAGGGGTCGGTTGTCCTGTGCACCTTCGTGTCTCCGTTTCGTTCGGATCGAGAAGCAGTTCACGAGCTATTCCCTGGTTCCCAGCTCTTGGAAGTATATGTGCACGCCCCAATTGAGGTGCTAAAAGATCGGGATCCTAAGGGGCTCTATTCTCGTGAGACCTCAGGCCAGATTGAGCTTCCTGGAAGTGTGTCTGCTTATGAACGGCCCAAGCGGCCGGATATTGATCTCGATACCTCATCAGTTGCTGTGGAAGAGGCGGTCGACATTATCATGAAGCAGTTGGAGCCGCTGGTCCTCTGAGGAGACCTGTTATGGGCTCACCCGGATCGTCGACCTTATTCTCACTAGGTTGATCCGTTCGTTATGGCCGCTCATGCCCTTCACCCCTGAGGGACCAAATTCGTGCATATCACAGTCATAGGGACCGGTTACGTGGGCTTGGTCGTGGGCGCCGGCATGGCGCACTCTGGGCACGACGTAATTTGCGCAGACATCGACGAGGAGAAAATTGAGCGCCTGAATCGTGGTGAGATTCCTATCTATGAGCCCGGCTTGGAGACGCTCGTGCAGGAGAACCGGGAGCAGGGAAGGCTGTGCTTCACGACGGATGTGCCCCGGGCAGTGGTTGCGTCGGACGTCCTGTTCATAGCTGTGGCAACGCCTCCGGATGAGGATGGCTCTGCTAATCTCCAGTACGTTCTGGACGTGGCGGAGACGATCGGCCAAGCGATGAACGGCGATAAGATCGTGATCACGAAGAGTACCGTCCCAGTAGGGACTGCGGCTCGGGTCAAGGAGACCATCGGGGCGCTCACCGACCATACTGTCCACGTTTGCTCCAACCCCGAGTTCCTGAAGGAAGGAGCGGCTGTGGACGACTTCATGAAGCCCGATCGGGTTGTCCTCGGCGTCGATAACGAACAAGCTGCGAAGGTCCTGAGGGATCTTTATGCTCCGTTCGTCCGCACTGGAAACGAGATACTCCTGATGGATGTAACCTCGGCTGAGCTGACCAAGTATGCTGCCAATGCGATGCTTGCCACTCGGATTTCTTTCATGAACTCGATCGCACAGCTTTGCGAAGTGGCTGGTGCTGATGTGGACATGGTGCGCCGAGGTATCGGTTCTGACAGCAGAATCGGCTCCTCGTTTCTCTTCCCAGGGGTGGGATACGGGGGATCATGTTTACCAAAGGATCTGAGGGCGCTCATCCGGACGTCACGGGACCTCGGGATTGAGCCATCAATACTTCAGGCCGTCGAAGATAGGAATGAAGAGCAGAAAGGCTTGATCCTCCGGCGAGTGCTGGAGAAGTTTGGGTCTGACCTGTCGGATCGTACCTTCGCGCTATGGGGGCTGGCCTTCAAGGCGAACACGGATGACATGAGGGAGGCGCCGAGTCTGGTGACGATTGAGGGACTTCTGGACCGAGGCGCTCGTGTCGTCGCGCACGACCCAGCTGCCATGGAAGAAGCGAGACGCAGATTTGGAGACAGTATCGAGCTTCGGGACGTTAATTACGACGTTCTCCAAGGCGCCTCTGCCCTGCTCATTCACACGGATTGGCATCCGTATCGGCGCCCAGACTTCAAGCGGATGTGGTTGGCATTGAACGAGAAGGTGGTGATTGATGGAAGGAATCTCTATGCGCCTGACCGTATGCGTCAGCTAGGGTTCGAGTACTACTCCATCGGACACTGCCCCGTGGGTGCTCCCCAGTCCGACGTGAGCACTATTTAAGGGACGCGAATGTCTGTCCTGGTCACCGGGAACAGCTGGATTCATGGGGTCGCATTTCGTCGATCATGTGCTAGAGTGGGGTTGGCGGGTCGTCAGGTTCGACAACTTTGACGATTTCTACGGTTTAGAGATCAAGGAACAGAACCTGGCCGCCGCAATGGACCACGCTCAGTTCACTCTCGTCGAAGGTGATATCCGAGACCGGTCTTAGTTTGTGGGGTTCCCCCATCCGATCGTACATTTCGCCTCACGGGTGGGGGTTCGTCTCTCGATTTACGATCGGTTGCTCTACGCGGACGTGAACCTCATGGGCAGGTCTCTTCTTCTGGGATTCGCTTGAGAACGAAAAATCTAGTCTTTCGTGTTTACCTCCTCCTCCGTGTACGGGAAGAATGAAAAGGTCAGGTTCTCCGAGATGATTCGGATGGTGGGAGAGGTCTTTGACCGGAAGCCGCGGATCAGGTCGCTGCCGATGCAGCCCGGAGACGTGGAGAGGACCTATGCCAACGTGACCAAAGGTCAGGAGCTCCTGGGGTATCCCCCTTCTACGGAATTCGCGGATGAGATGAGGGTGTTCACCTTCTGGTATGGGATGCAAGGCGTTACCCGGGATGGAGTCAAGTCCCGATGAGAGTCGTCCTTACCGGAGCGGCTGGATTCCTCGGCTCACATCTCGCTCATCGTTTACTTCGAAGCGGCAACGAGGTACTAGGAGTAGACAATCTCGTCACCGGATCGCGGGAGAACGTGACCTGGCTGCATGAGGAAGAGGGGTTCTCCTTTAGAGAGCACGATGTTTCGACCCCTCTCTTCGTGGATGGGGCCGTGGATGGGGTCATGCACTTCGCGTCGGCCGCAAGTCCGGTGGACTATCTTGAGCTTCCGATCCAGACACTCAAAGTGGGCAGCCTCGGAACTCATAACATGCTCGGTCTCGCACGCGCGAAAAAGGCGCGATTTCTTCTTGCCTCCACCTCTGAGGTATATGGTGACCCGGAAGTCCACCCGCAGGTTGAGGAGTATTGGGGGCACGTCAATCCGGTTGGCCCCCGTAGCGTGTACGATGAGGCGAAGCGATTTGGAGAGGCAATCTCCATGGCCTATCATCGCGTGCACGGAATTCGAGTGCGCATCGCGAGGATCTTCAATACCTACGGTCCTCGGATGCGGCCTGGAGACGGGCGGGTAGTTTCTAACTTTCTGGTTCAGGCACTTCAGGGGGAGCCCCTAACCGTATACGGAGATGGCGGACAGACCCGTTCATTCTGTTATGTTGACGACCTCGTCGAGGGGCTTCTGCAGCTCTTTGACTCGGACTATGCCGGCCCGGTGAACCTTGGTAACCCTAATGAATACACGATCATCGATCTCGTCGAGGCCGTCCTGCGAGAGGTTAGAACAGAGTCGAAGATTGAGTATAGACCGCTCCCGGAGGATGACCCTAAGGTTCGGCAGCCAGATATTTCTAAGGCTCAAGAGCTGACGGGATGGAAACCTCGTATAGGCCTTCAGGATGGCTTGCAGCGTACGATCCCGTACTTCCGCGAACAGGTAGAGCGGGGGGGCGCGCGGGCGCGGCCGCTTGTGTGAGGGAATAACTCGGCTTGTGCCCCGCCCGGGCCCTTCCACCGGCCGGACCTCGGGCAGTCCGAGGTTTCGGATCCATCCAGTGCCGAGGGTGTTTCACCTTCCCGATGTGGTGGGCTCCTGAGAGGAGTTCACTTCCGGCGGATACCCGAGCCGAATGCGAGTTGTCAGTCTTTCTGAAGAGTACAGGCCCATGGTGGAGAATGCCACGGGAACCCGGATCCCTTGAGGGAAAGTGGAAGAGTTGAACCGAATCCTTGAGCAGCGGCCCTCATACATTGGATGCTCGGCTATGTCTCGGTAGTGCCTTTCGGAGGATGGGTCGAGTGGGGGAGGCGGCCCTCAAGTGGCGCAGATACCTTGAGATTGAGTCATAGAATGAGAAGGCGGTGGCCTTCCTCGTCTCTGTTGGTGTGACAGCCATGGAGGCTTGGTCCCCCGAGAGTGGAAGAGAGAAAGACTGGTAGATGAAACCTTCTCTGAACTTCGTTTTTGGCGTAACCGCAGTCTTGTCGTTTGCAGCGTGTACCGCGGCGGGATCGGAGGGAGAGGCCCTGCGCCGAGGCGACGAGGCCTTCGCGCGGGGCGATTTAACTGAAGCTCTTGCGGAATACCGACTTGCACTCGTTCAGGGCGGTGACGATGTGGACGCGCTTCTACGAGCCGCGCATGTCTATGCGCAGAGTGGGCGTGTCGATGAGGCACGTGAGTATTACGGAAGGGCAGTTGAACTTGACCCCGATCTGGCAGATTTAGCCGCTGCCGATCTGCTTCGGGTCGCGAGATTAGCTATCGGTCGCCAGGATGGTATTGCCGCTGCTGCCGCCGTAGAGGCTGCGATGGACCTGAAACCGGGTGTCAGTCTTACCGGGATTTCTCTCCCGCTTGCGCGTCACCTTGCGCGTAATGGTCGATACGGTCGAGCGCTTCCATTCTTTCAGAAGGCGCTGAGAGAGACGGATTCGGACGCCAATGTCGTCTTCGAAATGGCGCTCGCCCACGAGGAGCTAGGTGATTGTCGGAGGGCTCTGATCTTCTTTGAACAGATCCGAAATAATGTGACTCCCGCACAGCGTTCTGAGGTCGATTGGAACATCGGGAACTGCTCGGGAAACTTAGCCGAGGAGGCGAGGGTAGAGGACGATCTCGATGAGGCGCTCCGCCTCTATCAGGTAACGATAGAACTCGGGGAGCCGAGGAACCGACTTGCACGGGCCTGGTTCGAGATCGGGGAGATTCTAGTGTTGCGAGGCGAGTGCAGTGCAGCCGTGGCCGCTTTCGATCAGGTGCCCCGGCAAGACCTTCCCGGTGGCTTTATGGTTGAGCGCGCGCGCGCGCGCTTGGACGAGATCCGCTTCCGTCGTGGGGGAGAGGGTCCCTGCTGAGTCCACGTCCCCACAGTCCGGTGTTCCGGGGCCTCCTGCTGACTACATCCTTGTTCAGCGACGACACCGGACATCTTCTAACATGAGCATTCCGCTTCTCGATCTCAGACCCCAGTACGAGGCGATCAAGAGTGAACTGGACGTTGCGATATCCCGCGTGGTGGAGTCCCAAGGTTTCATCCTGGGGCCAGAAGTAGAGGCGCTCGAAGAGGAAATCGCTCGGTTTCTAGGAGTTCCGCACGCGGTTGGGTGCGCGTCGGGGACCGATGCCCTCCTTCTCACGTTAAAGGCCCTTGGCCCGGAGAACGGCGATGAGGTCGTCCTCCCCTCCTTTACCTTTTTCGCGACTGCAGGGGCGGTCTGGAACGCAGGGTTTCGACCGATCTTCTGTGACATCGACCCCGTGACGTTCAATGTGACCAGGGAGACAGTGCAGGAGGTTTGGTCCGAACGGACGAGGGCCGTAATACCGGTTCACCTTTTTGGTCAGATGGCGCCAATGGCGGAACTGACGGCCTTCGCCCACGAGCGAGGGGCGATGGTGTTAGAAGATGCTGCCCAAGCCATCGGAGCTTGCCAGCGCGAAGGGTTGGATTACGATTCCAAATGGGTGATGGCAGGAGCTGCTGGAGAGGCCGGAGCCTTTTCGTTCTTTCCTACTAAGAACCTGGGGGGATTTGGGGACGGCGGTCTCATCTCAACGTCAGATGCCGAGTTGGCCAGTAGGGTTCGGAAACTCAGGGTTCACGGTGGACGGCAGTCGTACCACCATGAGTTGGTAGGCACCAACTCTCGTCTCGACGCGATTCAGGCTGCCGTGCTCCGAACGAAGTTGCCATACTTGAACGCATGGACGGAGGCCCGTAGAGAGAATGCTTGCCGTTATCACGGAATGCTCTCTGGCCTCGAGGAGGTCGTGCTTCCAGCGACGAGCGAAGGGAACGTGCACGTCTACAACCATTACACCATTCGGGCCGAGCGAAGGGATGAACTCAGAACGCAGCTTTTGGGGCGACAAATCGGAACCGGAGTGTACTATCCGGTGCCGCTCCATCTCCAGGATTGTTTCTCTGAGCTGGGGGGGCGGCGGGGTCAGTTTCCAGAGGCCGAGCGAGCTTCTGAGGAAGTTCTCTCGTTGCCCATTTTCGCTGAGCTTGGTGAGGAACAGCAAAGTAAAGTGAGTAAGTCAATCTGGGAGTTCTACGAATGACGGGGTGCCGATGATGGTTAGCAGCTCCGTTTTCCGAGAGGGAAGGAAGCTTCTGGTGGGAGCCTTGCTCTTGGGGTTTGCCTGGGCGTGCGCATCTGTTCCTGCCTATTTCGGGATGAGCGCGGACGAACTCTGGGAGGCGGGGGTCCAGGCGTACAGTGAGGAGAACTGGGAAGATGCGATCCAGATGCTGGAGCAACTTGTTACTCAGAATCCAGGCCATCCTCAGGCCCCGGAGGCTCAGATGTACATTGCACGCGCATTTGTGGCAAGTGAACAGTACATCACCGCTGCCTCTGAGTTCGAGACGTTCCTTCAGCTCCACCGAAACGATGACCTTGCACCGGAGGCTTCTCTGGGCGTGTGTCAGGCGTATGCAGTGTTGGCACCGCACCCTCAGAGGGACCAGACCTATACCCAGCGGGCAGAGGAGGCATGCGCCCAGACTTGGCTAGAGTTCCGCGGGGTGGCCGTGTCTGAAACAGCGGACTCCATCCGTGTCGAGATGGTGAACCGGCTGGCCGAGAGCGACTATGGGGAGGGGCAGTTCTATCGGAACTTCGACATGCATAACTCAGCAATAATGATCTTCGAGAATGTGGTCTCCAGGTACCCTGAGACCAACTGGGCCCCTCGGAGTCTGTTAAGCATTTACCGTTCTTATGTTTCCCTGGGGTGGGTTCCCGAGGCGGAAGAAACCTCGGCGCGGTTGCTTTCCGGGTACCCGGAGTCGGAACCCGCAAGACAGCTCAGGACTGAGATGAGCGAGGAAAATGAATTCACCCGTGAAGCCGGAGTTGATAGGTAGCGATGGTGTCAGTTGCGGGCGCAATGAGGCTCGGTGTATTCGGAGGTACATTCGACCCGCTGCACACGGGACACCTGATGGTGGCGCAGGAGGTGATCGAGGTTCTCTCGTTGGATCGAGTGCTCTTCGTTCCGGCGCTTCGCTCTCCGCACAAGCCCCATGAACCTGCCGCGTCTGCGACCCTTCGCCTGCAAATGATTAGGAGCGCCATTGAAGGTGATACGCGCTTCGAGGTTAGTGATCTTGAGATCCGACGTGCGGGTCCGTCGTATACGGTTGAAACGCTGCGGGCGATTGGTGTACAGCGACCCGGAACCCAACTCGCGTTGATCCTCGGGGCAGACCAGTGGGCTGAGTTCGGCCAGTGGCATGAGCCCAGGGAGATCGCTTCGATCGCGAAACTAGCCCTCATCACTAGAACCGGGGATTACCCGTCGGATTTGGATTCGGGATTTACCGATGGACCTCCCCTCCCAACTACGGTGGTCCCAGTGACCCGCATCGATCTTTCGGCCACCCTCATCCGGAGTCGAGTCCGTGAAGGGCTCTCGGTCCGGTACCTCGTTCCCGAGTCCGTCAGGCGGATCATCGAAGCCAACAATCTGTACCTTAACGAGGTTTGAGGACGATCCCGCACGGAGGCTCCGCTCAACCGGGCTGAATCATAAAATCCATGGATATCAAAGGTGCTATCAAGAAGGTTATCGGCTCCCAGCATGAGAGGGAGGTTCGTAAGCTCCAGCCCCTAGTAGACGAGATAAACGAGCTGTGCGAAGAGCTCGCAGAACTATCCGACGAGGAGTTCAAGGCCAAGACGGCAGAGTTTCGGGAGTACATTTCTGAGAAGGTTGGATCGACGGAGGATCAGATCCGAGAGTTGCGTGCTGAGAAGGCCTGCTCCACCTCGGTCGTGGAACGAGAAGTCCTTTCCGTGAGACTCCAAGACCTCGACGCGGAACTGTCCGAACAGCTGGATGAGGCTCTCGATGACCTTCTTCCAGAGGCGTTTGCAGTCGTCAAAGAGACGTGCCGCCGGCTCGTGGGCACAGAGCTCATTGTAACCGGTCAGAAGCTCACCTGGGACATGATCCCCTACGACGTGCAAATCGTTGGGGCCATTTCGTTGCACGGGGGCACCGCAGACGAGATGGCGACTGGGGAGGGGAAGACACTCGCGGCGACTATGCCGATCTACCTGAATGCACTGGCGGGGCGCGGTGCCCACCTCGTCACCGTGAACTCTTATCTCGCCCAGCGTGATGCGGCATGGATGGGTGCGATCTACAGTTTTCTCGGGATGGAGGTGGGGGTGATCGATCTCCATCAGCCAGGCACCGAGGAACGCCGGCAGGCGTACCAGGCCGACATCACTTACGGAACCAATAATGAGTTCGGTTTCGACTACCTGCGCGACAACATGGTGCACTCGCTGGAGCGACGGGTTCAGAGGGGACACTACTACGCGATTATCGACGAGGTGGATTCCATCCTCATCGACGAGGCCCGCACCCCTCTCATCATTTCTGGCCCCGTGAGTCGAGACACCCAGAGCATTTATAAGGAGTGTCGTCCACTTGTCGACAAGCTCTATCGTGAGCAGATGAACATCGCTTCCAAGCTAATCGCTGAGGCGGAGAAGGGTCTGGAAGAGGGCGACGAGTGGACTGCGGCTCAGAATCTTCTGGCCGTAAAGAGAGGCATACCGAAGCACAAGCGGCTTATGAAGATGTTCGCCGAAGACCCGTCGATCCAGAAGATGGTCCAGAAGGCGGAAGCGGACCTCATGCGAGAGAAGCGCCTCCATGAATTAGACGAAAGTCTTCTCTTCGCAATGGACGAAAAGGGGCACAACGTGCACCTGTCAGACCGCGGGATCGACAAGTTGAGCCCGCGTGATCCGGACGCATTTCTCATCCCGGATCTTTCAGAGGCCATTGGCGAGATCGAGGAGGATGACGACCTCGGGGAAGAGGCCAAGAGTGAGCGGATCCAGGAGCTGGAGAGGGAATATGCGGGGAAGAGCGAGCGAATGCATGTGATCCACCAGCTCCTGAAGGCCTATGCACTCTTCCAGAAGGATGAGCAGTACATCATCGGTGAGGACGGCCAAGTCGTGATCGTTGACGAATTCACTGGGCGTCAGATGGCGGGTCGCCGGTGGAGCGACGGACTCCATCAGGCGGTTGAGGCTAAGGAGGGAGTCGAGGTCAGGGGCGAGACACAGACCCTCGCCACGATCACGATCCAGAACTACTTCCGGATGTACGACAAGCTATCCGGGATGACCGGTACAGCGGAGACCGAGGAGAACGAGTTCCACCAGATTTATAATCTAGACGTCCTCGTGATCCCAACGAACCGTCAGATGGTCCGGGAAGACTGGAATGACCTCATCTTCAAGACGAAGAGAGAGAAGTACAATGCCCTCATAGACGAAATCGAACGCTGTCAGAAGATGGGGCTGCCGGTCCTGGTAGGAACTACGAATGTGGATGTCTCGGAGACGCTTTCCCGCATGCTCAAACGGAGGGGGACTCCTCACAACGTCCTAAACGCTAAGCAGCACCGCCACGAAGCGGACATCGTGGCTGAGGCAGGTCAGCCAGGGGCGGTTACGATCGCGACGAATATGGCGGGGCGTGGTACCGACATTAAGCTCGGCGCGGGTGTCACTGAGCCCCGAACCGTTGGTTGGGCGCGGGCCAGGGGGTTAGATCTCGGCGAGCTTGCTTCTGTCGATCCCAACCGATGGGAGGATCTTTCGGAGAAGTCGGATGGCCACTTGATCGAAGTGGGTGGGCTCCACATCCTGGGTTCGGAGCGACATGAATCTCGCAGGGTAGACAGACAGCTTCGGGGAAGGGCGGGTCGTCAGGGAGATCCGGGAGCGACCCAATTTTTCCTCTCTCTGGAAGATGACCTAATGAGGCTCTTCGGATCGGACCGCATAGCCAGTGCAATGGAGAAGTGGGGCGCGGAAGAAGGGGAGGTCATCACTCATGGCTTGGTTACCAAGTCCATCGAGCGCGCCCAGAAAAGGGTCGAGGGGAATAACTTCGAGGCTCGCAAGAGGCTCCTTGACTACGACGATGTGATGAACCAGCAGCGGGAGGTTATCTACGACCTCAGGCTCTTCGCACTTGAGGGAGGCGAAGATCTTAAGGGGGAAATCTGGGAAATGGTCGAGATGGCTATCACCGATCTCGTCGAAGAATACACCGCCGCTGAAGGCCATCACGAGAGTTGGGAACTCCATGTGCTTCGTCGTCGGCTTCTCATGGATTTCTTTGTCAACGTTGACAACCTGCCCGAAACCGAAGAGGATGGGCGCGATTTCGTCGATCATGAGGAGGTCATCGAGGTGGTCTTACCCGCCGCCCGTGAGCAGTTTGAGCGGAAGGCGGAAAGCTTCGGCGAACATGCAGAGAAGTTCGAAAGCTGGCTTCTCCTCTCAGTCATCGACGACAAGTGGAAGGACCACTTGTACGATCTAGATTCCCTCAAAGCCTCGATCAGTTTTCGCGGTTGGGGTCAAAAAGACCCGTTAGTCGAGTACAAGAAAGAGGCCTATGACATGTTCGTAGACCTCATTAAGGACATCCGTCGTAAGGTGACGAGTTTGTTCTACCGTGCTCAGTTGGGGCAGCCGCAGGCTCAGCGAGCTCGCCAGCCTCAGCGTCTTCAGTACAGCGGCCCACAGGAAATATCCGGGGTTGGAGTCGCGGCCTCAGCGGCACGCAGTGAGCCTCAGAGAACTGATGTTCGTCTGGATCCCGTGGGTGTATCCGCGAGGGCAAGAGCGCGGGACCCCGAGCTAGGCCGCCCTCAGACCAACCGTGGCGAGGAACAGTCGAGAGCGCCCATCACGGTGAGGGATGAGCCGGGGCGAAACGACCCGTGTCCGTGCGGTAGCGGGAAGAAGTACAAGAAGTGTCATGGTCGCGTGGCCTAGGGAATCCCTACACAAACCTGGCGGGCCTCAAGCAGGGGTCTCTTGTGCAGACACGTTTCGTAGTCCACCCGCTCCGTTGCTGATAGGGAACCCTAAACATGCCGGCATGGGTTCGGATTTCCCTTCAGTGAACCGCTCTGATAAGTCGGTGTGGGGTCTGCTGAGCTCAGATGCAGTCACTTCCAATCAGCGGCTTGACCAATCCTGAGGGGAGTGGGCGTCAGCGAAAAAGACCGTCACCCTCCACCCCTCATGGTGGCTCGATGGTGAGGAGGACTGACCCCGGGGGCGCCCGCGACTATAGTCTTGATCACGGACCTTGGGTCACCGACTTCATCGAGTTCTACTCGAGCGATCGAATCTGAACGTTCCGAAATCTTACCGTACCCGCGCCATATTGAAGTGCAATAGGTCCTTGGGAAAATTGATCATCTGTGACATCGACAGTCTGAGTGCCATTCAGTGTAAGGACAAGACGTGAGCCCTGGGCCCTGATTTCATAAGTGTTCCATTGATTCCCAGTGTTGATGACGCTGCTCGGTGCTGCCACATTGACGATTCCCCCGGTTCCGTATGTTGGGTCGGGTCGCGTATCGAAAATATTGACTTCATAAGAGTTGCCAGCGGTAATATTCTGGGGATCCGCGCAACGTATGAAAACACCGCTATTGGCAGGCTCATCGACCCAGAACTCCACCCTCATTTCGAAATCCCCATACGAGTCCTCTGTTACGAGGAACCCGCTACCACTGTCGGCCGAAACGGTGCCGTCGGTCAACTCCCAATTAGCGTTACCAACCTCCCTCCAGCCATCAAGACTAGAACCGTCGAATAAAGTTGTCCATCCGGAGCTGCAGGAGCTCACAAGGATGAGTAGCAAGAGACTTGGAGCGACCAAGAAAAAGTGTTTCATAGATACCTCCAGCGTAGTGCATGTGTATTCGAATTTCGGGGCCCACCCCACGTCTGAGTTGCTGGGATACATCCTAACGTGCAGGCTGAGTCAGCGGTACGCAATCACATAGGGATTGGATCCGCCGTCTGACCTTCCAGGGGAACCTCGGTTACTTCGAGAACGAGCGGATCGGCTTCGTTGAGAGTCGGGACCGAAGAGGTCGCTTCCAGGTTGAGTTCGACAGCGGCGACTATTTTGGCCTCAACTCTACAGACACCTTCGAGAATCTGGTAGAAGAGACGAGGATCTCCGGCGCGATGATCCCGGCGGGCCATTATTCCTTTCAAGATGTTGAGGCAAGTTACCAGTTCGGTCCACAGGGTCAGGTCTCCGGGCGTATCTCAGCGCAGAAGGGTCGCTTCTACTCCGGCGATCTCACTTCCGCGCGGCTCAGTGGCGGGCGTATTGGGGTCTTGCCCCAACTAACGCTCGAGCCCAGCCTTGAGTTCAACTGGATTGACCTTCCTGAGTTACAGGAGTTCACGGGCCAGTTCAATCAGCATGTAGCCCGTTCAAGGGTCACTTACAGCCTGAGCCCTCGCACGTTCTTCAGCGGTATCGTTCAGTATAACGCGGGCAGCGACACCTTCGGTAGCAACGTTCGATTGCGGTGGGAATGGGCCCCGGGGAGCGAGCTCTTCATCGTGTACACGGAGGACCGAATGACCGACGTGTTGAATCGGTGGTCCGAGCTTTCGACCCGTGGCTTCGTGATAAAGGTGAACCGACTGCTTCGGTGGTGAGAAGGCCGACATCTGACTGCTGCACTCAATCGGCCGTGAAGCAGTAGGATGGGTTCTCACCCAAGCCATGGCGAAACCCACAGTTCCGGCCGCCCCAGAGACCTCCACTCCTCCGTTCTGGATTCGACGGGGCCTGATTTGTCCCGAGGACTCCCGATAAGGAGAGTGATAGTGAGGTCTCTTGGCGAGGACAAGCCCGGACGTTCTATCCCCAAGAAGATGCTGGGATCTATGTGGTCTGCGGTTGGTTGGTGTTCGAAATCGCGGCCCTCGGGTTGCTTGTAGTCGGATTTCTGGTTGTATTTGCCACCGCACTGAGGGACGAGTCACGCGTCGATCCGTGCCCGTTCTTCCTTCTCATCCAACTGGAAGATCCAGGAGAATCATCAATGGCTTCAATCACTCTGAGCGAGGCCCGCTCGATCATATCCAAGACGTTTGCCCGTGCCCGGGAGCTGGATCTCAAGCCTCTCTCGGTCTGTGTGCTGGATGCGGGTGGTCACCTAAAGGCGTTCGAGCGCGAGGATGGTGCGTCCAACCTCCGTTTCCAGATTGCCCATGGAAAAGCATTCGGGGCGATCGGCATGGGTCTGGGCTCGCGAGCGCTCATGAACCGAGCTGAAAGCCAGGCCTATTTCGTTCTTGCGGCCAACGGTGCTTTTGACGGTAGGCTTGTCCCAGTGCCCGGTGGAGTTCTAGTCAAGGACGGGAGCGGTGCCATCATTGGTGCCGTGGGCGTTACCGGTGACACGTCGGATAATGACGAGGCCGCAGCAGTGCCGGCCATTGAAGCGGTGGGATACGTTGCGGATCCTGGTTGACGTCGCCGAGTTTTAGCCTGACGGATCCGGCCTTCGCGCCTCGAACCAAGCGCAGAGCAAACCGATGCCTGCGTAGCCCGTGATCTCGACGCCGATTAGACTGATTAGCACGGCTCCAGCCATGTGGAAACCAGACATCCGCCTCCCTAAGCCCACAGAAGGCTTCTCTTCCTCTAACACTCGACCTTCTTGTTCCTCAAGGGTTAACCGGCCAACGGCTCCGATCTCACGGAGCACCCTCGTTTGTCGCTCTTACTCTTCTGGGATTAGCTGGGAAGGTGATGTGGCAATCAGAAGGCTTGTCTCAGCGACTTCTCGGATCTCCAGGCTCCGCTCAGCTAACAATTGTGCCCGCTTCTCTCGGTCTTCCGGTATTAAATCGTATGTGTGGATGGCGGAAAGACGTATCAGTTCGAGAGAATCTAGGGTGGTTCGTTCGTTGAGCCAGTTCGTAGCTCTAAGCCTCTGAGTTAGCTCCAGTTCGGTCAGAACTGTCCCGGGTATGGTCGGGGGACTTTTCTCCCTAGGTCCGAGCGTTGAAACACCGTCAAGAAAGATTGGGAAAACACCAAGCCCCGCTACCGCGAGAGTCAAACTGAGCAATAAGCCCCCAACGCATGCTACTTCGAGCATGACCAGTTGGCCAATGTGCAACTGCTGAACCTTCCTCTTCTTCCCCTCTAACCAGTCAGGCAACCCGTATCCCTTCACTCTGGCATCCTGTGAGTTTGTGTCCACATGCGAGAATCCACACGCCGCGGCTTGTTCCCAGTCGGATCTTCCTCATAGGACACCTCAGAGGATTGTAGGAGGGGTCTAGCCATGATGCCGCTTGAAAAGGGATGCAGCAAGAACCGTGGAACTAGTGGTTTTTGTGGGACGATTCCTCGTACCATTACAAAGAAACCGTACCCCTGAAATAGGAGTGGTCAGAAGATTTCGCTTCGAAGGTCCATCGTGAGCCAGTCTTTTCCTTGCTGCATCCTTGGTCAAACAACATGTTGGCCAGGTCTTGGGTCTGCCAACGAAGGAGCAGGAGTGATGATGAAAAGAGAGAAGCACGGTTTCGGACTCCCCTTTCTCAGGCCCTGGCTGGCTGTGGCCCTGGGCATCCTCATGGCCCTGCCGTGGCACGGTGCTGCCCAGAGTTACCAAGCCCTGCCGGGGACCGATCAAGGAGAGTGGCGCTATATCGGTGGGAACGCCTGGCACACCCGATCCTCGCCGCTGGACCAGGTTGACGCGTCGAATTTTGAAGATCTAGAAGTTGAGTGGATCTGGAGAGGGGATAGCTTCGGGGTCCTCTTGGCCCGCCCCACACCCCTCTACGTGGACGGGGTTCTTTACACTGTAGCTGGGGATCGCCGGAGCGTGGTGGCAATCGATGCCGGCACGGGCGTCATTATCTGGAGCTTCAGGGAGCCGGACACTTTCCGGTGGGAGCATTCCATGCGGGCCAACAATGGAAAGGGGGTTGCCTACGCTGATGTGGATGGCAGGGGCGTGATCTTCAGCATCAGCCCGGCCCGCTTCCTCTGGGCCCTGGACGCCAAGACGGGCCGCCCCCTGGAGAACTGGGGGAGGCCGGTGGCAATCGAAGGCTTTCCCCAGACCGGGGTGGTAGACGCCCTGGAAGATCAGGCCCAGGGCTGGGGGCCCTGGGAGAGCCTCAACCAACTGTGGGATCCGTACCAGGGGATCCCGCTTGAGCTCGGTTATGCTACCGCGTCCTCTCCTCCGATTGTGGTCAACGGCGTGGTGATCGTGGGGACGTCCCACGAGAACGGTCAGAACCAGAGTCGGATCGAGAACATCCCCGGTGACATAGTGGCCTACGATGCCCTGACCGGCGAGCACCTCTGGAAATTCCACGTGATCCCGCGGCCGGGCGAGTTCGGCCATGAGACTTGGGAGAGCGATGCTTGGGCCTGGTCGGGCAATATCGGCTCGTGGGCGCCGATGTCCGCTGATCCGGAACGAGGGATTGTGTACATCCCGACAAAGGGCGGCACGATAGACTACTCTGCTGGCTGGCGTCCCGGGGACAACCTGTTTGGTACCAGCGTCATCGCGCTAGACGTGGAGACGGGTGAACGCATTTGGCATTTTCAGTTCGTGCATCATGACATCTGGAACTATGACACCCCCACGGCTCCGGTTCTCCTGGATGTGACAGTGGATGGGCAGAGGATTCCGGGCGTGTTTCAGGCCACCAAGCAGTCAATGATCTACGCCTTCAACCGGGAGACGGGTGAGCCCATTTGGCCTATTGAGGAGCGGCCCGTGCTCCCTTCGGAGATTCCTGGAGACCAGCTGTCGCTCACCCAACCCTTTCCCACCAAGCCGGCACCGTATGATTTACAGGGACTCACCGTAGACGACCTCATCGACTTCACGCCCGAGTTGCGGCGAGCGGCACTGGAAATAGCCGCGGATTATCAGTTAGGGCCGCTCTTCAATCCTCCCACCTACCGGGACAATTCCGATGGCTTGGCGGGCTCGATCTGGTGTCCCGGTGAGTTGGGTGGTACGAATATCAGCGGTCCGCCAGCAGCGGACCCTCAAACGGGAGTCATCTACGTCGTCTCACGGACGAACTGTGCGACACGGACTGTCGGACCGGGAGAGGAGGTGGACGGTGAGCTGACAAGCTGGCAACCGACGGGAAGTACCATCCCTGATTATGCCCTCTGGACGGGCACCGCAACTGGTATTCCGGGTCCCCAGGGGCTGCCACTAACGAAGCCCCCGTACAGCCGAATTACTGCTATCGACCTGAACAGTGGCGAGCATCTATGGTGGATTCCCAACGGGGGTACACCAAGGTTTATTCAGGAGCACCCAGCGTTGCGGGGGATGGATATCCCTGCTACGGGAAATCTAACCCACTCTGCCATGATGGTAACGCCGAGCTTGCTCCTCCACACGGCTATTGGTGACGACGGGACTACGCCATTCCTCTACGCTGTGGACAAGGTGACGGGCGAGCGTCTGGGAAGCCTGGAGACACCGGATCTCGGAATGTACGGGATGATGTCCTATATGCATGAGGGACGGCAACGGATCATCCTGCCAGTGCCAGGCGCCCTGGTGGCGCTCAGCCTTCCTTGAGTTTCGGCTCAGACTTGCAGATGGGAGGACAGGATATGACTGACCTCCAGGCGAACACGTAGAGCCGTACGCTAGTAGCAGCGCGGGCAGGCACACTGGTGATGTTACTAGTCTGTTGCAGTGATGTGACAAGACGGGGCGCTCGTTTCGTACGCGTTACATTCTCCGGATGACTCCTACACTTAGGCAATGAGAGTCTCGCTTTTCGTCACCTGTCTCGGTGATCGCTTCTTCGCAGATGCAGCGGCTGATGCCGTTCGTCTACTCCGTTCCTTGGACATCGAGGTTGACTTCCCCACGGGTCAGACCTGCTGTGGCCAGCCGGCGTGGAATGCCGGCCACGTACCTGAGGCCCGTCGGATGGCCGCTTACACTGCGAAGGTATTTGCCGACGCGGAGCATGTGGTCCTCCCGTCCGGGAGTTGTGCTGCGATGCTGCGTTGCACTTACCCTCATTTGCTCGGGTCTTCGGAACTGGGAGAGCGGTCCTACGAGCTCGCCGAGTTCCTTGTAGACGTGCTCGGAGTGACCGTTCTTGGTGGTGGCCTAGAGGGACGCAGACTGGCCTACCATCATGGTTGTCATGCGCTCAGAGAGCTCGGAGTGCAAAGCCAGCCCATGCAGCTTCTGACGTCGGCGGGTGCCAGGGTCGTGCCGTGGGAGATGGATCAGGAGTGTTGCGGGTTCGGTGGGCTCTTTTCAGTGAAGGCTCCCGAGGTCTCCGTTGCCATGGCCGACCGCAAGCTCGAGACGCTTCCTGAGGTAGAGACGGTAGTATCGGCGGATGGTGGGTGCCTACTCCACCTGGATGGTCGTGCGCGACGCCGGGGGATGGGGATCCACTTCCGCTCGCTGGCTTCACTCCTGTGGGAGGCTCGCCGTGGAAATCCATAGCCGTGACTATCGTCAGCGAGCTCGACACATCATCCAGGAGACGCCCGAGGTACGGGAAGCCGTAACGGCCGCGACTCAAACCTTCGATGACCATCGACGTGCCGCCTTCGACGATCTTGATCGTGATGCCCTGAGGCGGTGGGCTGAAGGGGTCAAGAGCCACGCACTCACGCATCTAGAAGAGTACCTCCAAGAGGCAGAGGCTCGGCTCCTTGAGCGGGGGGCTCAGGTCCACTGGGCTGAGACGGCTTCCGATGTTCACCAGGTCTTTCAACACATCGTGGCTAAACACGGTGTGCGGCGAGCAGTGAAGGCCAAGAGCATGCTCAGCGAAGAGATTGGGCTAAACCCCTTCCTGGAGGCCTGTGGCGTGGAACTGTTTGAGACCGATCTCGGGGAGTACATCATCCAGCTCTTGGGTGAGCCACCGAGCCACATTGTTGGTCCTGCGATCCACAGAAGCCTTGAAGATGTCCAGGGACTCTTCCACGACCGGCTCGGCACCCCATTCGATGCGTCACCGGAGGAGCTTGCCAAAGCTGCTCGACGGGTTCTACGAGACGCGTTTCTCACCGCCGACCTTGGGATTAGCGGGGGCAATTTCCTGGTTGCAGAGACCGGATCGATCGCCCTCATTGAAAACGAGGGCAATATTCGGATGTCGACCTCCCTTCCGCGGATCCACGTCGCCCTGGTTGGGATCGAGAAGGTGCTCCCCCGCTGGGCCGATCTCCCGACCTTCCTCCAGGTCACTTCCAAGTCGGCGACTGGTCAGCCAGTGGGGACTTTCGTTTCGATCATCCAGGGCCCTGGATGTTTGGTTGGCCAGGAGCCGGATGGGCCGGAGGAGTTCCACGTCATTTTGGTCGACTGCGGACGCACGCGCCTGTTGGCAGATCCCGAGGCGTGGGAGGCCCTCCGATGCGTGCGTTGCGGAGCGTGTCTGAACGTTTGCCCTGTGTATCGGCAAACGGGTGGGCACGCGTATGGCTACGTTTACTCCGGGCCGATCGGCGCGATCATTGGCCCGGGGCTGGTCGGGTTGGGGGAAACTGTTCCACTGCCCTTCGCATCCTCACTTTGCGGCGCATGCGAGGAAGTATGCCCGGTTCGCATCCCGATACCGAAGCTCCTTCACGTCTGGCGCCAGCGGGCAGTCGAGCGTGGACTGACCGATGGTGCCGAGCGTTCGATATTGGACCTCTGGGCTGCAGCCGTGACGCATCCTCGACTCTTCGGGTGGGTGGAGAAGCTGATGGCAATTATCCCGGAATGGGTGTCGCGGCGGCTCCCGATGCTCCGCGATTGGAACTCCGGCCGAGAGTTGCCTGTTGTGGAGGGTCGAACCTTCCGGGAGCTTTGGGAGGAGGGAATCGAGTGAGCCAAGAAGCCAGGAAGCGTATTCTGGGCCGTGTCCGAGATGCGAACCGGGACCGCGAAACCGTAGCCCACCCTGGGCCGCTTCCAGAAGCTGTTGAGCCGCCGGTGCCTTTTGGCAAAGCAGGCCGGACCGACTCAGTGGGTGCCTTCGAGGATCGTTTTCGGGCCGCTGGAGGTGAGGTCGTACGGCTTTTTGAGGAGGGCTCAGCGCAAAGATGGTTGAAAGAGTTTGCGAGCGAGTTCGAGAGCGTGGCCGTCTGTATTGGCGTGCCCGATGACTTGCAGCCAGATCTGCCCGCGGCCCCGTCATCGGATGCGGCACTAGGGGTCTCAGTGGCAGTGGGAGCCGCGGCTCAGACCGGCTCCCTTCTTCTTTCCTCTAGGGAAGGCCACCAGTCTCAGCTTCTTCCTCCCGTCCACCTCGTTTGGCTCCGAGTCCAAGATGTGTATGGGACACTAGGGGATGCTCTAGAAGGTAGGCGTGAGAATCTCCCCGCCACCCTCGCTCTTCACTCAGGCCCGAGTAAGTCCGCTGACATCGGTCAAATGATTGTTACCGGAGTCCACGGTCCCGGCCGGATCATCGCCGCAATCGTTGGGCCGGACATGGGGACCGGGGTCTAGCAAGGGGGCCGAGAGATTGTCACTGTCCCACATGGATGGAGTCGCCCCACTCCTCAGTTCTTCCCGATGCGGGTCGCCGAAATCGAGCACAATTTGGAGGGACTCAAGCCGCATATGATCCGGTTGCCTTCCCGGGGGGCGTAGGGGAAAGATTCCTGCGTGTTTTGGAGCGCTCGGCAGGAACGGCGGGGCCGCTTCGGGGTGACGGAACCATACGCCACCTGCTATAAACCCATCCAAAAGGAGGAAGAGATGAAGAGCGTGACGGAGGCCAGGGACCTGCATGGGGTCTTCCCTGCGCTCTTTACCCCTCTCCTCGACGACGATCCAGCGCGACTGCGGAACTCGATCGATCATGAGAAGTCCAAGCAGATGATTGACGACCTGATCGCATGCGGGGTGAGCGGAATAGTCCCGGTCGGAACGACGGGCCAGAGCCCGACAGTGAGTCATACCCAGCACCTAGAGTTCATCCAGTTCGTGGTGGACTACGTGGACGGAAGAGTGCCTGTGATTGCTGGTGCGGGGTCGAACTGCACGCGCGAGTCGGTGGAGATGATCGCGGAGATCCAACTGGCTTGTGGTGACCTGGCCTGTCTCTGTGTCACTGGGTACTACAACAATCCGCCCCAAGAGGGTTTGGTACGGCACTACGAAACATTAGCCAGGGAAACCGGAGCGAAACTCCTCATCTACAATATTCCTGGGAGAACGAGTAGTTACCTTGAGCCGGATACGCTCGTGCACCTGGGGCACAACCCCAACATCATCGGCTTGAAGCAGGCCGTGGACTTCCGGTCCCCCGGCCGACATAGGGACGATACCGTTCAGGTTATCGAACAATCGTCACCGGACGAGTTTGCGGTGCTGAGCGGTGAGGATGATGGTCTCGTAGATCTCCTCGAATTGGGGGGAGTGGGTATCGTTTCAGCAGCGGGCAACATCCCGGAGGTAGCGCGGGGCTTTCTAGATATCTTCGGGGCATGGCAGAGGCATGACTTTGGCCGGGCAGCAGAACTTCAGAATTCGGTTCTTCCATTGATCGAAGCTGCGTTCCTTCGTAAGAACCCGATTCCGTTAGGGGCGTTCTTCAACTCACCTCTGTACCTTCCCCTCGTCGATCTCGAAGAGACGCGAGATGGGGTCGCGGCACGGGCGCGGGTCATGGAATTGATCGAGACCGCTGCACCTAGTCTGAGAAAGTACCACCGGGAGTGATGGGTCTAGAAGTAGGTGGCAACTGAAAACTGCATGCGGTCGAAGCTCCCCCCGCGTACATAGTCCAATCTTAGAATAGTGTCTTCAGTAGGGCGAAAGTTGACGCCAATGGGGACCTGCCTCACAGAGCTGCCATTGCTGTCGGTGTCGAAGTCCATAGCATTCACTCGTTCTTCGGCGCTGAGGCAGGACTCGGGAATTGTGGAAACCCATCCCTGTCCCCCCCTTTTTGGCTCACTGGTCGGTATCCGGTCCGGGGCTCAACCCGCTGCTCGAGGACGACAATGGAGCCAGGAATAGGAATTTGTGGATCGCTCGTTTCGGGACTGGGGCAACTGCCGGTTGATCGCATGCGCCTTCTCATCCGGATCCAGTGGATCTTTCGACATTCGCGTTACCACGAACTGACCCGCTGCCGCGTCCACGGGAGGGGAAGCCGTCCGCAGACCCTAGAGAAGGAAAAGGCATGACCGGAACCAACCTAAATGATATCGTGGAGGCAACCAGCGGACCGCAGCCGTGGCGCCGGTTTTTCCACGCTGCTACGGGTGTCGTATTGGCGGGGCTTCTCCTGGGGATACGGCCGACCCGACCCGTAGCGGCCACCTCGCTGGCTATTCTTGCGGCAACACTACTGATCTTCGACGTAGTTCGCCTCTCGGTCCCCCGCCTCAACCTGTTCTTCTTTCGATGGTTCAAAAGGCTGGCATCGCCACGAGAGGCAAAAGGCGTCGCTTCGTCTACTTGGTACACAATCGGAGCTGCAGTATGCGCCATCCTGTTCCCAATCGAGTTGGTTGCACCCTCTGTCCTAGTTCTGGCGCTTGCCGATCCTTCTGCCAGCTATCTCGGACGGCGATGGGGGAGACATCCCTTCGGAACAGGTAGTATCGAGGGAACGGGAGTATTTGTCTTAGTATCGGGGGTTGTTCTACTGCCCTTCGTGCCGCCCCTCTCGGCTATCTTGGCCGCTCTGACGGCCGCCCTCGTCGAGGTTGCCCCGTGGAGGTTGGACGACAACCTAGTGATCCCTCTCGCCGTGGCGACAGTTCTATGGATCACAGGCGCAGGATGACGGGACAATAATCTACTTGATGATTCGGATGGCAACCGGGTATCGGTCCGCATGTATGTAAGGTATACTTGACGTATATGCAGGTAAACATTACATATTTTCCATGAGTTTGCGCATTTCATCTTCTCTTCGCGGAGAACGCGCCACGCGAGGGATGTCCCAGAAGAGGATGGCCGCGCTTGCGGGAATCACGCGTCAGAGCTATGGGGCAATCGAGTCAGGTGCGTCGGTCCCCTCCACTGAGGTAGCGCTTCGTTTAGCGCGAGAGCTCGGTTTGGGAGTGGAGGACCTGTTCCGGCTACCGGAGGGTCCCCGTGAAACACTCGACGTGGAGGTGATCGGGTCTGGTAGGTCTTGTCACGGTCCTATCCGGTTGGTCCGAATCGGAGGCAGAGATCTGGGAGTGTCGCTTCAGCAAACCACTGGTGTAGCGGTCGAGCCTGCGGATGGGATTGGCTCTGAGCTTCCGGACGGTCGGATGCGCGTTCTTCTGTTCACGGAGCGTCCGCCGATCTGCGATCTGGTTGCGCTTGGGTGTGATCCCGCATTCCAGTTTGTCGCTCGCGCTCTTCGGCAACGATCCGGACTCGAAGCTAGCTGGGTTCGCTGCGGAAGTCATACCGCACTTGCAGGTCTGGCAAAGGGCCATGCGCATGTTGCCGGAATTCACCTCGTGGATCCTGAGACTGGGGAGTACAACGAGAGCTGGATTCGGCAGCACGTTCACTTTCCGTGCACCCGCATTCGTTTCGTTCGGTGGGAGCAATGCCTGATCCTCAGGGCGGGGAATCCCCACGGGGTAGAGGGCGTAGGGGATCTGTCCCGGGGGGGACTGCGCTTTGTGAATCGGGAATTAGGGTCGGGAAGCCGTGCTCTAATCGACATGTGTCTCGAGGCCGAAGGGCTTTCGGGGGATGCGATCCCCGGATACCGGGAGACAGCGGTCTCAGGACACATCGCGGTGGCGGAGGCCGTCGCGGGTGGTCTCGCTGATGCCGGGGTTGGCATCCGGGCCGCCGCACTCGCGTTCGGCCTCGACACCCTTCCGCTTGCCGAAGAAATGTACGATCTCGTAATTCCCAATCACTTCCTCGAACATCCTGCGGTGCAGGCGCTCCTGATGGTCCTACGTACGCCATCGCTCCAAGCTCAGGTCGAGGCGCTCGGCGGGTACGACGCTGAGGGTATGGGGCTGCCCCCGTGAGTTTCGGTGCTCAGCTCCCCGCACGACGGTCTCGCGCCCTGCCGCTTTGGCTCCCGGTCGTGGTTGGGTCCGCTTCTCTTTGGTCATGTGGGAGCCCACGTAGCCTGGACGTGCCAACGCTGTCGGTCGCTGTTGCCGCGAACTTTGCCGAGGCCCACGGAGAACTTGCGCTGCTATTCGAACTGGCTACGGGAGCACGAGTGGTTTCCAGCAAAGGGGCAACCGGTGGGCTCTACGCCCAGATTCGAAATGGAGCTCCCTTCGACATCTTCCTAGCAGCGGATGCCATGCGCCCGCGGCTGCTGGAGGAAGAAGGGCTTGGAGTCCCGGGGACGCGCTTCACCTATGCAACCGGTCGCCTGGCGCTCTATGGCCCCGGATTGGACTCAGTACGCTCAGGTGGTATCGACCTAAGCTCGGCGGGTGTTACCAATCTAGCAATCGCAAACCCCCGGACCGCTCCTTACGGAGTAGCGGCTGAGGTGGTGTTGGGTCGTGTGGGCTTGAATCCCACGGCTCGCTCCCGGATTGTTCGGGGAGCAAACGTTGGCCAAACCCTGCAGTTCGTGCGCTCGGGCGCCGCTGAGTTAGGGTTTGTCGCCCTCTCTCAAGTCGTCGGTGAACCCGAGCATTCGTATTGGCTTGTTCCTTCCGAGTACCATGCTCCACTATTGCAGGATGCCCTGCTCCTCCGAGCTGGGGAGGAGAACCCACTTGCACGGGACTACTTGGCGTTCCTCAGAAGTGATGAGGCCAAGCGTGTAATTGAGTCCTTCGGGTACGAGATCAGGCTGCGCTCCGATCCGTGACTCCTTTCTCCCCGGCTGATTGGGTGGCCATCACCCTAACCCTTCGCCTGGCGGCTGTGACGACCGCATTACTGCTAGTATTTGGGACCCCTCTCGCGTGGTGGCTGGCCCGCACCCGGTCCGCCTTCCGGGGCGTTGTCGAGACGGTTACTTCTCTTCCACTCGTTCTGCCGCCTACGGTGCTCGGGTTCTATCTTCTGATGCTCCTCGGACCTGCTGGTCCGATCGGTTCCTGGTGGGAGAGAGTCGGTGGTGATCGCCTCGTATTTTCCTTTCCAGGGCTTGTGATCGGCTCTGTCCTCTTTTCACTTCCGTTTGCCATTCAGCCACTGCATAACGCCTTCCGCGGGATCGGAGACCGGCCGCTTGAAGTGGCGGCTACTCTCGGGGCTTCGTCTATTGACCGGTTCTTCACCGTTGCGGTTCCGCTGGCCCGACCTGGATTCCTGACTGCGGCGACACTGAGTTTTGCTCACACCGTGGGTGAGTTCGGGGTCGTTCTGATGGTTGGGGGGAACATCCCCGGCCGGACGCAGGTCGTCTCGATTGCGATCTTCGACCATGTGGAGGCAATGGAATACGGATCTGCCCATGCCCTCTCTCTTGGGATGCTCATCTTCTCGTTTCTGGTGCTTGGAACGATCTACACCTTCAATCGCCGATTTGAGGCACCCCGGTTCTGATGAACCTAGAGGCTCGACTTCAGCTAAAGCGCGATCAGTTCGAGATGAGCCTTGATCTTGATCTCCCTGGGCGCGGCGTGAGCGCGGTCTTCGGCCCATCAGGGTCCGGCAAGACCACCTTTCTCCGCTGCCTCGCCGGTCTGGAGCCGGCCGCTCAGGGTGTGGTTCGTTTTGGAGATGACCTTTGGCAGGACGAGGAAACACAGACATTCGTGCCCACACATCAGCGCCGCGTGGGCTTTGTCTTTCAGGATGCGAGTCTCTTTCCGCACCTCAGGGTGCGGGGGAACCTAGAGTACGCTTACCGGAGGGCCATAGATCGTCGGATTTCTCTCGCTGATGCTGTGGAGTGGCTGGGGCTTGCCCACCTTCTTGATCGAGGAACTAGGGATCTCTCCGGGGGTGAGCGGCAGAGGGTGGCCATTGCGCGGACCCTACTCTCGAGCCCGCGGCTCCTACTCATGGATGAGCCACTCTCATCCCTGGACGAAATAAGCCGTCAGGAAATCCTCCCCTATATTCTAGCGCTTCCGGAGTGGCTTTCGATCCCTATCGTTTATGTCAGTCACTCTCTACAGGAGGTGCTGCGGGTAGCAGATCACATGGTGTGGTTGGTGACAGGGAGGGTAAAACGGACAGGGATTCCGGAGGAAGTCATTCGGGATAAGGGCTTTTCGAAATGGCAGGGCGACGAAGCATCTGTTGTAATCTCAGCCACGGTTTCAGTGCACGATGATGCACACCACCTCACCCGGCTGGCAGGTCCATGGGGGCCGATCTACTGTCGGCGTTATCTTGGTGGTGGGGGAAAGGATGTACGGGTTCAGATTCGCGCTCGTGACGTGAGTCTGAGTCTCGACTCGGAGGCCCGGAGCAGTATCCTGAATGAATTCGAGATGAGGGTATCTCGGGTCATCGATAGTACAGAGGGAGAGGTGCTCATCGAGCTTTCACAGGCAGGGGGCACCGCCACTCTGCTGGCTAGAATCACGGCGTTCTCCCGAGAGAGGTTGGAGATTGAGGTCGGATGCTCTGTATACGCGAGGGTGAAGTCCGTTGCGATAATCGAATAGGGAGCCGCGCGAGCAAGCGCGGAGAAGCCCCTCGGGATCTTGCCCGATACACATGACTGCCGTATCGTGCCGCCCTTTCCTGATTGGCGGTGGAAGCTAGCGATGAAGCTCCGACTGCGTGTGACGCGGGCACTCGTTTTGCTTGTGGCTCTCCTGGGATTATTCACGCATCATGTGTATTCGGAGGACTCCGTCACAGACACCCTCCTTGGAGCAGGTGGCCTCATACTCTTGGTCATCGCTGCGGGGGGAAGAATCTGGGCCGGCGCCTATGTCACGGGAAGAAAGAACCGTACTCTGGTTACCGACGGGCCCTTCTCGCTCGTTCGCAACCCTCTGTACCTCTTCAGTTTCCTAGGGTTCGTGGGCGCGGGCCTCTCGTTTGAGTCACTCACACTTGCGGCGGTCTTTGGGGCAATCTTCTTTGTAGCCCATTGGCCGACGATTCGTACCGAAGAGAGGATTCTGGAGGGACTGTTCAGTCAGGCATATCGTAGGTATTGTAGCCGGGTGCCTCGCTTCATTCCCGCACTCCGGAGGCCTCACGCGGGCGGTGTCTTGGACCTTGATACCGTAGGCTTCGTCAGAACAGTGGTCGAGTCCATGGCGATCCCGCTGGTCTTCGTCTTGGCGGAGCTGGCGGAGTGGGCAAAGCTCAACGATCTGCTTCCGGTGCTTGTCCGGCTTCCGTGAGGATCACGATTCCGCCTGGACGTAAATGCCTCGGGCCGTTACGGATCGCGAGCAAGATGCCCAGAGTCATTCCGGTCTTCCTCGGAGACACTGTGAAGCAGTCGATCCTTCTTACCATGATCTTCGCGCTGGCCGGTCTTTATCTGTAAGGGGTACCCTAGGGGCTACATTCCCTGTCGCTCTCCTTCCTTCCGTTCATTGAGGTGGAACCTCACGACCAGGAGTGTGCCGGAGGCGTTGTCACCTCCGGACCGGCAACCAACAGGCAGGGCCCAGAGGCTAGCGGACGGAGAGGCCGGGTTATCTTATCGGACCGAAGAGATATCTACAGGAGTTGATCGTGAGTAAGGATTCAGAAAATAAGTCGGTGGATCGGTCCAGGGTTTGGAGGGAGTCCCGTGCCCTCATCTGGTCTCATCGCCGGTCTCTCACTGTCGGTATGACCCTGATGGTCGTGAACCGACTGGCAGCACTTGTTTTGCCGGCATCGTCCGGGTTTCTCATCGATGAGGTTGTTGGCAATGGACGAGCGGATCTCCTTATATCGCTCGCGGTTGGGGTTGGACTTGCGACGCTCCTGCAGGCTGTTACTTCGTTTGGGCTCTCACAGGTCGTGAGTGTGGCAGCCCAACGGGCGATCGCCAACATGCGACGTCGGGTACAGGCTCACGTATTGCGGCTTCCTGTCTCCTACTTCGACCGAACGAAATCAGGAGTCCTGATCTCTCGGATTATGACTGATGCCGAAGGAATCAGGAACCTCGTAGGTACGGGACTCGTTCAGTTGACCGGTGGGCTCTTTACGGCGGTGATCGCCCTCGGGGTCCTCTTCTACCTGAATGCCTTGCTGACACTGGCCGCCATCCTGATTCTGGGAACCTTTGCAGCGACGATGTCGTTTGCGTTCAGCCGACTTCGGCCGGTGTTCAGAGAGCGAGGCGAGTTGAGGGCGCAGGTTACCGGACGGCTCGGTGAGGGGTTGGGAGGAATCCGAGTCGTGAAGACATATGTCTCTGAGCGCCGTGAGGAAATAACCTTCACGAAGGGTGTCCATCGGTTACTCCGCAACATCGCGACTACGATCACCGGGACCTCCGCGGTGACTGCGTTCTCGACACTCTGTGTGGGGTCGGTGGGAGTAGTGATCATCTCTGTCGGCGGAGGTGCGATCCTGAATGGGTCAATGACGTTGGGAGACCTCGTCATGTACATATTTTTCGTTGGTCTCATGGCGGCTCCGTTGGTGCAGATGGCTAACATTGGGACTCAGATCACTGAGGCCTTCGCGGGTCTGGATAGGATTAGGGAGATCTTTGATCTGCCGGGGGAGGATGAAGGCGATGCCGGCCGAGAGCGAGTGGATGTGATTGAGGGGGAAGTGAAGTTCCAGGGAGTGACTTTCGGCTACGAGGAGCATGTCCCGGTCTTGCGGGATATTGATCTCCATGCCCTAGCTGGCACTACAACGGCACTGGTCGGACCGAGCGGCGCGGGAAAGAGTACACTGATGGGTCTGGTGATGGCGTTTCACCAACCAAAGGAGGGGCGGGTCATCGTAGACGGGCGGGATTTGACCCAGCTCAAGTTATCGGAGTTCCGGCGCCATCTGGGCGTGGTCCTACAGGATAACTTCCTCTTTGATGGAACGATTCGGGACAACATCGGATTTGCCTTACCTGGGGCGACAGAGGCGGACATCAAGGAAGCCGCACGGATTGCGAACTGCCATGAGTTCATTGATCGGTTCGAAGCAGGTTACGATACCATCGTCGGGGAACGTGGCGTGAAGCTGTCAGGTGGTCAGCGCCAGCGGGTGGCGATCGCGCGGGCGATTCTAGCGGACCCTCGGATCCTCATTCTGGATGAGGCAACGAGCAGCCTCGACTCGGAGAGTGAGGCTCTGATTCAGGAGGGGCTCCGTCGCCTCCGGCGTGGCCGCACTACCTTTGTAATTGCCCATCGACTCTCGACCATCCGGAGCGCGGACCAGATTCTGGTTCTGGAAGATGGCCGAATTGTGGAGAGGGGAGCCCACGCGGAGCTGATGGAACAGGAGGGACTCTACAGAAGGTTGTATGAGCGGCAGCACGGAATCGCCTCTAACACCTACGTAAATCCGGGTGAAGAGCTTAGGCCGGTGTCGGACCTCGTCTAGTCTGAGTGACTACTTTTTGAAAGGCTGACTGCTCACCCTCTCGGGCCGGGTGGTCCCACATCCATCCTCCGTCAAAACGTTCCTGGTGGGGTGGTCTGAGCACTCTGCTTTCCCTCAAGTAAATTCGTATATAATCGCAAACTGGAGTAGGCGAAATTTGTGTCTACCTCGCGTGCGAAGCGCTCAAGGACTGTCTCCCATATCTCTTCCGCCAGGCCCCGACACTGGCGTACAGGATAGAGATATGAACCAGAGGGTGAAGATGCCGCCGCTGTCCTTGACACTGGTGTACACCTTCGAGGAGAGAGTTCAGCAGAAGATCAGGAATTTCCTAGCCGCGTTGTGCGCGCGGTACGGTGAGGTGACGCTATGATCTGATCTCGGCGTATTTGTTCAGCGGAATCCCCTCTGCATACGCCGGAGGAACCGACGGTACGCTCGCCCCGACGAGGGATTATGTCTCACCTCGAATTCCTTCAACGCCTTCCCGAGGTTGCCTGCTGCGCCGATCTCTTCCCAAAAGATGGGGAATCTCTCAGGGGCCTCATCTAGGTGAAACGTCATGGTCCGCATCTTGTCCCTGAGGAAGTAGGAGATATTCGTGTTTACGGTTCCGCAGTAGTCCAGGCAGAGTGCCTCCGTCTGGTCTGAGCGTATGAGTATGCCCTCACCGTACGCTCTGATGATGGAGTGGCGTCCGGCCCAGCGCTTGTGAAAACTCTTCGCACTCATCTCCTCGTCACGCATGAGATGGACGTAGAAGGCTCGGTTGCCGAAGGCCTCATCCAATCGACCGAGAAGCCAGCTTGGGCGATTGTCGACCTCGATGTGGTTTTCCGGATACGCGAAGCGGGCACCCCCCACCTCTGAGGTGTTGAGCTCATGCGTGCACGTGTAGTTGGTGATGTGCTGGCACGCCTGGTGGAAGGTGGTCGAGCCACTTCGGCCGGTGCACAACACGAAGACGTTCATCGTGCCTTTGATTGGGTGGGATCAATCTGGAAGACTCAGCGCGATCGGCCTACCCCTTCTTCTCAATAGAGCTTTTTCTTCAGCTTGTCGACTCGAAAATGGGCTGTGTCCGAGATTGCCATCACCGCCATGACACCCGCCTGTATCGGATCGGTGACTACGAGGTTGGCTGCCTCTGGCACAGAACCGGCCATGTTCAGTGACACTACGATCAGGCCCCGATCACGGACGGTCCGCACCGCGCGCTCGATCTCTCCACCCATGAGCGCACCGGCCAGAACCAGCGCCCGGGCCCGAGGAAGCCTCGATGCGGAGAGAACCGCCTCGGCCAGTGCCTCTTCACCTATCAGGGGGATTGTGTCCACAGAGATGCGCTCACCACGTAGGTTGTGCCGATCCGCTTCGGCTACTGCACCGACGGCAACCTGACCAACCTGTGCCCCTCCGCCCATGATTATGACCCTTTTCCCGAAGACCCTTCCGAAGGTCTTTTCTTCGGAAATGCCCAGAACGACCTCAAGAGACTCCAGTTCTTCGATCAACGGCTTTAAGGTTTCAAGCCCCTGGATCTCGAAGAACACACTCTCGGTCGGTTGCTTGGTTCCGAGAATCACGACCCACGTGATGTCCCCCCCCATGCTCGCGATCACTCCAGTGAGCTGGTGAAGGACTCCCGGGCCGCTCTCGGTCTCGACGACTAGTCCGAGGGCCTCCCCCTGTGATTCGGTGGCTTCTTGATCCATGTGTCCATCCGAAAGCGTGTTCACTAGCATCGATTCCGATCAGCGGGTCAGCCGGTGAGGACGCTGGGTTTGTCGGCATGAGCCGACGCTGAAGAGCATGAAAAAGCAGGGTAAAATCGGTGCCTTGGTGAGGCAAGACCGTTTAACCTACCTCGACCCTCACTCGTCATTGGGCAAGAACTCGATGCTATCCTCCGAATCCGGTACGACGCATAGGAACTCGAAGGGTTCATCGCCCTCTGTCCGATACCAGTGGGGAGTTCCTCCAGGGATGTGAACGACGTCTCCAGCGTGAACGTGATGGATCTGGCCCCCGATTCCGACTGTCGCATCCCCACTCAGTACAAATTGTTGATGCTCTATGAGATTCCGATGCCGAGGCATTCCCCCGCCCGGTCGGATCGCGAACTGGCGCATGTGGAATCCTGACCCGTCCCCGGGCTTGGTGAGCACTCTGCGAGAAGTCGCTGTTCCAGCCGCGACGGGCTCGACAGGAATGTCGGCGGTGTGGCGCACGGTGGCAGACATGGCGGGCGGGGTTATGAGGTCTGTATGATCCATATGCGAGGGGCGTCTCCGTAGAGAGGCTTTCTCCATGGTAGTGGTTCGGCTTCGTCTTCGGAATGCCTGGGGTAAGCATCGCGCTTGCTTGACCCCAAGAAACCCTGGCCAATATGTTCGAACGAGTCGAGGGAGGAGCACGTGATTGTACCAGTTGCAAGGAAAGTTTCGATGATGAGGCTTATAGGTGCTAGCCTGTTGGCAGCAATCCTCTTTGCGGGGGCAGTCGCTCCTGGGGTGCAGGCTCAATCCCCAGAGCCGATCATTGTGCAAAGCCCGACCATGCAGACCGGGCAGATGATGCCCCGGGACTATGCTCCGGATGGGAGGAACCTTTCTCCCCCGCTCACCTGGGACAATTTGCCGGAGGGCACCCGGCAGATCGCTGTGATCTGCCAGGATCATGGCGCGGGGAATCCGCCCCCTTGGGTCCACTGGATCATCTACAACATTCCAGGCACTGCGAGAGGACTGCCCGAAGGAATCCCCTTCGATGCCGGGGTGCCGATGCCCCCGCAGGTCACAGGGGCCGTCCAGGGAAACAACGGGTGGGGCCTGTCCATGTACCGAGGCCCGGCACCTCCTGCGGGAAACCTCCACCACTATCACTTTGTGGTGTATGCGCTTGATGAGGAGCTCAATCTTCCTCCCGACCTGGATCGGGAAGAGCTCCTTGAAGCTATTGAGGGGCATGTCATCGGACAGGGCGACCTCGTGCCCCTCTACGAGCGCATCCAAATGCCCGAGCCCAGCGGTCGGCCCCGCGTTCGGGACAATGAATTCCTCTAGAACCCTCCTTCCGGAGGAATGTCGGCTTAGAGGGATTCCGGCCTGCATGCCGAAATCAACAGGAGTTCAGATATGACCGATGATCAGTCTCCACGAAGGATCTCTCGAAGAGATCTGCTCCGAAGTGCCGGTTTGGCTGGGGCAGCAGCGATCCTCCCCGGCTCGCTTCACGGACTCGCAGAGGGAGAAGGGGAGGTCCTCCCAGATGAGACTCCGACTCCTGCGGCTAGTGGGGCGGTAAGAAGTGGACTCACAATGAATCTGACCGTCGAAGAGGCCGAAATTCTCAACGCGATGATCGGAAGACTAATACCGGACGATGAGTACGGACCGGGCGCCCAAGAGGCCGGGGCTTTCGGGTATATCGACCGCGAGCTCGGCGGTGCGCTTGCCGCCTCCCGCGAGATCTACCGGGCAGGACTTCTGGCCCTCGATCGATACGCCCAGTACTCCCGAGGTGCCCGATTCATTGATCTCGATCACACCGATCAGGACTCAGTGTTATTCGATGTGCAGACGGGAGGAGCTACAGGCTCGGGGGCTGGGTTCCTGGGCAGCTCCGCGGCCTTCTTCAACCTAGTGAGAGCACACACGTGGCAGGCTACCTTCGGAGATCCGTACTACGGAGGGAACCGCGACTTTATCGGCTGGGATCTCATCGACTATCCGGGACCCAGAATGGCTGTGAGCGTGGAGGACCAGAAGTTGCTGGAATCGGGAGCGCTCCAGTCTCTTCGGAGGTCTGTATACGAGTAAGCTCGTCGGGGGCTATGACTGATGAGCTCCAGAAAGGTAGGCCGGTTGAAAAGGGGAAACGATGCCAAGAAAACTTAAAGAGGCCGACGTCGTAGTTGTGGGTCTGGGGGCCGCGGGAGGTGTCGCTGCTCTGCCACTGGCCCGGGCGGGCCTCAAGGTCGTGGGTCTGGAGGCGGGCACGTGGCTTGATCGCCGGGACTTCGTGCCTGACGAGATCCGGAACAATGTCCGGCTTTGGCCTTTCCTGGTTAAGAAGACGCAGCAGGAGCGTCCCACCGTGCGTAACAACGAGTCGCAGACAGCGACCCAGGTGGGTTCACATCCGATGATGAACGCCGTGGGGGGCACTTCGATCCACTACTGGGCCCAGAGTTGGCGTTTGAATCCATGGGACTTTCGGGTCGTAAGTGAGACCAAGCGGCGTTACGGTGCGTCTAGGATCCCCTCTGGCTCGACCGTGGCAGATTGGCCCTTCGGTTACGATGAACTGGAGCCCTACTACGATGTCGTAGAGCGAGAGGTGGGTGTGTCGGGACAGGCCGGGAACATCCGGGGTAACATCGACCCACGCGGAAACCCGTTCGAGGGGCCTCGGGAGCGCGAATACCCCATGCCACCGCTACGTTGGACTGCCTTCCTCGAGCGGATGGCGGATAGGGCCCGCTTGCTGGGTTGGACCCCCTTTCCAGGTCCCGCCGCGATCAACACCGAACTATATGAAGGCCGCTCGGGCTGCGTCTACCATGGACATTGCAGCAGGGGTGGCTGCCACGTTGATGCGAAGAGCGCAACCTGCGTCACCACGATTCCAAAGGCCCTGGAAACCGGAAATCTGAAGGTGATCACGAGTGCTCACGTAACCAAAGTCGAGGTCGATAGGGAGGGGAGGGTAACCGGAGTCAACTACCGTGTCGGCCAGGATGAGTATTTTCAGCCTGCGAAAGTCGTTCTCCTCGCTGGTTACACGTACGAGAACGTCAGGATGCTGCTTCTGTCCAAGTCTCTAGCCTATCCCGATGGCCTGTCGAACAACCAGGGGCAGGTGGGACGCCATTACTTCAGTCATTACCAGGGTGCCAGCGTGTCGGCGCTCTTTCCCTACAGCCTGAACTCGTGGTACGGGCTCCCCGCGCAGGGGGTGGCCGTTGACGAATGGGCCGACGACAACTTTGATCATTCCGATCTGAATTTTATCGGTGGTGGGAACATGTGGGTCTATTCGGATCGACGGCCAATCGGGGCGGCCAGTATGAATACATACGGTCGGGCCCCCGGCTGGGGCACTCAGTGGAAGAAGTTCATTCGGGACAATGCGGATCGTTCGAATGGGGCCTATCTCCAAAAAACGACACTCCCCTACGAGAACAATTATTTGGATCTCGATCCTACCGTGACCGATTCGCTCGGATTTCCGGTAATCCGAATCACGGCTGCGTTGGGGAGTAACGAGCTGAGGATCGGCAAGTTTTTGCAAGACAAGATGGAATCATGGTACCGCGAAGCCGGGGCCATCGAAGTCAATCGGGGGAATCTAGGGAGTACTATGGGCGTGTCCACGCACGCGTATGGGGGGACGCGGATGGGGGACGACCTGGAGACGAATGTGGTCGATCGCTGGGGTTTCTCGCATGAGGCAGGGAATCTAGGGATCCTTGGAGCTTCGGTCATGGGGACGAGTGGTTCCCGAAACCCGACCCTTACCGTCCAGGCCCTCTCGTGGCGTACCGCTCAACACTTGGCCGACAACTGGAGTGACATCGCCGGTTAAGTTAGTTCCCAGCCCGGAGACTTGGTGCGTGGACCCATGGGAGGAATACCCGACTGGGCCTACTGCCAGTGCAGAGCGTGTGGCTAGTTCATTCCGGGCAAACTCACGTGGCCCGGCATTTCCATCTCCATCCTCGAGCGGTTCCTCTCGGACCTTGCCAGCGTTCCGAGGGCCGGCCCACCCTGGGCGAAGATTCCAGTCCGTAGCGCGGAGAGAAGATAGTCGCTTGCCGTGGCAATGTTTGACTGACCGTTCGTGAACTCATAAATGATCGCGTCAATCGAGGCATTATGATCCTGGACATCGGGATGCACGAGGAGGTCCGCGATCACCGTTTCAAGCACGTTCAAGTTGTCAATGATAGCAGCGGCTTCCGGGTGTCGGTTGAGGAGCAGTGGGGAAATGGCTGGCACCATCGGGATTTCGGTCGGAAGCATTGACATCCCTTGGATCCCCTCGAGCTTGCCTTGGAACCGGTTGATCGTGGTGGTGACTCCATCCTCAGTTGCGTCTCTGCTGACACCTACCATGAGTGGCTCGAGCGAGGCGAGCCGAAGCCATTGAGAGGCCCAGAGCAGCCCGCTCAACCTCGGGAACCCGGTCTTGAAGGCTGAAGCAAAGGGGTGGCCGTACAAGAGCGTAGGCGATTTCGGTTGGGCTGGAACGGAGCGCCCCGAATCGCTGAGGTACTCGTCTACCGCGGAGTTGATGGCACGAAACTTATCGGAAATTCCAGCATTCGAGTATATGTCAAAGATCTGTGCCTCGAACTCCCTTCCACGCTGCAACACTAAGGTCGCCCCCGGAGTGAGCGCGCCGTTGTTAGAAAATGCATCATCGGCATCTGCCGCCGAGTGTTCGGCTCGGACCAGCTCGGTCAGCTCCGTTAACACTCCGGTCTCAAGCGGCCCGAACGGACCCATGGTCATCCCTGTCATGTCCCCGCCAACACTCATCTGCATCATATCCAGCATCGTCATGTTCGTCTGCGTTGTGAGCACCTCGCGTAGCTGGTCCTGAGCTTCCTCCGAGCCGCTAGACTCACCAATCGTCACGAGGTGTTCGTATAGAGCTCCGTGTGTGACATCGAAGGCGTTGAACAGCGCCCTGAGCGCCGGGAACTCGCCCGAAAGCACATCCCCATAAGACTGAGCTGCCAGCTCTGTCGACCCTAGGGTGCCGAGAAGAACTAAGGTGGATACCAGAACACGGAGTGAAGACTTGAACATGATAGTTCCCGACTGAAAAATGGGAGACGAGAGAGCACGGTCTGGAAAGATTACGTGGGCGGACCGCATGGCTCTAGTGTACAGATGTCCAAAGGTTACTGCAACAAGCAACAATCCAAGATTCCAAGAGAAGGAGAAGCACCATTCACGATCAGGATCGTGTGTTAGAGGTTCAGAGCGGTACGGATTTCAGCGCCCGACATCCCGCGCACGTAAACCTCAGTTCCACGATCGAATTCGCGAGCCCGGGCAAGTGATCCTACGAGCACAGGGTCGAATCCAGCGTCTTCGACGAGCCGCGTCGCTATCTCGACGGCCGCCGTGTCATCTCCCGCGATTGGCACTCCAATTCGCTCGGGGGTTCGAGGTCCGTCCCGCACCTGCGTAAAACTGATAGCGCTCAGCGCACGCACCAGCCGTACTCCAGGCAAGTACTCAGCCGAGGTGACTCCGGTTCCCCTGGCAATGGCGTCAGCGGCCATTGGACCGTCTCGGTCTTCACGCGGATTCCCTAGGTCGATTACGACTTTTCCCTGCATTAGCGTCCCATAGTCACGGCCGACCTGCGGTAGCGCCCCGTAGGGCACCGCTATTAGAACAACTTCACCGAACCTGGCCGCAGCATTCGGAAGCCCCGCTTGTGCGTTGGGGCCTGCTTCCGCGACAAGGTCGGCTAGCCGATCTGGGTTCCGGGATGAGAAGAAGATCTGGTGACCGGCCTGCGCCCATTTTAGACCAACTGCGCCTCCCATTTGCCCCGAGCCGATGATGCCGATCCGAAGCGACTGACTTAGGTGGTCTGTGGTCACCTGAGATAGAGTGGGCAGCCGTCCGATTGCGAGCCCATACGCTGCCATCCCGGTGCTCTGAAGGAACCCTCTCCGGGTAACCCGACATTTGTCTGTCCTGCTCAATGCTCCCCCCAGTCATGATTCATCTCGGGCCCAATGCAGCTCATTCGTGCGTGGCCTTCGCCATGGTCCTCAGGTCTGCGAATAGTATGCTACTGTTCGGAATCCGTCTAGAAAGACTACCTCGATGCTCCAGACGATGATTTCTGCTCGAGTGACGATCGGCGATCAGCTACAGCTCGGCCCGGGTCTTGGAGCCAGACCCCTCTTGGATCTCCTCGATCTTACCGAAGATTCCTCCCATGATCCATGCCAGCCCCACGAGAGCTAAAATTGCCATTGCCCATCGGGTTACTCCGAGGAGGAAGACAATGTCCAAGTTAGGCCACTGAAAGGCGAAAAACCGCAGGTTCGCCCAGCGATCCGCCATCCAGTGCCAGGACGTATGAGCGATGATAGCGGAGAGAAGGATGATTCCCATCCGTTCCGCCATTAAGTGCCGGAAAAGCAGCCCAACGAGTGGCACCGCTACTAGGAGTACCCCGATCTGCCCCAGCTCGACACCCATGTTGAAGGAGAGAAGCGATGTGACTAGGTGAGCACCCGCGAATTGCAGGGATTCCTGAAGTGCAAAAGAGAATCCGAATCCATGGACCAATCCGAAGCCGAATGCGACCAGCCACCGCCGCCGCAACTTCGCTCCGATGATGTTCTCGACTGCCATGAAGACAATCGAGAGCGCAATGAGCGTTTCAACGAGCGCAGGGAACCACAGCGCGGAGGGAGCATAGCCGAATGCTGACGCTCCGAGCGTGATAGAGTGGGCGATTGTGAATGATGTTACGAGTGTGATTAGCGGGACGATCCTTCGAAAGGGGATTACCAGGCAAAGGAGGAAGAGAAGGTGGTCGATTCCATCCAGGATATGGAAAAAGCCGAGCTTCACGAACTGTAGTGCGGCCTGGTACCATCGGGGGTCCAGCTCGACGAGACCCGGATTTCCGGTGAACTGATAGAGCCGTTCCTCGCTACCTGGCAGATCGAATCGGAGAATGGTGGCCGTCGTGAGGCCGAGGTGCGCAAGCTCCGATAGGATCGAGAACCGTGACTCGTCCGACTCGATCGAGTAATCAAGCACCACGTCCATCATCGCCTGTTGCCACACGATGTCCGTGGTCTCGGGGAGTGGCGGGCTCAGGATATGCGCAAGAGCGCCATCGAAGGATAAGAATGACCGGTCGGAGGGGAGTGAAACGCGGGTTGCGATGACCTCCACATCCCTGAGCGGTGTGTCGTTCTCAAAGAGCTGGAGGTAGTCCACGAGCCAAAGGACAGCTCCATCCCGTAGGAATGGGTCTGCCTCTCCGATGTTTAGGTATCCGGGGCCCCTGAGGGGGAACTGGATGTCGCGCATGGAGCCGAGGGGTACCCTGATCAGCATTCTCAGGACATTGCCTTCGGCTCGGATGTAGGTTTGCACAGTCACAGCGGCTGGGATCTCGTGTGCCGTCGAGAACGACGGGCATACGAGCAAGGCCACTACGGGGAAACCGAGGGTCAGGATCCGTCGGATGAATCGCTGGGTCTTCTTAGTCATGTGACCTTCCACGAGCTATTGGACCTTTGGCGTAGGGAAGGCGCCTGAAACAACGCAGAATATAGTTCAGATTTCACCTTCCGCCCCAGGCACCATCGGAATGCATCTGGCCTAATGTTTCGCTCGGAGTATGCTCCGGCTGGGGCCGGGTGTCCCACTCGAGCCTGGGGGCTATCTCGCCAGGCTCCGGAAGTACTCCTCGACGAGATCTTGGTATCCTTCGGGGACATCTCCGGAGCCGGCAACTATCGGACCCTCTCGGTTCTCGGCCGCGAAGTGCCGGCGCACATCAAAATCGAGTTCTCTCAAGCTCTCAATCAGGTCCCGCTGAAGCTCGGAGAGGGCTCGCGGATCTCCATAGATCCCACGGGCTTCTAGGTCCCGGAATCTGTCTACTACGTTGATGAGTCCCTCTAAGCTTTCAGCCGGAACACCTGCTTCTGCGAGTCGGTCCCTAAGCTCCTCGGCCTGGAACCGCCGCTCGCCAGCCTCTCTCCTGAGTTGGCGGGTCACTCGATCATCGAATCCGCCACCCTGACCACCACCAAGCCGGCTTCCTCCAATCTGATCGCCGCCACCCTGTTGCTGACCGCCCTGCTGTTGACCCCCTTGTTGCTGATCCTCCATAGCCTGCCGAGCGCGCTCCTCCATTGATTCGGCGGCTCGAACCAGCTCGCGGGTCCGCTCGGCCAGCTCAGAGGCGCGGTTCTGCGCATCCGGGTCTAGGGAGCTAGCGGCCGCCTGCACCTGCTCATTCATATCCTCCATGAGTTCCGAGATCTGAGCCTCGAACTCCTGCGCTTGCTCCGGCCGTGAGGATGCAACCAAACCGCGGGAGAAATCGACACGGTCGGGTAGTTGGCCATCTCGAATCGCAGAGGCCGCCTCTCTGAATCTTCGTTCAGCCCGAGGGTCGTCTGTCGCTCCATCAGCCAGACGATTCAAGTCCCCTTCCAGGTTCTGGAGCTCGTCGATCAGCTGCTCTTTCTGTTCCAAGATTGGGGGCAATGCCTCGGCACGACCATCCAGACCTTGTGGCATGTCTTGAACGGCTTCTTCGATCTCTCTCTGCCGCTCCAATGCACGCTGGGCCTCAGCCACCGCCTCCTGCGCATCTCCATTCAGGCGACCGGCCTGGTCACGTTCCATGAGCCGGCGTGCGTCCTCAAGTGCTTCTTGTGCGGCGTTCGCCTGGCCCACGCCGGCTTGGTTCCTCGAAGTTGCGGACTGACGCATCGCGTTCGCTGCTTCTTGCAACTCTCGAGCCGTTTCGGCCAACTCGGGCGATGAGTACTCGCGGGATAGCCTCTCTAGCTCTCGGGCCAACTCCTCGGCTTCCTCGGCCAGCCGTCTCTGGCTCTCTCCTCCGGCTCCAGCGGATCCCGGGGGGAGTCGCTCCGCTACTCGCTGTAACCGCTCCTGCTCCTGCTCTTGTCTCCGGGCAAGTTCCCGCAGCCGCTCGAGCGCCTCATTCAGTTGTTGGTCCATCTGCTGGCGCTCCCCCTGCTGTAATTCCTCATACTGATTGCGCAGGCGGTCCATCTCAAGGTCGAAAAAGTCGGCAAGATCCTCTCTGATCTCCGAACCGCTAGCACCACCACCACCGCCCCCCTGACTCTGTTGGGCGAGCTGGATCTCCCGGAACACGGCCTCGGCCCTCAGAAGATGCTGGAGCGCACGCTGCTCGGGAGGCAGGGCGTTTGACGTCTCACTGTCCTCGAGTTCAACCAGCGCTGACTCCATCTCAGCAGTCGCGAGGGGGAGTTCTTCCGCGACTTGTCGCATTTCCTCAGGGGCTCTTGCCAGTCGCATTTGGAGCTCGCCCAGGAATGCGTTCACCTCGTCCCGGAGGCTCTCCTGGGAGAGCGCGATCGTCGCTATGTCCTCCTCCACCAATTCCGGAGCGATGAGTCGCCAGTCACGACCTACATTGAAGGTGGCGGTAATGATATCTTTCTGCCGCTCAGAGAACTGCCCAGCCATACCACCACCACCACCACCACCACCACCACCCTGTTCGGCCTGTCGGAAGTCTTGAGAGAATGGGCGGACTTCGATGAAGAATAGGTCGGTGCGGGCCTCCCGCTCGTCTGTATCAGGTCCGTTGTCGAGCGCCCGAACATGGTACGCAATGAGGTCCCCCGGTTCTAGATCTAACTCCTCCAGGAAGAACGTATGCCCGACCGAGACCTCGCTCAGATGGGACTCGGATCCTGACAGAAGCGAGATCGTCTGTTCCTCTCCTCCATTCACTGAGTAGATCAGATCAAGCACATCGACCGCGTAGTCATCACTCGCCTGTGCCTCGACGTAGACTTCTTCGACCGAGGTCACTCGTACGTCCCTTGCCGGTCTCTCAAGGGAGACGATCGGAGGAAGGTCCGCTACGATGTCGATCAGGTGGTCGGGTGTGCCTCGATGCGTCGCTCCATCTGGATCGTCCAAGTCAACGCGGTAGAACCCGTTCTGGTCCGCCATGAACTGACCCGTGAGCACTCCTCCATCGGCGAGGGTCATATCTACCTCTCCCACGTCCTCCAAGACGATCCTCCCCGACGGAACCGAGATCGTAGGACTCGCCCGCACCACGACTCTCGTTCCCGGCAGTACGTAAATATCTCCTCCGGATTCGATGATCTCAGGCGCGAGACCCGTATAGGAAGGGTGGTGCAACTCGAGCTCGAGACGTGACACGTATGGCAAATCAACGACGTCAATGCGGTACGTGCCCGACTGGATTCCCTCCGCCTCGGCGAAATATTCTATCGACTCCTCGACGCGGAAGAGGACGAACTCGTGGTCGCCCATCTCTTCGTCGTGCACGATCATCGGCCAGCGATCCCATTCTGTCCCCTCGTCCGGCCTGAAAGAGACTTCGACCTCATCCGATGCGAACCCATCGAGCCGGGCAGCGATGTGGAGTTCGGCCCCGCGGGGGAGAACTGTGTCACCAGGGAAGATATGAATCGCGAGTGGGCTCGCGACCTCGACGACGGTCCAGGGGCGGACGAGTCCGGGGGCAGATTGTCTTAGCCCCAAGGGATCGGCGAGAAGCAGCACCGCCAGAAGAACCGCGAGCCCCCCGATTGACCAAGAGAGCCGCTTCAACGGCTCGCGGTCTACGCGCCGTCCTCCCTCAACAACACGGGCGCGTAAGACCGCGGACCGGACGAGTCGGCTCAGAAGCTCAGCGCTCTGAGGGTCCGGTTCCTCGTCTAGGGAGTCGACCGCGGTGAGAATTTCGGCCTTGAGTCCCGGCTCGTGTTCTTCGAGGTAGAGCGCCACTTGGCGATCGCTCACCTTACGGAACAGCGGGCGGATGAGCGTGCGGAAGGTGACGACTGCGACACCGACGTAGAGCAGTGCGGCGATGATCGTCGCGCTCTTGGGCCCCCAAGTCCAGCGGTCAATGAGGACCCCGACTATGAGAAGCGCTGACATGCCGCCGACTGCCGAAAGGAGGATTCCCCGGAGGAAATTGCGCGTCCGCCAACGGCGGCGCACTGTGTGGACGACGTTCCGGAGTTCTATCCTCTCTCTCCCTACGGATCGCTTCATCTTCGCTGAACTCCTGACATTGAGCGTCCGGATCGCCTAAGCCACCAGGGTACTTTTATCCAATCTGCTTCGCCAACGGCTTACTTCGCCCCGCGAGTATGGTCTCGCCAAGGAGGAGGAGAATTACGCCGAGGAGGAGGAACCGCCACACGCTTTGCCTGCGCTCCCCTTCCTCGATAACTGTCCTCGGATTGGTCCCCTCACTAAGATCACCGGTCAGTGAGTTCTGTGCCATAGCTCCATCGGGCGCCGCGGCCGCGGGTGGCGCGATCGCAAGCATCAACTCTTCAGGATCCATTCGTGCCGGGTCGGCTTCTCGAACATCGGCGTTGACCGCAAGCACCCACTCAGCGACGCTTCCCTCTCCCTCTGGGCGAACCTCGTAGAAGCCAGGTGAAGGGATCTGTAATAGGTCTCCTCCTGCTCCGGTCAGATTGAGACCGGTTCCGTCCGGGCCCGCCAAGAGCCCCAAGACTGGACTCTGGTCAACCGCTCCCGTCGTACCGGTATCCGGAAGGCTTTCTCCTTCGCTGATGATCCCCGCTTCGATCAATAAGAAGCGCGAACCCAACGGTTGCCCCACCGAGAAATAGGGGACGCTTTCTCTCCGGGCAGCAGCGAACTGCACGACTTCTCGCACTACTGGCAGGAATACTGGATGGAGAGGAAAATCACTCCACTCGTTGTCAAGCGTGGAGGTCCAGAGAAGGACTCTTCCGCCCCCCACGATTCGCTGGGCGAGCGCAGGGGAGCCATCGTCGAATCTCGCGAGCACTTGAGGCCCGTCTTCGTTCATCTCATCCGTTATTTCCGCCGGAGGGGGGGAGAATTCATCCGGCAGGTCGAGCTCTCGGTACCTGAAAAAGCGGGGGGTGCCCAGGCCACTTCCTCCAGCACCCCGGAATAGGGTGAATATCGGATGATCCCGATCGACCTGAGCCAGACTTGCACCCCGGCCGGGATCCCTCTCGATAACGTCCCCCGATCTGCCCGGAAGGAAGGGATCCCATGTGGAACTCCATTCATCCGGTGCGCTCTCCGGACCCGTGACCACGAAGAGCCCACCGCCACCCATCACATGATCCTGCAGCGCGGTGCCCGAGGCTCCGGAGGGAAGGGGAATATCGTTGAGGATTACTAGGTCAACGTTCTCGAGTTCTGCGACCGAGAAGGCAGCTGTCCTTCGGGTCTCTACCTGCACAGGGGATCCTCCCGAAACGGTCAGTGCGCTTCGAAGATAAGGGGAGGTATCCCGCTCGGCCCCCTCCGCCCCTTCCACCAAGAGAACGGACATGATCTCACTAGGCGATACGACAAACCGGAACGGTTCCCCCATAGACTCGCTCGACTCGGACTCGAGGCGGATGGCGCCTCGGATTCCCAATTCGGGAAGGGTGATGGGATCGAAACTGATGGATACCGCTCCTTCCGAAACGATCTCTACCGACTGCCTCTCTGTCTCCTGGTCGTCGAGCTCCAGAAGGATCTGGGCCCGAGACGGGGCTTGCTCGCCCTGCCGGATTACCCGAGCCACAGGACGTACACGCTGGCGACCCTCTGTGAACGTGTGCTCAAGCGTTATCTCGGACACGATCATAGAGCCGAGGCCATCATCCCCCACATCGGTGGTGATGAGTACGGTGCCTTCCGGAAGAGGATCGCGGGGGCCGTCTTCCCAACCTCTTCGCTGGAAGTCCGAAATCAGAACGATTTCCCTCCGGGACCGATCCGAGGCCTGTAGAATGCCCCCCGCGGCCTGGAGGCCGGCTCCTATCTGCGTACCCCCCCAGCCCGGCCGAATCGTGTCGAGCGCCGCACTCACACGCCCTGGATCAAGAGTTGGCTCCACGATGACACTACCAACCCCATCAAAGACGACCAGGGAGGCGCGGTCGGGGGTCACCAGGCTACCGAGGGTCGACCGAGCTTCATCCACGGCTCGCTCCCACCGCTCACCTCTATCCATGCTCCAAGATCGGTCTAGGACAATGACGACTTCTCTGAGTGCATCCTGGATGATCCCGTCCTCCTCATTGCCGAGCTGAAGGACCGGGCGGGCGAATGCCAACGCGATGAGGATTAAGGCACCTATCCTCATGAGCAGAAGTGGCCAGTCCCGGATGGTCCTCCTCCGAATCGACTGCACGGGAAGCTGACGCAGGAACATCAATGAGGGGAACTCGATGAGCTTCCCCTGATACCGGCGGACTAGGTGGATGATGATCGGAACTGCCACCGCGAGGAGGCCCGCGAGGAAGAGTGGCGTCAGGAAAGAGAAGCCCATCTGCCCGTCCCTGTCCTCATGCGATCGCCACGCGCCAGAAGATAGTGAAATAGCGCTTGATCAAGAGGTTGTGAGGTGTCGGCCAGGATATGGTCAGCCCCGACGCTCGTGAGCACCCGTCCCATTTCAGCCACGTGGGTTGTTAGCGACTTTCGATACTCCTCCCGAAGCTCCTCGGGCGCCATTGGAAGAACCTCCTTCGTCTCCATGTCCTCGAGCGTAACCTTTCCCTTGTAAGGGAGATCGAGCTCGGCGGAGTCGAGTACGTGGAAGACCATCACATCGCTGCCCATCTCGCGGAGCTGATTCATCGGGGACCGGAGCTCTTCCGGATCGATGTAGAGATCGCTGATGAGCGCCACCAACCCCCTTTTTCCCTTTCGATTCATGACATCCCTTAGAGCAGGACCCAATTCGCCCCGCCGGTCGGGCTGCGATCGATCGATTGTGAGAAGCACGAGCTCGAGGTGGCGAGCAGAGCAGGGGACGACGTCTCGGACCTCCGAATCGAAAGTAAGGATCCCAACCCGGTCACCCTGTTTACGGGTGAGAAACGACAAACTAGCTGCGAGGAAACTCCCGTAGTCGAATTTGGACACCTCCCCCTCCCCAAATGCCATTGAGCGGGAGGTGTCCAACAGCACTGTGAAATTCGTGTTCGTCTCGGCCTCGAACTCCTTCACGTAGTACCGATCGGTACGGGCGAATGCTTTCCAGTCCACCCGTCGCAGATCGTCTCCTGGCGTGTACGGCCGGTGCTCGGCGAAGTCCACGGACTGCCCGAAGAAGGGGGAGCGGTGTAGCCCGTGGAGGAATCCCTCTACAACCCCGCGGGCTATCAGCTCCAGGTTCCCGATCCGCTGAAGGACCACGGGATCGAGGAACTGTGATCCCGGCCCGATGCGGCCGTGGCTCCATGCATGGTGTGACGGCATTGCCTGCGCCTACATACCCGACTTCGGGATCGGGATGGTTTGGAGGAGTTGGTCCACGATCTTGTCCGTCGTCACTCCCTCCGACTGGGCCTGGAAGTTGGCGAGAATGCGGTGCCGCAGCACTGGGAGCGCCAGAGCCCGAATGTCCTCGAAGTCGACCGCGAACCGTCCTTGGGTCAATGCCCTCGCCTTGCCCCCGAGGACGAGGTATTGTGCTGCACGTACGCTGGCCCCATATGCGACCCAGTTACGTATAAAGTCGCGTGTCCCATTCTCCTCGGGCCGTGTAGCTCGGACAATGCTGAGAGCATATCTCGCGACGGGTTCGGAGACGGGGACGCGGCGCACCAGGTGTTGGAACGCGAGGAGATCCTTTCTGGACACAACGCTTTTCGGTGGCTCCTTCTCCACTCCAGTCGTCTCCGTAACCACGCTTAGCTCGTCCTCTTCGGGGAGATGATCGATCACGATCTCGAACATGAACCGATCCAGCTGTGCCTCTGGGAGCGGATATGTCCCCTCGAGTTCAATGGGGTTCTGAGTAGCGAAGACGAAGAAGGGTTCCTCAAGCTGTAAGGTCTCTCCCTGGACAGTGACGCTGTGCTCCTGCATGGCTTCCAGGAGTGCGGACTGGGTCTTCGGTGGAGTCCGGTTGATCTCGTCCGCCAGCACGATGTTGGTGAAGATCGGACCTTGCCGGAAGATGAGCTCCCTTTTTCCAGTCGAGATGTTCTCCTCTAGGATCTCGGTACCAGTGATGTCCGATGGCATGAGGTCCGGCGTGAACTGGATTCGGGAGAACTTCAGATCCAACGCCTGTGCCATCAGCTGAATAATCATCGTCTTCGCGAGACCGGGAACACCGAGGATGAGGCTGTTCCCACCTACGTAAAGCGAGAGGAGCACCTGGTCGAGGACGCCCTGCTGGCCCACAATCAGCTTGCCCACTTCCTTCAAGATCGCCTCCCGGCTCGCCCGCATCTTATCCGCTAAGTCGACGTCGTTCTGACTCTCGACGTCAACTGCTTCCATGTTCACCAGATCCACGACTCCTCCTGGGTCAGTCTCGTTGCTCGTGCGTGCGGGTATTCCGGTTGATCCGGAATCTCCCGTGCTTCCTTGATTTTTTCATGGACCGCTCGCCCCACTGTCCGATATGATCCTTAGGAGAAGCTCCTGCGCCTCCGGAAACCGAGGAGCCAATTCGAGTGCGCTTAAGACGGTCTGTCGGGCTTCCTCCAGCTCGTCCGCGAGGTGTAGCGCCTCGGACAGCTCATAAAGCGCACCCGTTCGATCGACTGGCTTAAGGGCGAGGACCACCCTGCGTTCTCGAACCTCACCGTTCGTATCGTTCAGTTCCCGGTACAAATCCGCAAGCCGCTCATGTAATGGGATCTCGAACGGGTAGACCTGAATCGCTCGCTCGAGGGCGAGAGTGGCCGCGAGCAGTTCGCCCTGCTCCTCGCGAAGGTCGGCAAGCTGGAGGTTTCCCCGGTAGTCCTCCGCGACGATGGCCAGATGTGCCTCCAGAGCCTCGGTAGCGCCGACGACATTCCCCTGTTCCTGTCGGATATTCGCCAGGAGTCGATTCGGTCCCTGGGGGTTCGGGTTCTCGGGGAAGATATCTCGCGCCTCGACCAATTGTACCTCTGCTTCATCCAGCTTCTCCTCCTCGAGCAGAATCCTCGCTAGTGCGAGCCGGCTCTCGACGTCCTGAGGGGAGCGAGTAATTCTTTCCTCGAGCCATGTCGGATCCGAACGATCCTCCCGCTCGGTCTCTCGGAGCTCGATAACCGCCTCAGCTGCAGCGAAGGCTCCCCTATATCGCTGCCTTAACCACTGGTCGAACTGGCGGTCGAAGACCTTCAGATCGAGCCCTAGCTCACGTTCTAGAACCCCTTCGTGCGACAGTCCTTCCCCGTATCCCTCCAGCATCCCTTTCAGTGCATCGAATCCCCACTCGGACTCGATCCACTCCGATACTAGGGAGCCGAGAGTGTAAGCAAATCCTACTTCCTCCGGGAAGCGAGGACGGACGAAGCTTTGGCTGAGCTCACTTGGGGGGCGAAGTCGATCTTCGTGGTAGGCGGCGAAGAATGGAAGTCCGGGACGTGATCCCCAGCCGGGCCCCGCCAGGCGCTCTTCGTGCACTGCCAGTCCCTCACTGAGCCATCGGGGCACACGGTGGTCCGTCATTCCCAGATGGACCACATGTGCCATCTCATGCCACAATGTGGAGGCCCAATGGTAGCCCTCCGGCCCACGAGCTGCGGGTGAATCCATGGCGACCACAGTGCCGAAGGCAACACCCAGAGCTCCGAGACCGGCGAGCCCTACCGTTCGAACCGAGAAATCGGCGCTTCGACGGAAAGCCTCGACACGGACGGGTGTGACGGGTCGGTAGCCGTATCGGGCTGAAAGCGATTCATAGGCTCGCTCTCCGATCTCGAGCATATAGGTGGCTAGTGCCTCGCCATCCTCGGGGTCGACCAGGACTGAGATCAGCTCTGACTCCTGCTCCTCGAACTCGTCCATGGTGTCGAGAAGGTCTAGCGTGTTCTTGAACCATAGGTTGTATGGGTCACCTGCGAAGGCGATCTCGAGGTTCCTACGGCCCTCTGCAATCTCTCCCGTACGGAGTTGGTTCAGCCCCTTTGCCCCATAGGCGGCCCACGCCAGCGAGTCGAGAGTTATCCCTCGATCTGAGAACTCTACGGCCTGGGCGTAGAATCGGCGTGTGGAGACAAGGTCCGCGACGGTCAGGAAGTACGATGAGTCCCGTGGGTTTATCTCGAGCGCTCGTGCCGTTAGCTCCTCGAATTCGTCGGTACGGTCCACCAGGTAACGCGCAGCCGCTAGCACACCGAGAGCCTCACTAGAAGTGGGGTCGACCTCCAAAGCCGTCGACAAATCCTCTTCAGCACCCTCCAAGTCTTCTCCTGCTAGGCGGAGCCGTGCACGAAGGACCAGGGCCGGGACGAGGTTCGGGTTGACCTCTAGAGCCTGGTCGGCCAAGTCTCCGGCCTGGTTCGACCCCTCCACCTGGGCAGCGAGCGCTATTCCAAGGAGAGCCCGTGGATCTTTAGACCGACGGTTGAGGACCTCTCGAAATGCATCTCTGGCATCCGAGGTCTGATAGGTCCGAACAAAGAGCATTCCCACGCCCAGATGGGCCTCGAGATTGTTGGGATTCACTGCTAGCGCTTTGTCATAAGCCCTGAGTGCATCCTGAAGGAGCGCCGAATTCGTGAACTCCAGATGACGGACCGCGCGCGCAACCGCCAGAAATTCGCGGCTGCTCAAGGATGCCGAGCTGTTGTAGATGTCAATGAGCCGGTCGAAGATGGCCAGGGCTGCCTCTTGCTCCCCAGTCCGTAGCAGCAGCTCTCCACGGTGGAGTCTTGCCATTAGGGCATCCCCACCGGTTCCGAGTTCCTCCACCTCCGTAAAGGTTGCCAGAGCTTCTTGGAGACGGCCTGTGTCGCGGAGGACACGTCCTACCAAAAGGCCCAGATATGCGTTACTCGGATTTTCGCCGATACCTTCCTGAAGGAGAGTCTCGGCCTCATCCAGGCGGCCGACATCCATCAGGACTTCCGCCAGCTGCGACACGAGATCTGGCGGGTGAGAGCCGCCCATCTGATCCTGCAGAACCTCGATGGCCTGGTCGTACTCACCTTCTTGGAGGAGAGAGTCCAACTCTGCCCGCCCCTGTGCACGGGCCCCGTCGCTTCCCATGCAACCAACCAAGAAGACTACCAAGAGGAGAGTCGGAAGCCGATAACCACGTACGGGAGTCATCGGCCCTCCTCCAATGCGCGGATCTCACTTCCAGTCCGTGCGAGCTCGACCAGTACGACCTCCAGAGTCGCTCTGTAGGCTTCGGGATCCATCGTCCCCTCGCGTTGCCCCATAAGAGTGACCTCCTCCTCGAGTCTGGCTTGTTCCACGTAAAGCTGGCGGAGTCTCTCCGCGGTCTCGTCGTCTCCGGTGATCACGGTGGGGACTACGCTCTCGAGGAAAAAGCGGGCGGCAAGCAGGCCGACCTCATCTTCTTCGCCCGGCTCCTCCGAGCCTGAACCCTCCATGCGATCTTCCAGAAGCGCCGTTTCAGAAGGGATGAGGCCCCGGTCATTGTAGTACCGGTCCGTCTCAAGTCGGGCATACTCGAACGCCTCCAAAAGGGAGATCCGTTCGTCCCGGTCCAGGTCAGCACCGTCTCCCGCGAACGCCCCCACGAAGTATCCACCGAATATGGCCGCATTGCGCTGGCGGGAGCTCCGAGTAGCGGTGACAACGATCCGACCGTCTCCCGCAAGAACCGGGATGAAATCACCGCTCCCGCTCGCTACATTCACTAGTGCGACCAATCTGGGGGAGAGTTGCTCGAGCAGAAACGCATACTCGGAAGCCCGCAAGCTCGGTCCCGGGATACTCACTCGGGAATCTGAGCCTGACCCGCTCCCGTGGCCGATCAACAAGATCAGTACGCGGTCCTCGGGTGCAGTGCTCTCCCTCAATTCCTGGACCGCCCGCTCGATTTCCTCCCGGGTGGAGCGAGCGTCAATCTCTCCCGGTGCCGCCTCCGGGTCCTCGGCGAGGAACAGGATGTTCTCGGGTGGGATGCCGGCAGCCTCCGCCGCATCCGCCATTTCTAGGCCCCACCCCACAAACTGCTCCTCGTACTGTGGGTCTCCGCCCAGTCCGGAGACGATCAGGAGACGTGTCTCCTGCGCTTCGAGCAATGCCTCGAGACACTGCGGAGTTGCGATCAGGAGTGCCGTTAGGATTGGGATGTACCTCCTCATACCAGTCCTCGCCTGCGCCGGACAACCCACTCGGCGAAGAGGAGACCGATCAGGAGGAAGAAGAAGAGGGGTAGGTCCCAGAGGTCTCGCTCTTCCTGGACGACCGTCCCACGGTCGGTATAGCGGAGTGCCTCCGGAAGGCCAGCTAGCCGATCCATCGTGTAGAACTGACCTCCAGTCTCCGAGGCAACCCTTCGGAGTAAATTGCCCCTCATGGCTCCGCTCCGGAGTTCCTCGTCGAGAACACCGGCCTGGATATGGAGTGGCGGCGACACGAGAATGCGGTCTCCGTCGATGGCGTCCACCTCGATTTCGTAGGGCCCATCCACCGTGGGTAGGAAAGAGCCGCTATATTCGCCATCCCGGTCCAGGTTCCAGGTGAGCTCCAGCTCCTGCTCGGCTCCAAACGGATCCGTGATCCTTGCGGTCACTTGAGCATCATTGACCGGGAGGTACTCTTCGCTCGCAACGCGGGTCATGAGTTCTACCGACTGGGCTGGCGCTACCCGGGTGCTCGTGGCACTTACCTCGAGGGGTTCCGGAACCTCCTGGACCAGCCAGCGCAGCACCTGCTTCCAGAAGCGCTCGTGCGTCTGGTCCTCCAGGGGAATCTCGTCATGCATTTGCCAGAGCCAGGTATCATGTACCGCGAGGATAGCTGAGATTCCAGCGCCGTAGCGTTGGAAGACGAAAGCCGGAGAGGGCTCATTACCGTAGCTTGGGTCAGCCCGGACCCCGAAGACCTCCTCAACCTCTGCCTCAAGGAGCACGGTGGCTCCCGGCCGTGCGTCTCCGACGAGGTTAACCGTGGTGAGAGCAGGCAAATCTTCCCACTGAGTCACCGTCGGGGTGCCAGAGTCCGGAGAGTCATTTGCTACGGCTCCCGGTGAGGGTGAGTCCCCATCATCCTCATCCGATACCGACTGGGATGAGAGTTGAAGCGCAGGGTGCATCGCACCGCTTCGAGTCGGCATGAGTCTAACGGTTGCCCAGAAATCTTCGACCCCCTCTCCACCACTCACAGGGTTTGCGAGCTCGACCGGGAAGAGGGGAGCAAGTGCCGTCTCTGCAAACCCTCCCTCGGCGAGTGAAGCCGGTCCCCCTAGGACGAGCAGGCTGCCACCCCTTCGGTCCACGAAGTCGACAATCATCCGCAGTTGGTCCGGTGAGAATGAGCTCGCCTCCACGCTCCCGAGAATGAGAGCCCGGTACTCGAAGAGCTCCTCGCGCGTGTTCGGAAATCCGCCGGACAACTCGTCCCCCGAGTCCACATCGAGTCGAACATACCGGTCCTCACCGGTACGTTGAAGCACAACCACCTGAAGATTTCCGTCGTCCCGGACGGCCTGGCGCAGGAAGCCTACCTCGAACCGAGGCTGACCTTCGTAGTAGAGGATCTTCTCCCGTCCGTCCCTCACCTGGACGTGAATGTCCCTAAAGTTATTCTCTTCGACGACCTCACCGTCCTGGGTTGGCACCCTGATTCGCAGGTTCCTCACCCCCGGGTCGTCTAGGCTAAACGGGATCCGAACCGTCGCGCTTCCGCTCCCCCCAGTGAGCTCGACCTCCTCCGTGGCCAGGATCGCCCCACTCTCTTCAAGGTTTACGGAGACCGTGACCCCCCCGAGTCCCGTGTGTGCGACGACCACGTCCGTGATCACGGTGGATCCCTGGATCACGGTCTGGGGAATGTCCACCCGCTCGATCCTTACGTCTGGATCCAGACGCTCGCGGCCCACGCCGACAGCGTGGACGGGAATGTTTTCTGCCCGTAACCCTAGGAGCGCGTTCTCAAGCGCATCGGGGTTCTGGTCGCCCCCATCGGAGATGAGCACGATGCCGGAGAGGGGGAGGGTTGCCAATTCCTGTCGAACAAAATCGAGAGCTGGCCCGAGGAGAGATCGGTTTCCCTGATATCCAAGTTCCTCCGAATCTCGTAGCCGCTCCGCCAGAGCCGAAAAGCGGAAATGCCGGACCATGAAACGCTCTTCAATCTCATCCAGAAGCGGGCTCTCTTGAGAGGCGAAGGTTTCCTGGGCGACAACTCCTCTCTCACGATCTTCCTCATCAGGAATCCCCATGCTGCGAGAGTCATCGATGAGAATAGCAACCACATTCTGCTGCGGTACGGCGGTAGAGAGGACCAGCGTTGGCCTCAATAGGCAGATTAGGAGTACCGCGAGGCCCGTCGCCCGGAAGAGAGCGAGGGCCCAGGTCGTCGAGGGGGAAGTGCGCGCCCGTCCCCAGCGATAGCTCCAGAACACAAGCCCTGCGCCAAGCACAAACATTCCACTGAGAAGGAGCGGCGACCATGAACCGCTCCAGACGATTTCTCCCCGCTCATAGGCGATCCGTGGATACTTGAACAGGTATTCGAAGAGAGTGTCAAACATCCTGGGATCTGTTGGCGTCAGAGATAATGGTGGACCTCATTGATTACTACACTAGCCCAGATTGTGGCCGTCTGCACCTGCTAACTACTCGTTCCAGGTTTCTAACTGGTTTTTTCCTTAATGGGTCATAGTCCAGATCAAGATGTTAATGCCTAGAGCGTATGCGTCCGGTGAGAATTGGGCGAAGAAGGCGTGGTCTTCTCCCTCCCGTTCCCAACCATCCGCGATATCCGTGTTGTGGCTCATGAGGACGAGGATGCGCCCAGCTTCGTCACGGATCACGCGCAAGCGAGGAGTAGAACTCATGGCGCCTAGTTCCGAAGTGCGTCCACCGCTTTGCCGCCAGTACTGAATGGAGGGGATCTGAGGGATCTCTTTCACCTGATAAACGATCGAGAACAGAGGGTGCTCAAGAGGCAGATCCTCAATCGGGAACTCGGGGAATACTCGTTCGATTTGACCTGTCCAGTGGGACCACGCGCGGCGCCCCCAGAAGTCGTCTGCCCATAGGAATCCGCCCTTTAGAATGTACTCCCTGAGGTTTTCGACCTCCTCGTTGCTAAAGCCCGCTGTGCCGACATCGGAGGAGAAGAGAAAAGGACAGCGAAACAGCTCCGGATCAGTCGCACGAAGAACGGCAAATCCAGGGCGCCCATCCAGCCACTCGCTAATCGGGGTCGGTGTGAGCTGAGACAGCCGCGTCATCAGGTTGCTGTCTCCGTCGGGATAGTCCGTCCTCCAACCCTGTCCTCGCTGCTCTCTTCTGGTACGGGTATAAATGAGCCGGCAGAAGGTGAAGCCCCCCGGGATCTCTGGGAGAATCTGACGACGGGGTGTCATCACCCGGATGTCACCGATGGTGACGCTGGAGGTTTGGGCGGTCGCGCGCTCCGGGGCCATGAGCAGACCTGTACCGAGAGAAAATACCAGCAGAATACCACGAAGGCCGGGGAGGCCCCTAACGTATGTCTCAGGACTCATGATTCCAAAGTATCGGGACCGCTTCCGTAGGTGCAACGGTGGCAGGGCGCAACTCTATTAATAGGGGTGCCGAGTACGACGAGACGACCGAGCCGAGAGATAACTTATGCGGGCCGGAAGACTGCTGACGAAAGGCGTGAGCAGACCGATTTGGCCGGCTTTAGTCTCTCGGGTCGAGGATCTCGTCGATACGGGTGATCACGTCCTCCAGGTGGAGCTGCGTCAGCTCGTCGGGTGAAGCCAAGCGGCTGTCTTCGGCTGCCCTACTTACCGTTTTCAACTCTCCCCTCATGAGGGGTGCGATATCTGAGGCGCGAGCCGCCTCGTCTTCTAGAAGCGTCTGAACACGGTCCAGATACCCCCTCTGTAGATTCCGCCTGAAGGGGTCGATTGGCGAGCCCGTATCGAGCTCGGTCCACACTGAGCGGCGGAGGTCGGAGAGCATCTCCTGGAGTCCGTAGGCATCGGGGCCCAGAAGTGCTTCCTGTTCGATCTGGCGCTTCATGCGGCTCACGTTGAGCAATCGCTGGAGGGCATCAACCTGTAAGGTCCTGATCCGATCCTGAATCCCCGACCCCTCGATCCTGAAGAGGATGTCCTGATCGATCATCCACTCGGGCGTCCGGAACACCTGTCGGTCGAGATATCCTATCGCAGCCTTCTGGCGGTGTGAGGTGACGGGCGTGTAGGGTCGGCCCTCCTGACCCTGAGCTCTGTGGGTCCGATCTACACCCCCGACCAGAAGGGCAACATGCCGGACGTATTCGCTCCACTGGTCGAGGACTTCCTCGTACATTTCTTCCAACTGATCATAGTTTTCTCCCTCCTCGAAGGTCCACTGGAGGAGCTTCGGGATGATTCTCTGCAGGTTAGCCACTCCCAGCTCTGAAGCCCGCACCGGGTCGTTTCCCAGAGCCTCCGAAGTCGAGCTGGGGTCCATGGCACTCGGGCCTCCAAAGCGGTAGATCGGATCGTCGCCGTGGGCCACGATCCATTCCCGGAGGGTCTTCTCGGCCCTCTCCGCGCTCATGGTGTCGGGGAACCAGCGGTATCCCCATTCGATCGCCCACTTGTCGTAGGGGCCGATCAATGGGATGAAGCAGGTGTCGTCTCCAGGCTGCGCCACGTAGTTGAAGCGCGCGTAGTCCATGATTGAGGATGAGGTACCGTTTTCGCACACCCAGCGGGTTCGGAGCGAGTCCACGGGGATGGCGGAGTGCCCCTTCATGTTGTGAGGAAGACCCAGTGTGTGTCCAACTTCATGTGAGGCGACATTCCTGATGAGTCTACCCATCACGTCATCGTCGAACTCGACTGATCGGGCTTCAGGGTTTGCAGCGGCCGTCTGCACGAAATACCACTTGCGGACCAGGTTCATCACATTGTGATGCCACTGTATATGAGCCCCCAGGATTTCCCCAGTTCGCGGATCGAAGAAGGTAGGACCGCTCGCATTTTCGACTGCGGAGGCGATATAGCGAATCATCGAGTAGCGAGCGTCCGCGGGGTCGAAGTCTGGATCCTCCTCCGGGGTGGGGGGGTCCTTCGCGAGGATCGCGTTCCGAAATCCCGCCTGTTCGAAGGCCTTTTGCCAGTCCTCAACTCCCTGTTTCAGGTAGGGGCGCCACTTCTCTGGGGTCGCAGGGTCAATGTAAAAGACGATCGGCTTCACCGGCTCGACGAACTCGCCCCGCTCATATGCTTCCGGATCGGAGGGATCGAGTCGCCAACGCCGGATGAACCTTCGTTGGACCAAGCGTTGCGCATCCGCCCCGAAGTCATTCTGCCTGATTGAGAAATAGCCTACTCGCTCATCCCAGCCCCTGGGCTCCATCGGATTCTCGGGAAGAAGCAGCAGGGAATGTCCCAGCTCCATCGAGAGGGTTCCCCCCACGTCCTGGGATGGGGTGTCGTTGGCCGCGTAGGTCACTATCCGGCGGACATCAATGTTGTCGGGAAAGCTCCTGGCGGACTCGATGAAGGTCCGATCCCTACTTAGGGCCCGGATTCCATACTCCTCCCTTCGGTTCCTGCGGATGCCAATGACGGGCGTATCTCTGGTGAAGAAATCCGAGACGTCGATGACCACTGCCGCAGAGTCGGCGGGGATTGTCTCAATATCGAAGGCGAAGAGAATCGGCTCGAAATTCGAGCTCTGGACTGCCTCGGAGATTGGAAGCGTATCGGAAGCGACATTTTGATAACCTGCAAGCCGCAGAAGAACCCGCTTAGGTCTCCGCTCCCATCTCACTACCGCCATCGATTCTCGCTCTCCCCCGTACCCAACGCCAGCAGGTGTCCTCGTGATCCGTGTTTGAAGGAGGAATTCGCGATCCATCATGTCGAGTGGGATCTCGAAGAAGACATCCTCCTCCACCCGGTGGATCGTAAATACTCCTTCGTCCGAATTGGCGGTGGCGGGGATTACCTCCTCGTAGGGCTGCATCCCGTCCTGATCATCCCCCGTTTCTTCGTCCGTGGAGATCGTATCTAGCTCTACGGTGGGTGTGTCGGTGTCCTGCGGGAAGGGTTCCGGGTCCTGACCAGACAGGGTCCCGGGAAGAAAAAGAGCAAAGATCATGTATGCCATGATGGATCTCACGTCGGGTCCTCCTGGAACGGTATGGGAAGGTGAATGATGCGCGAATCCCTCAACCCCATTCGGGAGACCCGCGAGGCGTAGATTCAATGTACACCGCGGGTGTGCCTTCGGCGCCAGGATCAGACTTGTATGCCCGTACGGTGCGTTCCTAACTCATTGACCGTGGGCCACAGCCGTTGCGCGCCGGTTCTCAATGCCGAACATTTCAAATGTACTAGCGTCCGTATCGCTCAATCACCTGAACCCCACAGAGTCATGAGCTTCCTGAATCAGTCGCCAGCCACTCGTGCACCGATCCCGGTCGCCACTCTACTTCTGATTGTCGGCTGTGGTGAGGGTTCGTCCGTCGACGAGCCCGTGCCGTTCGTGGAGGTTGCGGATGTCGGGCTCCAGAGCCCTAGGGCGATCGTCTACGATGCGATCGCTGACGTGTACCTCGTGTCCAATGTAAACGGAGGCTCTCTCGATGAGGACGAGAACGGCTTCGTTTCCAGGATTTCACCCGAGGGAGAGGTGCTTTCTTCTCAGTGGATCCCGAGCGTCGGATCTGGAGACCTTATGAATGCGCCAAAGGGGATGGCCATCCGAGGAGATAGCCTGTTCATTACGGACATCGGGTGCATCCATATCGCCAACCGAGAGACTGGCGAGATAGTGGAGACCCGCTGTCTAGATGATGTCACTTCGCTGAGCGGAATAGACGTCGCGACGGAGGGCTCGCTCTTCGTGACTGACAGAGGATTTGATTTGGTGGATGGCCAAATCGTTTCGTCATCCACTGATGCCGTGTACCGGCTCACCTTCCGAGATGATCAGAGGGGATCGACGCTTGCTCAAGGAATGGATCTGAACCACCCGAACGGACTGGCGATCGGCCCGATTGGGATCTTGGTGACGACGGCTGGGGGGGAGCTCATCAGATTTACCCCCAATGGAGAGCGGACCGATTTGGTCACAACCACCGGGCAGGTGTTCGAGGGGGTGGTCTTCGTGGCCGACGGTGGCTTTGCATATTCGTCGTCGGCGGACTCGTCTGTATACCTGGTCGACGGGAGCGGGAGTGTTGGCACACTCATCGATGGGATCAGTTTCCCTGGGGACCTAGGATACGATTCCGTGCGCAATCGGGTCCTGATCCCGTTGTATGAAGAGAATCGCTTGCTCTTCGTTCCACTCGGCGACGAGGAGACTGAGATCTCTAGCGGCGGGCCCTAGACGGAGAGATGTATGAGCGCGCGTGTTTTCCTTAGTTGGGTTCTTCTTCTCTGTGTCTTCACCTTAGGGGGTTGTGCGCAGCGGCGGACGCCCGATCATGGCCCGCTCCGAGAGGTTGTCAATCTTTCGGGCGGCGGTGGCTCTACCCTCTTCTCACCTGCCATTCGCACTGGCAACCTGCTTTTCTTGTCGGGGGTGGTTGGGCGTTCTGCGAACGGAGACATTCCGGAAGCCACGCGAAACGCCTTGGAAGGCATTAGGGAGAGGGTCGATGAGGTCGGAGCGACAATGGCTGATATCGTCCAATGCACGGTCTTCCTGACGGACATCGAGGACTACCAGGAGATGAATGAGGCCTACGTCGAGTACTTCCCCTCAGAGCCTCCAGCCCGTACAGCGATCGCTGTAGTTGCAGTTCCGGCCTCTGCCCAGATGGAGATCGCCTGCATCGCCGTGATCCCATGAAGTAGGTACCCTGCGTTCCTCCCATGTACCGTTATGGTCTAGCGAATCCGATTCCCGGAGATCCAGACGTTGTGGATCTCACGTGTGTTCATGATGTCCGCCAACGGGCTCTCCTCCAAAACGAGGAGGTCCGCCTGCGCGCCTGCCTTCAGTGTTGCCACGGTTCCGTCGAGCCCCATGCATGCTGCAGCACCACCGGTAGAGGCATGGATAGTCTCAGCGGGCGTCAGGCCCCCTTCGGCCATCATCTCCATCTCGAGGTGCTCGAAGTACCCCTAGCGTCCCAATCAGCTCGGTGGCGTAGCGGTTCACAGAGACTCCTTGTGGCGACAATGAAATCGGCCTGAGGTAGCGTCAGGTTGACGACGAGATGGCCCGGTCGACCGATACAGTTTAGTCAACCGGGCCTCGAGCAGTGTCCTGGATGTTGTGCTATTCGACTGCGACCTCGGTTCCGCCGATGAAGACGCGCTCTAGCGACCGAGTTGCGAGTATATCCTCGAGAGGGTTCTCCCCCATTACCAAGAAGTCAGCCCACTTACCTGCCTGGAGGGTCCCGATGTCGTCTTGCATGAGGCATCCAGCCGCTACGCTTGTGGCGCTCATAAGGATTTCCTCAGGAGTAAGACCTGCCTCAGCCATCAACACAAGCTCCTCGTGTTCGAAGAAACCAGGGAAACGAGCGGCAGGGCCAGCATCCGTGCCCATAGCGATCGGAATTCCAGCATCGTGAAGAATTTTTACGTTCTGCTGCGCTAGTGGGAGTCCCATACGGTAGGCTTCTGCCGACGTGCTCCGGTTCCGCTCCATGAAGCTTGGCTGGGACGCGCGCTCCATCTCCGAGTTGCTCGCGTGGCGGAGGAAGAAGGGGTCGTCGAACCAATCAGGTCGATCCCGGTAGATGAAGGTGCTGACCTCACGAACCAAGGTTGGTACGTAGCAGATCCCGCTTTCGCGGAGAGCAGCGATCAACTCCTGGTCGACCTCCAGGTCGCGAACAGAATGGGCGAGCATGCCTGTGCCCATTTCGAGCAGACGCTTCGCATCTTCCAGGTAGTACAGGTGTGTCGCCACGGGAATGTTACGCTCTCGTCCGACCTGCATCACAGCATCCACGGCCTCCCAAGCCATTTTGCGGCTAGCACCGAGATTGTCATCGACGCGGAGTTTAAGGAAATCTGCGCCCATATCGGCATTCGCGAGTGCATCAGCCCGTGCCTGGGCAGGGTCATCTCCGGCAATCACTGCACCAGAGCCCATTACTCGGGCATGACCAGCGGTGGGTGACGCCGCATCCCGGACAGCGATCAAGTCAGGACCGTCCCCCAGGCTGTTGACCATCGTCACGCCGTACCGAGCGTAGAGCTCCAGGTCCCTGCGTATCCGGTCCTGTGGGTCGGTCACCCCTTCCGGCGCCCAATCACCTGTCACGTGACCGTGAGCCTCAATCAGTCCAGGAATCACATATTTGCCCGAGAGGTCTACCTCGGTTGCACCACCGGGAACATCCACATCCGCGCCGACGCCGACAATCCGACCACCGTCGACCAGAATGGTGGCGTTCATGACTGCGGCAGCTCCTGTCCCGTCCCATACGGTGGCTCCCGTGTACGCAACTGCAGTGCTGTTTTGCTGAGCCGTGCAGCTCGCAACCAGAGCTGATAGCAAAAGAATGGCGAAGGAGCGCAGCGGGGTCATAGTCATTCTCTCCTAGCGGGAGTCCATCGTGAAAAGGGCGTTGAGCTAGCTAACGCCGCAAGAGGGGTCCAGTGAAGACTGGCCGTTGTTGGCAGGGGGCCCCTCACCCCCGTTCTGCGAACACGCCGGGATCACGAGGGCAAAGAAAGGATCAGAACCCACACGGGTGTCATCTGGCTGGACCCAGAGCTCTTACAATGCAAGGGATGAAAGAAGCGAGTCATAAGAGATGCTCCATCTCGGGAAGGGTATATTGTAGTCTCGAAGAGTCAGTGGGGCCGTCCGGATCATTGCTAAGGGGATAGTAGGCGTCCACTCCGAGGTAGTCAAAGGCGGAAAGGGTCGGGAGCAGCAGGACTAAGACGATATTCTTCAAGCTTTTAACGCTCGCAGACCGTTCAGAATCACCACCAGACTCGATCCCATGTCCGCGACAACCGCCATCCACAGGGTAGCTAGTCCCACTCCGCCTAGAGAGACGAACACGAACTTGACGGCGAGAGCGAATACAATATTGGTGCGAATGATTCTAGTCGCCTTTCTGCTTAGCCTGAACGCCTCAGGGATGCGGTTGAGTTCGTCTTCCATAAGAGCGATGTCCGCCGTATCCAGTGCTACTGCAGTTCCCCCGGCTGCCATCGCGATCCCCACATCCGCTGCTGCTAGCGCAGGCGCATCATTCACTCCATCTCCGACCATTAGAACCGGACCGTACAATTGTCTCAACTTGTGGATCCAAGATAACTTCTCCTCCGGGAGGAGATTTCCCTTCCATTCGTCAAATCCGTTTCGTCCGGAGCCGACAGACTGGATTACGGATTCGACAGCTGGGGCTCGATCACCACTTAGGCACACGATCCTATCCACCCCTTGCTCCCTCAGTGCCGGAATTAGCGCAGTTATTTCAGGACGGACTCGGTCCGACAGCAGGAGAGCTCCACGTATCCTTGGCGATTTAAACTCCGATTCGCTCCAAGCGACCAGAACGATCGTCGAGCCCTCATGCTCGGCCTCAGAGATCCTGGTTTCATCCCCCTCATTGAGCAATTCATCTTCTTTAAACAGCCGTGGGCTCCCCACAACCACTGTCGTTCCTTCGACATGGGCTCGAGCTCCTCGGCCTGGTAACGCGGTCATCTCAGTCGTGTCAGGGAAAGAGATGCCAGCCGACCTCGCTGCCTCTAGAATTGCCCGGGCAACCGGGTGCTCACTACGACTCTCTGCAGCCGCAGCGTAGCGGAGGACCTGCTCGGTGCCAGAGTCATCCCATGAAAGGACGTTGGTTACCCGAGGTTTGCCTTCGGTCAAAGTTCCAGTTTTGTCAAGCGCGACCACACGGGTCCTTCCAAGTACCTCGAGATGGATTCCGCTCTTCACAAGGATTCCCCTCCGAGCTGCACCAGTGAGCGCACTCACAACCGTCACTGGTGTTGAGATAACCAGTGCGCAAGGGCAGGCTATCACGACGAGGACCAGTGCTCGATATCCCCAGTCTAGCCACGGACCCATCCCGAATAGAGGTGGTAGCGTCGCGACGAGAAGAGCGCCTACCATGACGAGCGGGGTATAGACCTTCGCAAACTGGTCCACGAAAGTCTCAGTCGGGCTCTTTTGTGACCTAGCGTGTTCAATGCTCTTCAAGATCCTCCCCAGCGCCGAGTCATCGGCGGTCTGATCACAGAGGATTTCGAGTGCACCACTGCCGTTTACAGAACCGGCGAAGACCCGGTCGTCTTTGGATCTGGCTTCGGGTAGTGACTCTCCAGTGATGGCTGAGGCATCTACCTCAGAGGATCCACTGACCACTGTCCCGTCCACGGGGATTCGTTCACCCGGCCGGACCAGGACCAGTTCTCTCCTCCGGACGGCTTCGACGGGAACCGGCACGTGGTGCCCATGCCTGAGGACCGTTGCTTCGACCGGAGACAGGTCCATTAGGGATCTGACCTCAGACCTCGCACGGCTCAGCGTCCTCCGTTCGAGATCCCTGGCGACGGCGAAAAGGAACAGAACCGCTCCGGCTTCCACGTACTCTCCGATCAGGAGCGCGCCCAGGGCGGCCACGGCCATCAGCACGTGCATATCAAGGATCCCGCGCCGGGCAGCAGCAGCAGCTCGAGGCAAGATCTGCCTGCCAGTGGCCAGGACGGTGATGGAGCCGAGTGCCGCTACGATTCCCTCAGAGGCTTCCATGAGGGTGGCGAAGATGGTCAGGGCCCAGAGGGCTCCACCCAGACCGATGTGGACGGGAATGCGTTTGAGAAGGGGGCGTGGTTGGGGTAAACTCTCCTGTTCCTCTGAACTCCCAGCCCTCGGTTCCAGCAGGTCGCTGTATCCCAGATCGGTCAGCGACTGCCGCAGCTGACTCAGGCTGACCCGGGAAGGGTCATACCTGACTAGTACTCGCTGCCCGATGATGTCCGGCTCCACTAACCGGACGCCCTCCAACTCGAGTAGCCCACGGGTGGCCATTGTGGCACAACTGGGGCAGTCCATCCCTTCGGCGGAAAGGGTGCACTGCTCCACGGATCCTAAGGGTTTAACGCCTCTGGGTGGCGTCAATCGTTCGAGCCACCGTTTCTCGGACGTGCCCTGCGGACGCTGCCTGAACTACTTCCTGATGAGGAGCTTGAAGGAGCCGCACGCGCCCCTCCGCCAGAGCGTGAGGAGGGGGCTGGGGATGTGCGCTGCGTGCGTGGGGACGATCCGGTGTCACGCCGGTTTCCACTCACCACGCCACGATTCCGGCTCAGCGTAGCGCTTCGGGTCTGGACACTTGGTGGTTGGATAAAGATCAATCCGGGTGAGCGGTAGATCGGTGAACCGAAGCCTCCGTACCTATAGGGGCTGTAGCCAAAGGAATTATAGCCGAAGCCTCCGTACCCATATCGGAACCCGCCTGCCCAAACCGGATCCCAATAGGGGTCATAACCGAAGCTCCAGGGGGAGTACCCGCGGAAGGACCGGTAGCGGTAGCTGGGCTGCCAATTCCGGCCAGGAGCGACTCGAGAGGCCGAGGCGGACCGGATCTCTGGTTCCAGGTCAGGCCCACTTCCCAAGATCTCGAACCGTTCTGGATAACTCAGGGCCACCATGACATCGAGAACCTCGCCCGGGACTCCTCTGACGGAGAGCGCCCTTAATGTTTCCGCATCTATGCCGAACTGCTCGCCTCTCTCAGCAAGAAGCGCGCTAGCTACACTTGGGCCCGCCCGCTCGACCGTCTCTACGAGGGTTGCGGGAGTCAGTGCCGTGCTCGCCTGAGAGCGTGCAGTGCTTACTGCGAGTTCCCTTCCGGTCATAGGATCCATGATCCCGTCACGCTCGAGAAGAGAGCCCCCCACCGGCAGGAAGGTACGAATCCCGATGAAAGGCGACTCGGTTCCCGCCTGTACCGATTGAATCTCCACCCAGCCGTCTCCTCTCGGGAGCATCGAAAGGATGCCTCTCGTTCTCCGAGTAACGCCCTCTCCGCAGTGCAACTCAGACACCAGAAACACCCGCGCCCGGTCGAGCGACCAATCCGCGATCCGCTCACCCACACATCCTCCCTCCTCGAGGGTGCGAGCTCTGCCGTCGGCAAGCATTTCTTCGGTAGTGACTAGCTCACCCTCGGAGTAGGTCCGGATCTCCACTCCTGCGCCGCGGGCGAGTGATTGGAAGCAGACTACGAAAGAATCGGCTTCATCTCCTCCGATTTCAGCGGCTCCCTCCCAACACCCGATCCACGGGAGCCAAAGGGTATCCTGTCCTTGCGTGGGATCGGTTTCTGCGCCTGAAATGGGAAGGGATATACTCGACATTACAAGCACGCCGATCAACCCGACTGTCCCTCGTGGCATAATGGACTCCCTTCAGTTGCGGTAATAGAACCCGGCGGTCAGCCGGGCCCCGGAGAGATCCAGAGGCTCGATGAAGTCCCGATTGAAGTCTCGGCCCAACTCGTCACTACCCCAAAGGTATCGGCCTTCCACGGTAAATGCAGCATGGTCTGAGATCGTGATCTCGATGCCGAAACCGAGGAACGGGAAAAAAGTGTGGCCACTCGAGGTGAACTGCTCGGTAGATATCGCATTATCTACTTCGTCGACAAAATCTCCGGAGAGTTTCAGTTCGTAGCCGGTGAATCCAGCACCTCCGCTGACGAACGCGTTCCAAGACCTGGGGAGCCACACGAACTGGCTGAGCTGCTCGCCCCGGTCTAGCACATACCAGCGGGTCCCCAAAGATAGTGTTGGGCCCTCTGTCAGCTGAGTAGTCTGCTGGATCGGGAGTCCGTCTGCACTGCCGTCATCTTCCACCAGGTCTCGGTACTCCGAGCTTAGTTTCACCCGACTACCATCTAATCCAAACGTGACTTCAGTTCGGGATCCTAGCCAGAGCCCGCCCTCGATTCCGAAGGAGGGACCGCGGAAGGCACACCTGTCAACGGTGAGAAAATCACACCGGTCAATCGTGAAGTTCTCCTCTGTAAAGTCGAAGAGATCACTCCCCGCCCCGTGAAGAAACATCCCTCCGCGGATGCCGATCGATACCCGAGGGCGCTGAAATAGGAAGTCGGGATCCAGACCCGGTCGAGGGAATGCCCCCGGAAGGTCCTGGGCCGTGAGCGAGGTCGGCGCGGCTCCAAGAAGTATTGGGAGCAGTATGACTGCGGAGGTTGCTACTACGGAGAGTGCTTCAAATCCAGTAGAGCTTCTGCTTCTGAATCGGCTGATATGTCCCACGGGAAGCCCTCCGAAGTGGAGTCTTGCGGCACCTCATCCGAGCGCCACTGGTCCCTGCGCAACTGACCGTTCCTCCTCCAAATGAAACCCCTATTAGTTAGACTCCCTGATGGGTCGAATTGTTAATCTTATGACCTTAGGATCCGGTCTGGCAGCATTCCATGTGGGAGTGAGGTTGCCCTGAAAACTGGGTTCTCCCTAGAGGGGTCAGAAGTCGCCGGGACCTCCCACAGACAATAGTTCAGCAAGTTCCTCCATCCGAGTGAGAAGCTCTGTGGCTTCAGGATCTATCTCGACCGTTTTGGCCATGAGGTCAGTCTCGAAGCTCTGGATCTCTGCCTGCACATGTTCGAGCTCGATTGCCTGTGCTTGGGCGTTCTCGAGTTCGGACCGGAGTCCCATTGCCTCTGCCATGAGAGGTTGCAGCGCTTCCACATTCTGAGCCTGTTGAGCCACGATGGCCTCTTCACTCAACACGTCGAGACGTGCTATATGAGCTTCGGTCTCGGGGTTGATCTCGATCATGGCTGCCATCAGCATTTCATCAATCGTTGTACGACGTGTCTCGAGTTCTCCGTTCTCCTGGATGGCCTGTACCTGAAGTTGACCAAGACGCCCTTGCAGCTGCTGGTACTCAGTGAATAACGCCTCGTTAGGGTCGGGAACGTCCTGGGTTGGGTTGGGGTCCTGAGCGACAGCCGGGCTTGCAATTAGCATCGTCAGGAGAAAGGCAATTTCTGGACCTCGTCGAAGATTGAATAGTGCGGTTAATCTCGACAGACAGGGAGAGGAAAAACGATCCAGGTTCACTGCCATGGGGACATCTCCTGAGTTCATAGGTAAACTGCTGAAGAGGTGCATGTGTGGATCTTGCGTCATACAAGGGACTTGCCAGGGTGTTCCGATCGATGTGTGTGGATGTGTGTGTAGGTGTCGTCCATTTTTTTGATTGCTTTTCTACTCCTCATGTTGCTTCCCCTGGTCTCTGGAGTTCCCCACTCCATCCAAAGCTTGCTGACGGATCTGCCCTGGCTACTATATTCGGTGCGCATAATCCCGGTTACCGTAACTCTTTCTCACCTCGCTAGACTGGTCCGAAGACGACCGGATCGAAGAGGGTCGACGTCATAATGCAGCCTATTCAAACATCGACAAGACCAGGTAAAGGATTTCATAGCGAGGTGTTGGACGTACCTGGTGCAGATCCCATAGGCTTCCTAGAGGCTCTCGAAGGTGAGCCCAGGGGGTTCTGGGGCCACCAAGATCATTGGGTAGCCTGGGGTGGGGTGCTCGCACGGATCGAGGTGCTTTCCGGAGCTGGTCGATCCCGTTTCGATGAGGTAAGGGCGGAGGCAAAACGAATCTTCCGCCGAATTTACACGGACTGGGGGGCCATTCCATTCCGAGAGCGCCCTCGATTCTTCGGGGGCTTCTCATTCCTCGAAGATGTAGAGGACAAGGTCACCTGGTCGGGCTTCCCGGCGGCGGGATTCATCCTTCCTCGGGTCATCCTCGAGGCAAGAGGTGGAGAGGTGCGGTTCCGGGTTGCTGGCTTTACTCCATGGGGCATGCGGGGCTCCGACCCTGAGACTGAGGAGTTGGCCTCCAACCTCTTGGAGGTTCTGAGGGCCCCCCAGCGTTCCGCGTCGCCAGTACCTCTCAACCCCGAATACGATGACGCCTCTAGTCCACGTGAGACTGAAGACTCTGATGCGGAGAAAGGCCCAGAACGAGAGCGGTGGGATGGGATGGTCAGCACCATTCTGGGAGAAGTCGCGGAGGGTCGGGTTCGGAAAGCCGTACTTGCCCGCATTTTGGATGCTGAGTTCACTGGCCCGGTAGATCCGCTCGTAGGTCTCGAGTTCCTCAGATCCGAGAATCGGCGGGCGCATGTCTATTTGTTTGAGCCCCATGTAGGCAGAACTTTTCTAGGGGCCGCTCCAGAGATCCTTGCTGAATTGAGGCGCGGACAATTTCGTTCCACCGCGGTAGCCGGGTCGATGCCCCGGGGAATGACAGACGATGAGGATCAGGAGTTCGCTCGCCTCCTTTTGGATAGTGAAAAGGACCGAGTAGAGCACCAACTGACCGCGGACGAAATGGTGGAGGTGCTTGCTTCTCGTCTCTCTGACATGCAGGTCGAGCAGGACCCTAGGGTGCTTGCTCTTGCTCGCATCCAGCATCTCGAGACAGTTATCAGCGGATCTACGGGTCCCGACGAAGACATCCTGTCGCTTGTGGAGGGACTCCATCCGACACCTGCCGTTTGCGGGAGTCCCAGGGATGAGGCTCATGTCTTGATTCACGCGGCAGAGCCGTTCGACCGCGGGTGGTATGCGGGGCCCGTTGGGTGGTTCGATCTGGTTGGGGAGGGAGGTTTCGTACCCGGCCTCCGCGCTGCGATCGGAGAGGGTAGAAGTTGGCGCCTCTTTGCGGGAGCGGGGATCGTGGCGGGATCGGATCCGGAGGGCGAGTGGGAGGAAACGGCGCTGAAGTTCGAACCGGCGTTGAGGGCCCTGCGAGTTGCCGCGGGAGAACCCCCCGGTGGAGTCTGAGTCGAATGATCGCCAGGAACAGGAACGAACTCTGGGGTCGGGTCCTAATGGACGAACTGGCCCGGTGCGGTTTGCAGTTCGTGATCGTGTCTCCTGGGTCCCGATCTACCCCCCTTGTGCTCGCGGCCGCCACCGATGCTCGACTCCGAGTAATCACTCAGATCGACGAGCGCTCCGCGGGATTTATGGGGCTTGGGGTGGGGAAAATGACCGGCGCCCCGGCCGCTCTGATCACAACGTCCGGTACTGCTGTCGCAAACCTCCTTCCGGCTGTAGTAGAGGCCGCTCAGTCGGAAACTCCACTCGTCGTGCTCACGGCCGATCGACCTCCTTGGTTGCGAGGGGCCGATGCGAACCAGACGATCGAGCAGCGAGGGATCTTCGGAGGCTATGTCCGCTTCTTCGAGGAACTCTTTCCAGGAGAGGTATCCGAGCGAGGACTGCGGCATCTGCGGTCCGTCGCCTGTCGCGCGATCGCAGCGGCCCTGGGTGACCCAGCCGGACCGGTTCACCTGAACCTTCCCTTCGCCAAACCTCTCGAGCCCACCCCTATTCCCGGGGACCTCCCGACTGAGCTAGCGAACGGTCTGACACCAGGATCGGGCGGAAGAGACGGCGGCGAACCCTGGACACGGGTTCGCCCCATGCGTCCCGGTCCATCTGAGGCGGACATTGCCTACGCGAGTGAGGCTCTGTCCCAGGCCCGTTCTCCTGTTCTCATCGCGGGAGTGGTTCCGCGGCCCTGGGAGGTTGGCCCGGTACTTCGGAAAGCAGCGTCCACCCTTGGGATCCCCCTGCTTGCCGATGTGCTTTCCGGTTCCCGATACCCGGGAGGCGATCCCCGGGCGAAAGCGGCTCCTGTGGTGGGCGGGTATGACCTTGCGCTATCCAACTCGACGATCAGGGGCAGCCTCCGACCCGATCTGATCATTCGCTTCGGGTCGGCTCCTACCTCATCGTCACTCGCCTCTTGGTTGTATTCGCTGGAGGGGGTTCCTCATCTCGTGGTGAGTGGGGGTGGGCGATGGAAGGATCACGCCGGCCTAGCGACCCGCCTTATTTCCGCAGATCCGGCCCGGTTCATAGAGGCCCTCCTGATAGCGGAGCCAGATTCCCTCAACAGGTCTGCAGTCGCAGTGTCACAGTGGGGGGAGGTAGAGGCCGACTTGCGGAAGCATGTCAGCGGGCCCCTGATGACTCCTCGCTTCGAGGGTAGCGTGGTGGCTGAAGTTGCCCGGCGTATTGGCTCTGAGGACATACTTTTCGTCTCGAATTCGATGCCCGTGAGGGATGTGGGTACTTTTGTTCCCTCCCGGGAACGGTCGCTTATGGTGATAGGCAACCGGGGTGCGAGTGGGATCGACGGTATCGTTTCGACTGCGGCGGGGGTGTCCCTGGCATCAGGACGTCGGGTGGTAGTGATCACCGGAGATCTGGCCCTGCTTCACGATTCGAATGGCTTGTCGAGTCTAACTGGGCCAGGTATCAGGGTGTTCCTGGTCGTGCTGAACAACAATGGAGGCGGGATATTTCACTTCCTTCCAATCCGTGAGATCGAGCCTGCCTTCACTCCTCTGTTTGCAACCCCGCATGGGAGAGATCTTGGCGTACTCGCCGCTTTCCATGGCCTTCCCTATCTGTTTCTAGAGGGTCGTTTCGGCAGGAGTGTTTCAGCTTCGGATACCGATTCCGATGGCGCCCTGGACCTTGATGAAGCCTGGACGATAGCAATGGATTGGGAGGGCAGCGGGATGCTGGAAGTACGTACTGACCGCGATCAAAACCGTGCCAGGAGAGCGGAGGTGGTGGAAGCCATCTCATCTGCGGTGGGGGCCGGTAACAAGTCCAAAGGGAGGATGACCAAGGAGACCAAATGAGTCAGCCCGATTGGAAGGAAGTGAGGCAATATGAGGACATCACCTATCATAAGGACGATGGGGTTGCCCGGATCGCCTTCAACCGCCCGGAGGTACGCAATGCCTTCCGCCCCGAGACACTCCTAGAGATGCAAGAGGCCTTTCGGGATGCAGGTGAAGATACGGGGATAGGGGTTGTTCTTTTAACGGGAAATGGGCCGGCGCAAGACGGCAAGTATGCCTTTTGCTCCGGGGGGGACCAGCGCATCCGAGGGGATGCGGGATACATCGGGGGCGACGGCCTTCCGCGGCTGAACGTACTCGAGTTGCAGCGCTACATTCGCAGCATGCCGAAGCCAGTGATCGCTTTAGTCGCCGGCTATGCCATCGGCGGAGGGCAAGTTCTCCATATCATCTGCGATCTTACCATCGCTGCCGACAACGCTGTCTTCGGACAGACTGGCCCGAAGGTGGGGAGCTTCGACGGTGGGTTCGGTGCTTCGTATCTGGCAAGTATCGTAGGGCAGAAGAAGGCGCGTGAGATCTGGTATCTGTGCCGCCAATACTCCGCAAAGCAGGCGCTCGAGATGGGGCTCGTCAATGCAGTAGTGGCACTGGCGGATCTCGAGGCCGAGGGGTGGCAATGGGCACAGGAGATTCTGGACAAGAGTCCGCTCGCGATCCGACTCCTAAAGAGCTCCTTCAACGCAGCGGTGGATGGACAAGCCGGCATCCAGGAGTTGGCTGGTAACGCAACGATGCTCTTCTACATGTCGGAGCAGGCAAGAGACGCGAAAAACGCTTTTCTGAGGAAGGAAAAACCGGACTTTCGAAAGTACCCGTGGCTCCCATGGTGACCGTTGAAGCAGGGCCCACGGGTCAGAGGGACATCCCTGGGAGGGTCGGTGCGTGGGTGATGGCGTCCCGACCGATGACTCTGCCCGCTGCTGTCGCACCCGTAGTGGTCGGGACAGCTATGGCGGCGTTCCGGGGTGTCATGGAGGTTTTTCCAGCTTCAGCTGCACTGGTGGGGGCGCTGCTGATCCAGATCGCGACGAATCTGGCGAACGACTACTTCGACCACAGAAAGGGGAGTGACGCAGACGACCGGGTCGGGCCCACCCGGGTCGTGCAGGCCGGAATCCTGGCTCCTGGAGCGGTCCTGAGAGCAACAGGGTTCGTCTTGGCGGCAGCGACCCTAGTTGGGGTGTATCTGGTGTGGGTGGGCGGAATACCGATCCTTGTCATAGGGACCCTCTCTCTGATTTGTGCGGTCGCCTATACAGGGGGTCCGTTTCCTTTGGCGTACCACGGACTCGGCGACCTTTTCGTTTTTGTCTTCTTCGGACTCATAGCAGTCGTCGGCACCTATTGGGTCCAGGTGAGGGAGTTCGAGTCGGACCTCCTCCTGGCAGGCACAGGAGTAGGGACCCTTGTGACTTCCATCTTAGTGGTGAACAACCTTCGGGATATTGCGGGTGACGAGAGGGCAGGAAAGCGAACTCTCGCGGTGCGGCTTGGCGCGAGTGGTACGAAGGTCGAGTTCCTCCTGCTGGTGCTTGTGGCCGGCGTGGTTCCCCCTCTCGGCGTTGTGGCCTTCGGTTGGCCTCCGTGGACGCTTCTTGCCCTCTTTGGTCTGGGTCCAGTGTTACGAACCGTTGATACGATCTTTACGTATCTGCAGCCGGGCGAACTCAACCCGGCGCTCCGCGAGGTGGCCCGGGGGGTGACCTGGTACAGCGGGCTACTCGCTATCGGGTTCGTCCTTGGGTCCTACCTCTGACCGGAGTGGACATGGACCCGCTCCGGCGAACAGCACGTCGGTTACCAGAGGTACTGGCCGTGGTGGGGTCCTCTGAGGGCGGGAGGTCGAGCAGCTCGGGATGGAGCTTCAGGGAGCTGGATCGAAGAGCGGATCTCATCGCGCATGCCCTTGTCGGATCCGGAGTTATGCGGGGGGACCGTGTCGCGATGTGTTTGCCTCCCTGTGCCGAGGCCGTGGCAGTGTTACACGCGGTTTCCAGGGCCAGGGCGGTACTCGTTCCCCTGAACCCGGCCTGGACCGATTTCGAAGTCAGAAGAGGATTGGAAGCGGTGGGGGGGGCGACCCGAGTTATTGATAGTTTGGAGCAGGTTGTGGATTGGGTGGGACCAGATGTAAGAGGGGAAATTGGCCCTGATATGGAGTTCGGCCTTCCTGTTCCCGACGAGCTGGTGTCCGTGGTCCTTACCTCGGGGAGTACCGGTCTCCCGCGACCAGTTGGGATCACGCACCGGAACCTCATTGCTTCGGCCGACCGGGTGATTCAGCGGCTCGCTCTCAAGACGGATGACCGTTGGTTGACCTCCCTATCTCCTGCTCATGTGGGGGGCATGACTCTGATCCACAGGGCGAGCGTGGTGGCGTGCACACTTGTGACCCGGCCCCGTTTCGAAGCATCCGAAGTGGCGTCTCTCGTCGACAAGGGTGAGATCACCCACGCGTCTCTCGTCCCAGTGATGCTGAGGCGTCTACTTGACGAGCGCGGCAACCGAAAGGTGCCTGGATCACTCCGTTGTCTCTTAGTTGGTGGGGCCCCGGTTCCTCCTGCGATCCTCGATCGCGCGTTGGTGATGGGCTACCCAATCTCCCTGACTTACGGATTGACCGAGACAACTTCGCAGGTCGCGACCGCTACGCCGACGGAGGTTCGAGGGAAGCCCGGGACGGTCGGTCAGCCCCTGTCAGGCCTCGAGCTCCGGATCGAGCAAGCTGACGCAGGTGGTTCTGGCGAGATACTAGTGCGAGGGCCCACGGTAGCCACGCCCTATCTGGACAACGATGGGTGGTTACACACAGGGGATATCGGGCACATGGACGACGAGGGGGATCTCTGGGTTACCGGACGTAAGTCCGACCGGATTGTTACGGGTGGCGTCACCTTGGAGCCAGCTGAGGTCGAGGCGGTTATCGTCCACCACCCGAAAGTCAGAGAGGTGGCGATTGTTGGTAGGATGGACGCGGAGTGGGGTGAGCGGCTAGTGGCGGTAGTCGTACCCGAGGACGTCAGTCGGCCTCCCACGCTTCCGGATCTACTCGAGTTCGCCAGGAGCCGGCTCGGACCCGCGAAGCGTCCACGTGAGCTGAAGATTGTGCCATCGCTCCCACGCACTGCGAATGGGAAGTTGGATCGACATCGACTGCGGTATGTGTAGCCCATACAGGGACTCGTCGACTGAAACCCAACGCCGGGTCCCCTTTCCTCCGGCCAACGGCTTTGTATGTTCGGGAGTCTATGTTCCTTTCTCCTGACCGCCTGCTGGAACCTTGATCATGACCCGCAGCCCCCTTTTGGAAGAATACCGCTGGCGAGGCATGCTCCACGACGTGACAGAGGGTGCTGAGGAGGCACTTCTAGAGTCCCCGCAGTTGGTCTACGCTGGTTTTGATCCGACCGCGGCCTCACTCCATGTGGGCAACCTGCTTCCGATCATGGGGCTGGTACACGTACAGCGTTGGGGACACACTCCAATCACTCTCGTCGGAGGAGGGACGGGTCTCATCGGAGATCCATCCTGGAAGAGCGCTGAGCGTCCCCTTCTCAGCCTGGACGAGGCACAGGCGAACGCGGAGCGAGTACGGGGGCAGCTCGAAGCGTTCGTCGAATTTCAGGATGTGCCCAATCCCGCGCGGATGGCGAACAACCTTAACTGGCTCGGGCAGACACGTCTCCTTGACTTCCTGCGGGATGTCGGGAAGCACTTCCCTGTGAACGTCATGCTGGGGAAGGAGTCAATTCGGCGAAGGTTGGAAGATGATTCCGCGGGTATCAGCTTCACCGAATTCTCCTATTTGTTACTGCAGTCCTATGACTTCTACCGGCTTTTTGAGGACTACGGCTGTCGCGTCCAGGTAGGGGGGAGCGATCAGTGGGGGAACATCACCGGGGGGATCGAGTTGATCCGGCGAATATCGGGGAAAAAGGCCTACGGGATCGTGTTTCCCCTCCTGACCACGGCCTCTGGGGTCAAGTTTGGAAAGACGGAGACCGGTGCCATCTGGCTCGATCCAGAGCGGACTTCACCGTACCGCTTCTATCAGTATTGGCTGAACACGGATGATGCCGACGTGGGAAGCCATCTACGGCTCTTCACGCTCCTAAGCAAGGAGGAGATCGAGGCACTTGACGAGGCTGTGGAGAACTGTCCTCATGAGCGAAAGGCACAGGAGGCACTCGCAAACGATGTGACCCGGAGGGTGCATGGGGAAACGGAGCTTCAGCGTGCCAAACGGGCCTCGAGGGCCCTCTTCGAAGGCGAAGTGAGAGGTCTGAGTGCGGAGGAGATCCAGGAGATCTTTGCAGATGTGCCCTCGGGCTCGGTTCCTGCGAAACGGCTCGAGGGGGAGGGGGCCGATCTGACGAGCCTGATCAGGGAAGTGGGACTCACCTCCTCACGAGCAGACGCTCGCCGAGGCGTAGAGCAGGGCGGTGTTTACCTGAATGGCGAGCGCATTCAGGATGTGGGCTTTCGGGTGACCGGAAAGCATACCCTACATGGTGGATTCATTGTGCTGAGGAGGGGGAAGAAAAACTACTGCCTAGTTCGAGTCGAACGATAGCGGGTCGATAACCTAAGAAGGCGATGCCCCAGAAAATCGCTAGACCAGAACTGGGTGTGAGTTGCGGGACGTCTAGGTCTTTGTGGGCCGGCACGATGAACTTGAGGCGGGGTCGATTCCCCTGAAGTCTTCCCTCGGGGAAGTGCGTTTTCATCCCAAGCGGAATCGCCACCCGTGTCTTGCTCTGGAGGTCGGGATGAGTGAGCTGCTGAAGGCGTCAACGCTTATATCCGAGCCAGTCAGATCTCCGACTTCCAGGTAGCTCATCTGAGCCGATCCGCTGACCCAGTCCGAACAGCTGTGCCGCAAACGGGCGGCACTATTTCAGGCCGGCCAGGAGAAAGACAGCGATCAGGAATGAATGGAACATCGGAGTGGATCCTCGAGCTACGAAGCTCTACAAGAGAGCATTCATGGTGGGGGTAACAGAAAAAATGTGATCGAGACGGGGATCAAGGGACATCCGTTTCCACACTGATAGGAACCTGATCGGCCTAATGAAGTAGTACCGAAAAGGAAGTCGTGATTAGTTACACGAAGAACCAAAGCCCCCGGAGTAACATGAACAGGCGTATCCCTTTCCTTCTCGGTGGCGGTCTCCTCATTGCTGCGGGAGCCGTCGGGACCTTCCTGGCCGTCTCTGCCGAAGCACCCGCTTCCCCAGTCGCTGCCTCCGTCCCTGCGCCAACCGGGATGGCATATGCAGATCGGTTGCCTGTCGATGCGGCTAGAGAACCGATCCCCCTGGACCGCGTAGAACCGATCCCGATGACCGTCTATCTAAGCCCAACCTGTGGGTGTTGTAGCGGTTGGGTGGAGCACATCAAGCAGTACGGATTCGAGGTGAGCCTCGATTACCGGGTGGATTTGACAATGGTGAAACAGGGGTTTGGGGTGCGGCCTGAGTTGTCGTCTTGCCACACTGGCATCGTAAACGGCTATATCATCGAGGGTCATGTGCCGGGGGAGGTCGTACGCCAGTTCCTGGCCGAGGCACCCCCAGTCCTAGGCATTGCCGCTCCCGGAATGCCTGTGGGCTCACCTGGAATGGAGATGGGGAGCCGGGCCGACCCCTATGACGTCCTCACCTTCACCTCGACCGGACAGACTGAGGTCTACTCGAGGCAGGGGCGCGGCTAGCAGCAGGCGCAGCTAGGTACTTCATCGGGGATTCCGAATGCGTCTACCAGCGCGGTAGCAGGTGAGCGGGGTTCCCGACAGAGGGTATTGACTAAAGCCCTGATGGATTTGGATTGGGCCCCTTCCATGTAACCCGCTTCCAGAAACCAGGCTCGGTCTTGCTCTAAGCGTGAGAGTGCGAAGAAGGTCTGAAAGTGTCCCTGGGATCTTGCCGCTCTCGTCCCCTTCTTCCGCATCGTGAAGTGCCTGTCGGATCTGGCCCATATCCGCAGGAGAGAGGAGGCCATCAGACCAAGCGATGTAGACGAGCAGCAGGAATGGCGTCAGATGCTTATCCTGAGAGGGCCAAGGAAGGGGAGACGGAGGTCGGATCGATGCTATGGCTGCGATACCGGTGAGAAATCGGATTGTTTCTTGGCATTGAGGGTCTTGACCCACTCCCGATCTTAACGCCACCATGGAAACCTTATTAGCTCGATTCACTATCGGATTCGCTATCCGATTACGGAAAGGACAATGGCAGACGCTCTTGTGGGGGTGATCATGGGCTCTCGCTCCGATTGGGAGACGATGGCCCATTCAGTGGAGACGCTGGAGGTGCTTGGCGTTCCGCATGAAACGCGGGTTGTATCGGCCCATCGGACGCCGGATGTGGCCTTCGAATATGCTTCGTCGGCTGAAGATCGAGGGCTGAAGGTGATCATTGCGGGAGCCGGTGGAGCCGCGCATCTGGCTGGGGTAATGGCGGCTAAGACTATGCTTCCCGTGCTCGGTGTTCCGATCCAGTCTCGTGCGTTGAGGGGTCTAGACTCACTTCTCTCAATCGTTCAGATGCCGGGTGGAGTACCCGTGGGAACCTTAGCGATTGGAAAGGCGGGAGCGGTTAACGCGGCACTTCTGGCAGCGGCAATCTTGGGGGTGTCAAGACCAGAGGTCCGGGAACGACTGCATGCCTACCGGAAAAAGCAGACTGAGGCTGTTCTACAGGATTCAGATCCCTCGAAGAACCTCTCTTGATCTCGATTGTCTGGTCCTGGGAGATCTGGGTAGTGTAGGTGCCACAGAGTCCGTAGAGTGAACTGGTGGTAATCCACTTGGAAGCCTTTAGGAGTTACTTACCACATGGTTCCAGATCATTAATAGGTCTTTTGGGGTCGAGATCTCTGGCTTCCCATTCCTGACCCGGCGGTGATAGCTATCCCATGTTGGACGAAATTCGAAAGAAAATTGAGAGCGAGATCGAGGCCCTGATGAGTGAACTCAGGGTGGTCCTACCAGAGCGAA
>Ga0310121_10000063_pt1 | contig 99935 bp, 63 predicted proteins | sample CB27_Tmax_986_MG_FD_203504 | JGI IMG/M metagenome (GOLD analysis project Ga0310121, IMG submission 203504) | Marine microbial communities from Western Arctic Ocean, Canada - CB27_Tmax_986 | ecosystem: Environmental > Aquatic > Marine > Oceanic | place: Canada: Western Arctic Ocean | collected... | reverse complement strand
AAAAGAAGCTGAGGAGAGTGGGACGGGTGGTGAGCTTCCGGAGCTTCGGCGCGCGTTGAGCCTGGCGGAGTTGCGCTGTCGAACATTCAAGTTCGACGTGACGTTGCATCGTGAGCATTTGAAAAACCTTAATCAGATTGCGGGCCTTGCCCAAACTGAGGTGGAGGAATGTGAGACAATTGTCCTGCTTATTAGCAAGAACGTACTGTTTACGCAGGACGATCTTTATCAACGCATTGCTTTTGTTGATACGCAGGAAAAACTTATCCGCAAGCAGTTGAATCTTGCTGAAGAGCGTTTGCGAATAGCAACGCGTTCCCGTTCACAGGATAAGGAACAGGTGTCGGGCACTACTCCGGAGTCGATTTTTGCAGTTGCGCGAAAAGAAGTACAACTCCTGCAACAGGTTTTGAGCGAGGTTGGCGGAGTTCGTGAATGTTGGCGACGTCGGTTTGCTTTTGCAAACGGCGATTTCACACCGGATGGTCTTGACGACTGGCTTGATGAGGCGCTGGCGGCCGGGCAGCGCATAGAACATCTATCGGAAAAAGTGCAATTCCGCACCGAGCAGCGTCAAAATGCGCTTTCCGCCGATCTCAGAAAATCGGTGAAGTTCATGACCCGGTTGAAACTGTCAGAAATGAAGAACATATCGCTGAGTTAGAGCACATGATCGAGTTTTACGGCTCAGTTCAAGTCCTGGCCAGTCGGGGGCAAGTACTCTACGAGCGTTTGTGCGACGAGATTTATACTGAACGCGAAACGATGTCTTTTGAGCAACTTGCCGCGCAGGCAAGATTGTTACTTGCAAAATCCTGGTCGACCGAACTTGGGACGGTTGATGATCGTCCGATCACGGTCAGTAAAATTGTTTGTGGGTTGGCTTTGTTGCTAATTGGTTACTGGGTGAGCCGCTTCATTGCAAAGATAGCCGCGCTGAAATTCCTGCCCAGGTTGGGAGTCAGCCAGTCAAGTGCAGCACCTTTGCGCAATGTGTTTTTCTATTTTCTGCTGGCCGGATTGACTTTTTTTACGCTGGACCTGGTCAACGTCCCATTAACAGTTTTCGCCTTCTTGGGCGGTGCGATCGCGATTGGCGTTGGTTTTGGCAGCCAGAATATCCTGAACAATTTCATTAGTGGTTTGATCTTGCTGGTGGAACGCCCCATTCGCATCGGTGATTTGGTCAACGTCGATGGGATTGACGCCAACATTGAACAAATCGGGGCACGCAGCACATGTGTGCGTACCGGAGCCAATCTTGAGATCCTTGTTCCCAATAGCAAGTTTCTAGAGAACAATGTCACGAACTGGACCCTCTCAGACACCCAGATTCGTACGTCGGTTGCCGTTGGCGTAGCGTATGGATCGCCTGTCAAGAGGGTGATCGAATTACTAAAGACCGTGGTGACTACACATGAAAAAGTTCTCCGCAGTCCCGCTCCAATTGTTCTTTTCTGTGACTTTGGCGATAACGCTTTGGCATTTGAAGTCCACTTTTGGATTCACATGCAGCGGATGATGGATAGTGCCCGGGTCGAGAGTGATGTGCGTGTCGCAATCGATGACGCATTCTGCGAGGCAGGAATCGTTATTGCCTTTCCGCAGCGCGACGTCCACGTCGATTTTCCAGCACCCATTGATGTGAGGCTCAGCGATCCAAACCACGTGGCCACAAAGCTGCACAAACCTCATGGTGATGGCGCAGTTGCCTGAATGATGGCGCAGCTGATCGAATGACCCTAGCGGTCTCATGCCGCAGCTTGCCGCACCGAACCGTCCAGCTCGTCCTGGTCGTGGTTGAGAACTATGGCCCGAGCTTTGTGGTTGGACTTGTTTGTGACTGCTTCATCTGAAATAGGCTCGCTCCCCAACCAACCCCGACGACGGAAGAACCATAACATGCCCGCGATCATGAATACCATCAGGATGAGAATTACAGGGTAAGCTCCCGAGACTTTCAACTCTGGCATATCGATAAAATTCATTCCGTAGACGCCAGCTATGAAAGTCGGCGGTACGAAGACGCTGGTCATCAAGGTCAGGACCTTCATGATTTCATTGCTGCGGTGTGCGATGGCGGACATATAAGTATTGACCAGGCTGCTCGTTGAGTCGCGGTACATATCGACGATGTCGGCTACCTGGGAAGAGTGGTCGAGTGTGTCACGCAGAAACTCCCTTGTTTTGTCGCTGATAAACAGACTTTCGTCGAGCAGTAGTGCTTGAACCATTTCGCGCTGGGGCCAAACACTACGTCGGAGTACGCCGAGTTGGTTCTTTGTTACGTGAATCTTCGCTAGCAGTTTGGGTTGCGGGTTGCGAAGTGCGCCCTGCTCCAACGATTCGATCGTTTCCCCAAGGTCTTCCAGGATGGGGTAATACCCGTCAACGACAGCATCAAGGATGGCATAGGCCAGATAGTCGGGACCGTTTCGTCGGAGTCGCGCTTTGGGGTTCTCCAGCCGCCGGTGGATAGTTTCCAGAAATTCTTCGCAATCATGGTGGAACGTGAGAACATAATTTTTCCCCACGACCAGTCCCAACTGTTTGATGATTGGTTTTCCGGTTTCATCCCGACTCAGTCCGTGCGTGATCAACAAATGGTGGTTTTCAAACAATTCCTCCTTGGGCCGCTGCGGACCATTGACCAAATCTTCCATTCCCAACGGCGAGATCTGATATCGCTCTGCCAACAGCTTTAACTGCGTTCCATCACCTACCCCGCAGACATCAATCCAGACATAATCGTGGAGATCGTCTTCCGAGAGGTCACTCACCAACTGACAGACCCCGGTGTCAACGTGCTGGTCGTTGAACCTTGTCACCCGGATTTCGATTGCGTCCGAATGAGGGCAGAGCAATAAAGTTCCTGGTCGGGCTCCGGCCACAGGACGGCGTTTCTCGAACATCTGATAGCACTGCTAAAAGAGAGGATGGAAATCGACAAGGGCGGGGAGGATCTCATCGACCCCTATTACTGTCAAGGTCAGAGACAAAGGGTGGCATTGGCTCAGCCACACAACTTGTACTTTCCCACAGCTGTTGGTCTTTGCAGAATGCCTCTTATCTACCCGGAGTTTTCCACGACTGCTGCAGCTTGTGATTTTCTGAGCAAAAGTTTGTGGGTAGAGTGAGCACTCCGCCTACCAGCTGACAAACGAGCGGTGTCTAAGCTAGCTACGGTTGGATTACTGACGACTATTTCTTTAGAGGGGGGTGGATTCCTTCTCGGCAAGAGTCCACCTCGGGCCAAAGGGTGCCTACTTCAGTAAAAGTTTGCAATCGACTTGCCTTTCTTTATCTCGGTGGTATGGTTGTTGAGGTCATGCATCATCAGTTCGCCATGATGCTACTGTTTATACCGTATGTGCGGGTTAAACGTGCATGCGGTCGAGAATCCAGGTTTTGGGTGTGGATGCTCAGCCTGACGGTCCTCCCAAGAACGGGGCAAGCGGACAATTCCTTTCCGAAATAGTCGTTCGGTTCCGTCAAGGTCTGTCCACGACGGAGAATCTGGTTATCGAATTTGCGCTCGGGTACTGCGCTGTCATCAGTTCCACAGGAGTGGTGTCGCAGTCAAGAGCCCAACTTTTCCTGGTCCTAGAGGAATATGAGAGGTTTGCATGTTTTATAAAATACTTTCCGTAGCAGTGTGCATCGGATTGGCCTTCGCATTCCACCCGGTTCCAGCAAGTGCCCAATGCACCACTTGCGCTGTGCCCACCGTTACCTACTCTCCTGTAACCAGTCAGGTATGTCAGCCTGTTCCCTGTCAAACCTACCGGGTTCCTACGGGTGGTGGTTGTTGTTTGAGTCGTTTTTGTGACTGGTTGTGGGGACGCACCCCGACCACGGTGGTGACTTCATGCCCGGCGCCTGCACCTTATGTAGCTGCGTATGCTCCGTGCACGACATGTGCCAGCTGTACCACTTGTGGCTGTGATCCCTGCTCATGCCAGACGGTACAGCAGACCACCTTGCGACCGGTGATCAGGCAGGCCCCATGTTCTTCTTGTGGTTCCAGTCCGTGCAGTTGCGGAGCCCGCATTCCGTCCTTGGCGGTTTATGCTCAGAGACCGGCTGCTGGTCAGGCGAGTTACGCCGCAGCTACGGTTTATGCACCAGGTAGTTCTACTTCGGTACCTCAACCCACAAGCGGCCAGGCACAGCCAGTTCCAACTTCGTATTCCATCCCAGGTGACCGACAAGTATTACAACCTCGATCTCAGCTGGAGTCGTATCTGTATCAACCGCCGCGCGACGTGAGTGGAACTGCGGGAACTGATAAGGGAAAATCGCCTGCCGAGTTCACATCGCCACAACCTGAACGATCTACAGACCGCACAGCCCGCCGAATTTCGCTTCCAGTACAGACAGTGGTCTACCAGGCGGCAGCCACGCAACGTCAGACCTTCGCGATGCAACACAACGTACCTGTGGACCGCGATCTGGCTGAGCAAGATGCAATGACTTGGAATCCTGCTTCACGGTAGCTGGCAAGGGTAATTGCCAAGCAAAGGCAATGGGGATCCCGTCTTGTCTGGGGACCGTGTGTCCCATGAATTGAGAGATACGGAACTGTTGTTGAGAGTTGGTACCAGCAGTATCGCATCGCTCGTCTTCACAGTGGCGGGTAACCGGGTCGCCCCGCTCGTCCACAAAGCGGATCGATCGCTACTTGAAAAAGATTGCTGGCAAGTCGTGGAATTGAAAGCCGTGCTACGGGTTGTCGCAGGTGATAAAATTCTGTTGGGGGGCGTGCTGAACCAGGATCGGCGATGGGCAGGTGACCTGTTTTGTCGACCTTCTCTGTTGTTCGTGTGATGGCAGGTCGTATGGACTGCAACGGTTGCAAGATGTGCTCCCTGCACCAATACGGGTCAAACTCATCTTTCTTTTGTACCCTACCCGGGTTGTGTCAGCGATAATTGCTAGCCAGTGTTGCGGGTAGTGTAATTCAATTGGGCGTGGCAGCTTCAGGGAGGGAATTTTTTGCAAAAGGCTGGTCCTTTGTCCTTGTTAGAGAAGAAGGCTGTCATCATTTTCTCAAGTGATCACTGAAGTCTCATCGGCATGCCAATTGAGATTGTTCAAAACATGTTCATGATCGCTTTTGGGTTGGTTGCCATTGCTTGCCTTTATCTTGTTCTCTTTCCCGTGTCGAGATCACCAGGTGACCGGTTGAAGCTTAACGGCGGACCGGTCGATCCATCTGTGCAGCGCCGTCGCTACGTTGTTTGCATGGTGATTGGCATTCTGATTGTTGTTTCGTTGCTGCCGATTTGTCACGCCTCCCGAGATCGTGCTTTTGCCTCGATGTTCAACAATCCGCGCGAGTGGGTTTCGCAGGAGCTGCCTGCCGAAAAGCATTACGCGAGTTTTGTCTGGCGTTTTCAGGAACTGGACGCGGTGGTCGTGAGTTGGCCCGACTGCCACATTGATGACCAGCGATTACCGCGATTATCCCATGAACTGACCGAGTCTGCTGATCCGCAGCGGTTTGAGCTTTGCCAGCAGTTTTTTGCCCGAGTTGTTACCGGTTACGATACAGTTCGCGAGTTGATGGCCCCGCCCCTCACGCTAACCTGCGAGGAGGCGGTCAGGCGGCTGAATGGTTCTCTGGTCGGACCAGACGGTCGCACAAGCTGTGCCGTGGTTTATTTGTGCCAAACAGGGGGAGACCGCCGGGCAGAAGCCATCGATCTACTGCAGCGTATTGTACAAGATGTTTGCCAGTTGCCGCCCGAAGATGTGGTGCTGGCTGGGGGCCCGGTTGATGGCATGACGATTGACCGCAATAGCGTTGCTTCTGCCGATCGCTACGCAATCCCCTCCAATATTATTGTGTTCTTGCTTTGTCTGTTCTGTTTGCGGTCGTGGCGACTGACGGGCGTGGTCTTTGGAATTGCACTTTTCGGTCAGTTGCTGGCCGTTGCTCTGATTGCCTGGTGTGGCTCCAACATGAATGCCATCCTGATTGTGGTGCCTCCCTTGACGCTTGTGCTGACCGTTTCGGCGGGAGTCCATCTGGTCAATTATTACCACGACGAAGTTCGCCTTCATGGGCAGGCGGGTGCGGCAGGGCGGGCGATCCGAATTGGCGCTTTGCCGTGCGTGATTGCGACAGCGACCACCGTGGTGGGGTTGCTCTCCTTGTTGGCCAGCGACAGCCCGGCAATTGCACTGTTTGCTGTGTTTTCGTCGATTTGCATCCTAACTACGATCTCTCTGCTCTTTCTGATTTTACCCGGTGCGATGGAGATCTGGCCCGTTTCGCCGCGTCGTGGTGGTGCGGGGGTATGGATGACACACCTGTCCGAGCGCTTGACGGAGCGAGTGACCCGACTCATTTGCAGGTACAAGCACAGCTTGTTGGTGGGCTGTCTTGTCGTGATGGTTCTTGGTCTCTATGGATTGGCAACCCTGAAGACGTCGGTCAACGTTCGCGTGATGTTTCCGGAGAAAAGTCAGATCCTGCAAAACTACCGCTGGCTGGAAGAAAATCTCGGCCCAACCGTGCCAATTGAAGTGGTGTTACAAATCAATCGGGACGAGCGGATTGAACCGCTGACACGGTTGCATCTCGTGCGAGATGTGCATCAGTGCATTGCGGGGATGGACCGGGTGGGTGGTGTCTTTTCGGCCGCAACTTTTTTTCCGGACGTTGCAGGGGGCTCCGGAGAATCAGAAGAGGATCTTGGTCTTTCGATCTGGGACCTGTCGAGATTGCGAAATCGAATGATAGCAATGTCGCGCATGCGCGAAACGCGTCATGCCCAGTTTTGGAGGATTAGCGCTCGCGTACCAGCACTTGGTAACATCGACTACGGTGAGTTTCTGGATCGACTTGCCAACCACATCGATCCCATTCTTGACGAGGCGAGCGCACACTTGCCGGCACGGAGTATTTCCGTTGTTTATACCGGGTCGATGCCGGTGACCTATGCGGCGCAACAGGCATTGCTCCATGATTTGATCAAGAGTTTTGCGACGGCTCTCGTGTTGATCATGATTGTGATGATGGTGTACCTCCGCAGTTTTGTGGCAGGTCTTGTGGTCATGATTCCCAATTTGTTCCCCACAGTTCTATTGTTCGGTTTTACGAGTTTGTGTGGCATTGCTGTGGATATTGGATCGGTGATGACTGCCAGCGTGGCACTCGGAATCGCCGTCGACGACACGCTTCACTTTTTGACGTGGTATCGACGCGAATATGCGGTTGGCCGCGACGCGGGTGACGCGGTACGTAAAGCTTACGACCACTGCGGGTGGGCGATGTTGCAGTCAACACTGATTTGCGGTTTCGGCATGTTGGTCTATACCATGAGCTCTTTCATTCCGGCCCAACGGTTTGCCTTAATGATGATCGCTTTGCTTGCGGCGGCATTGGCGGGTGACCTGCTTCTGTTGCCGGCGATACTGCTGGGACCTTTTGGAAAATGGTTGAGACCCACCGTCAACGAGGTCGTCGATGGCCGATCTTTCTGGGGTGCTGGGCACGCACCACAACCTGATTTCGAGGCAATCAAAAGCCTTTGAATAATTTTTGAAAAGGTGATGAACACCTGTGTTTGTGTTCTCTGCCAATACCCTGTCCGCCTGCCGTGGGCGGGAGAATTCGGATTTTGTGATACTTTTTATGATACCCAGACCTGCCGCCGCCCCTCTTTTCTACAACGGCGTGGTAAGAGAGCCAGACCCAACAGAGCAAGCAGCAGCGTACCCGGTTCGGGGACGACCGGCGGTTCTTCGCCTGTAAAATTTTTCAGCGTCTTTAAATTTGCAATCATGTTGGCTGTGGGAACTGGTGAGGTGTTATTGCTGAAACTCCAAGCAGTAAAACCCTGCCAGCCTTGAGCCAAAGGATCTGCTAAATAACCCATTGCTGTTGCAAATGTAGTGGTGTCATCCTGGATGTTGAGATCTAAGCGATACCTGAGATTATTATTTTCAGCGGTCGTGATTGACCGCTGAAACGACGTTGCGTTTGCGAGGCCTCCACCGTCAATATAGGTGGGAAATATCACGTAATTTGACGTTTCACTACCAAGTAGATTTGCTACCGTCTGAGCGTTGAGATTGGCATTTTTAATATACCGATTTGGATCTAGATATTTAGGGTTAAGATAGAAGCTAAATCCCCGTGAATCGTTGTTTGCCAGTTCACGCATCGAGGTGAGAAGGTTTTGGAGGTTTGTCGGAATCACAGTGGTAGTCTGTTGATACTGAGTGTTTTCAAATTCAGCATCAACGGTGATATTTCCATCGAAATTTGTAGCCGAAGACCAGCCGGTCATGCTCTCTTTAACTGCGTTTGAGGGGTCGACTGTAAAATCCGTATTGTTGGGGAGAGGGGGAGAATCAATCAGCGCCGTGAATTTTGGATACGGTTGGGGTAAAGTCGCATTACGCCACTGACTTGGATAATCTAAATGCACTGGTGTGCTAACGGCACCATCTACGCCAACTGTCAGGGTCTTAAGGAAAACTTCGTTGGTACTTGAATAGTTCTCAACCTGCTTGCCGATATTCTGAATCTGACCATTGTCGTTGTAATAGACGTACGAATTAATATTAATTGCGAACGTAGAACAAGTTTGAATAACAAGCACACCAAGCAGCGACAGTGTGAATCTGCGCATTAGTGCTCTCCCAGTGAATAGCGACCAACTGCTAAGAATTTCAATCCGCCTTCGGGGAGTTTTACTTGCGGTTGGTTACGAAAAGTCAACGTTGCCAATTCTTAATTTTGGAATGGCTCCAATAAAAAACGACAATCGGATGCTCCCGAATTCCCCACTGCCAACAGGCAACTGCGGGGAGAAGGTTCCAGATGTCGTTGAAGGAACTAAATTAGCGGTATCTGATGAGGAAATGTCAAACTATTTAACTACCAGTAGAATAACAGGATAACTATGACTTTTACGGCCGTCAATCCTCCGTATCCCTTTTGCCCGCAGCGTACCTTAGGATGTGCCGAAAATAGTGCGAGGAAAGTCCCGCTACCTGTGCCGCATGCCAGGCGGCACAGCGGCCAGGGCCAGGAGGAAGGTGGTGGGTTGCGGGAACACAATTTTTGGGCAGCACCACACCTGAAGTACAACCGCGGAAATTAAAGCAGCGGTTCCATAAGTCGCGCCACGTTTTCGGCGAAGCGTTGCGGGATGGAGCGGGAATTCCAGACATCCAAGTCCATCATCTCGGAACGGTCAATATAAGACTGCTGCAATTGATGAATCGCGTTTGTAGCCTGTTGGTCAAAAATCGCCAGAGAGATTTCGAAATTCAACCGGAAGCTGCGCGGATCCAGGTTCAGCGAACCAAACAGGCTGAACTTTTTATCGATCGTGATACTTTTGGTGTGGAGCAGGCCTCCTTGGAACTGTAGGATCTTCACACCTGCAGACAGTAAATCGGCTTTAAATGCCTGACTTGCAAAGCGAACCAACAACGAGTCGACTTTGTCCGGCACAACCAGGATAACTTCGACACCCCGCTGGACCGCAGTCATGAGGGCAACACGTAGTGATTCGCTGGGAACAAAGTAGGGCGTGGTGAGTATCACTTGTTCATGTGCAGAATAAATCGCCATCAACAAGAAATTCTCAATTGCGTCTCTGCGGAACGTGGGGCCAGAGGGGAGCACCTGGAGAATAGTTTTGCCAGATCGCGATGTCGGATGAATCTTGGCTTGCTTCCGCAACTCGGCGAGATCCGCTTTTGACTCCACATACCAGGTGCCCAGGAACGTGATGGTGAGTGCTTCGACTGCCGGACCGGTGATGCGAACCATCGCATCTACCCAGTTGCCGACTCCGGATTGCTGCTTGAAGAATCGCGGATCGACCATGTTGAGGCTGCCCGTGTAGGCAATTGTGCCATCGATGATGACGACCTTGCGGTGCATGCGCATATCAAACCTCACGAAGAGCATGCGAATGCCCCCTCCCGGTAAGGCCCCGTAGATTTCAATACCGGCTTGTCGCATTTCACGGCAGATTTTACCGCGCAAGAAATTGCGGCTTCCCAGGGAGTCGACGAGAATCCGGCAGCATACGCCGCGGGCTTTTGCGCGGAGCAGGGCTTCGGCGACTTCGTTGGCTCGACCACCTGTCTGCCAAATGTAGAACTGAAGGTGGCACAAATGTTCAGCAGCGTTGATATCTTCGATCAGTCGATCAAATACGGCGTTCCAGGTTGCGAGCAGCTCCACCTCATTGTCTGACAGAGCGGGCATTCCAAATGAACGTCTCGCCAGATGTGCCAACGGTGAAAATTCGTTTTCCACATCGGTCCAGTTGACGCGGAATTGTTGCGGTAACTCATCGAGCCATTCTCGAACCGGGTCGAATAACGCTTCAAATCGTCGTGCACGACGATATCCCAAACGAAGCTCTCCCACCAGAAGATAGGCAATCAGACCCGCTACCGGAAAAACAAAAATCACCATGATCCACGATAACGACTCGCCGACACTGCGGCGACGCATGATGACTCGCAGGGCCAGTGCGAGTTGCAATGTGACGTGTCCGACTACCAGTACGGTTGTCCACCATTGATCCGTGTGGGGCGCATCGCCAGTCTTGGCTAGAAGGGTCCCAGCAGCCAATAGAGACATCATGTTCTCGGTTAACCCGTCCACTTGAAGTCGGCTACCAGGGGGAGGTGATCTGAAGCTTGTCGGGCAAGTTGCGTATGCACGGCGAAGGTATGATACGCTTCAAGTTTACCGGTGTAAAAGATCTGATCGAGCGAACGCAGAGGGAGCTTTGCCGGAAAAGTGTGAATCGTGATGCCAGCCGACCGAAATCCTTTCGGTTGCAGAATGTTTTTTTCAAGCGTTCCCCATACATCATTGAAGTCTCCGCCAAGGATCATCGACAGACGTTGGTCGTGGACCACACGATTGCTGCGCAGCAATCGCCGGAGCTGAATTTTGCGCTCAAACCCAGCCAGGCCGAGATGCAGATTTGCCACCAGAAAGCTGCGCACATGTCCCTCGAAGTGTTGTTCGCAGCGCACAACCAACGCTTGACGACGTTTTTTCAAAGGCACTGTGAGGTCGATGTGCTCAACTTGACTCAGCGGGAATCGGCTCAATACAGCGTTGCCGTAATGACCTGTTTTTAAATGGACATTGCGCTGAAACGCCTGGTGAGCGTAGCCCAAATCGCTGGCCAGTCGATCAACCTGGCAGTCATGCCGAGACCGCGGTACCCCATCGTCGACTTCCTGGAGTAAAATAATGTCGGGGTTATAACCCCGCACCACATCCTCAATGCGCTCTAAGCGGTACTTGCGATCGTTGCCAATTCCCTTATGGATGTTGTAGGTCATTAAGCGAAACTGCATGGTCATTGAGCACTTTTCAAGACGGGGCTGTTTCCAGGGCTCTGAAGCGGTATCTGAGGGGTGAAGCAGTCAGCCTCGCTTGACCCACCCAGCAGACCTGATCATTGGGCCAAGTTTGCGTCCAGTGTAACGGCCAGGAGCAAACCCAGCACTGGGTATGGCGGTTTGAAAGCCGTCGCACACACGTTGCAGCGGGAAAAAATGTTGCCCAAATGAACTTTGCCCAGCAGTTGAAGATGCCGCAGTTTCGTCCGCTTGTCCGAGTGTCTCCGGTTTGATCTACCCGTGGTAGCTTGAACATTACCGTTTTGCGGCTGGTGACCAACGGGGAAAGGGGGACTCTGTACAAGAGCACCTTCAAGCTGGTGGCCAGACTTCTGGATTCGCGGTAGTGTCGCGACAACTCCGGCGCAGGGTAGTTCCAGTCTTAGTAGCCCCAGACCATAACCGGTGGGACGTAGTAGGTTGTCCTGTAGCGGCCCCAAAACGGGCGTCGATAGGTGACCGGGTATGCGGCTGGTGCGTAGTAGACCGGCGCCGGTGCGTAGTACGTGGTCACGGGCGCGTAGCACGTGGTCACGGGTTGGTAGTAGGCTGTGGGACAACACTGCGCTGTTGCTTTTTCAGCAAGAGCCCAAATGGCACCAACAGCCACCAGTGAGAGGAGGAGGTGTTTCATTGGGGTACCCTTTCTAAATATGGCCAGTTGACCTTCTGAATTTGTAAACAACGAGACCTGAGTATGAACTGTCGACAGTACTACTGCAAGCAGTCGGAGGACCGCCCTGTACGGCCAGAAGAGACCAAAAGTCCCGATTTTGAGCAGGCCACTGGTGTGAGGAAACACCGGTGAGCTCCGCCGGGGAGAGACCTTTGGACCAACGCTTGTCTTCAGGGCCGATGGTGCCCAGAAGGTCGCGAAGATGAAACCACTCACCCAGAAGAAGCTGTTCAGGATCAGCAAGAGATCGCCCTTTTTGGGGCCCGTCGGCAAAAAATGCCGTGGACCATCTCCCGCGATGGAATGAAGCTAGTATATATAAAGGCGTGAAACGCAACTTTTGGACACGGGTGCCATATGAGTGTGGAAAAAAAGCGGTTGGAAGATAATCGCCTGGGCAACCAGGACTGGTATCGCTGGGGGCCCTACCTGAGCGAGCGGCAGTGGGGCACAGTCCGCGAAGATTACAGCCCGAGTGGTACCGCCTGGGATTATTTTCCGCACGAGATGGCCCGCTCCCGCGCCTATCGGTGGGGGGAGGACGGGATCGGGGGCCTGAGCGACAACCATCAGCAGCTCTGCCTGTCGATCGCGCTCTGGAACGGCCAGGACCCGATCCTCAAGGAACGTGCGTTCGGTCTCACGGGCAGCGAGGGGAATCACGGCGAAGATGTCAAGGAATGCTACTACTACCTGGACGCCACCCCCACGCACTCGTATTTGAAGATGCTTTTCAAATACCCTCAGGCGGCGTATCCCTACACCCGTCTGGTCCAGGAAAATGCCCGCCGCGGCCGCGATCAAATGGAATTCGAACTGATCGATACGGGCGTGTTCGACGAGGACCGGTACTTCGACGTCTTCGTGGAATATGCCAAAGCGGGGCCCGATGACATTTTGATGCGCGTAACAGCGCACAATCGCGGCCCCGAGGAGGCGACGCTCCACTTGCTGCCGCAGATCCTGTTTCGTAACACCTGGTCGTGGGACAATTCGGCCAAACCGAGGATTGAAAAAGAGGAGGGTCACTTGACACTCTCGCATATCGAGCTGGGTACCTACCAGCTCTATGTGGAGGGGGCTTCGGAGCTCCTGTTCTGCGAAAACGAGACAAATGGCCCGCGGCTCTGGGGCACGAAAGAGAAGGGGTACTTCAAGGACGCGTTGCACGACTACGTCGTGGATGGAAAAAAGGGCGCGGTCAACCCGGAGTCGGTGGGAACCAAGGCCGCCGCCTACTACCAGCTTGCGATCAGGGCAGGTGGCAGCGAATCGGTCAGGTTGCGGCTGACCCCCAAAACGGTCTCCGCACCGTTTAAGAGTTTCAACAGGCAGTTCCAGCAGAGGCAGCAGGAGGCGGACGAATTCTACGGCGATCTGCAGTCGGAGATCGCCGACGAGGATACCCGCCGGATCCAACGCCAGGCGCTTGCCGGGATGATCTGGTGCAAACAGGTTTACCGCTACGATGTCGACACCTGGCTTCACGGTGACCCGGCAGAGCCGTCACCAGCGACGGGTCGCGAGGGCGGACGCAACAGCCAGTGGCAACACGTTTTCTGCGACGACGTGCTTTCGATGCCGGATGCCTGGGAATATCCGTGGTTTGCGTCCTGGGACCTGGCGTTTCACTGCGTGGCGCTGGCACTGGTCGACGCCGAGTTTGCCAAGCAGCAACTCATTCTCTTGACCCGCGACCGCTATATCCATCCGAATGGGCAACTGCCGGCTTACGAGTGGGCGTTCGGCGACGTGAATCCGCCGGTACATGCCTGGGCCGCCTTGCGGGTTTTCCAGATGGATCGCAAGCAACGGGGCGATCCGGTAGGTGACGTCGAGTTTCTCAAACGGGTTTTTAACAAACTGACGCTCAATTTCACCTGGTGGGTCAACCGCAAAGACGACGGCGATCGCAACGTGTTTCAGGGCGGCTTTCTGGGACTCGACAACATAGGTGTTTTCGATCGCAGCGCGCCGCTTCCGACCGGGGGCACCATCATCCAGGCCGACGGCACCGCCTGGATGGGGATGTACTCCCTGAACCTGATGCGGATTGCCCTGGAGCTTGCCAAACACGAGTCTCTTTATGAGGACATGGCGACCAAGTTTTTTGAGCATTTTCTCTACATTGCCGAGGCGATGACCGAGATCGGGGGTGTGGAGTTGTGGGACGAGCAGGAGGAATTCTTTTTCGATGTGCTCGATCTGCCCAACGGACGGCGGATCCCGCTCAAGATCCATTCTATCGTGGGGCTGATTCCACTCTTCGCCGTGGAGACTATCGAGCCGGAGTTGCTCAAGAAAATGCCGAATTTTCTGGCCCGCATGAAATGGTTTCTCAAGCATCGGCCAGAACTTGCGTCGCTCGTTTCTCACTGGACCGTACCGGGTGTTGGCAAGCGGGGTCTGCTTTCGCTGCTTCGCGGACACCGCATGAAATGTGTGATCCAGAGAATGGTCGACGAAGGGAAGTTCTTTTCGGATTATGGCATTCGCGCCCTCTCCCAGCGCTTGCGGGATGAACCCTATGTTTTTGACTGTGCGGGAGAGCGACTCACGGTCGATTACGAACCGGGAGAATCAACAACCGGTCTGTTCGGTGGCAATTCCAATTGGCGCGGACCCATCTGGTTCCCGATCAATTTCCTGCTCATTGAGTCGTTGCAGAAATTCCACCATTACTACGGCGACGATTTCAAAATCGAGTGTCCCACGGGCTCGGGTAACCTGCTGAATATCAACGAGATTGCCGAGGAAATTTCCAGGCGGCTGGTGTGCATTTTTCATCGTGATGAGCACGGACGACGGCCCGTCTTCGGAAATTATGAAAAGATGCAGACCGACCCTCACTTCCGAGACTATATTTGGTTTCATGAATATTTTCACGGAGATAGCGGCCGTGGCGCCGGGGCTTCGCACCAGACCGGCTGGACCGGTCTGATCGCCAAGCTCATCCAACCGCGGAGGCTCGTACCTGAGCCCGAAGCCAGGACGCAAAAAAAAGGGACGACATGTCCGAGAAAGGAGCAGGTTTCATGACCGAGGCCGTCAAGGAAAAGTACCCGGCAGTAAGCATGCCGGACCGCAACCTGGGCAAGGTGCTCAAGGGACAAAAGGCGCTGGTCACAGGCGCCAACTCCGGGATCGGCAAGGGAGTCGCGCTGGCACTTGGCCAGGCGGGGGCCGAGGTGATGGTGAACTATGTCTCCCACCAGGATGCTGCCGAAGAGGTGGCCCAGACCATCTCCGGCTACGGGAGTCGCTCGTCGACCTTCCACTGCGACGTGTCCCAGGAAGACCAGGTCGAGGCGATGTTCGAGCAGATGTGCAAGGAATTTGGCACCATCGACATCCTCGTCAACAACGCCGGTCTGCAGCGTGATGCGGCCTTTGACGAGATGACGCTCGAGCAGTGGAGCACGGTGATCAATATCAATCTTACCGGGCAATTTCTTTGTGCCCGCGCCGCGATCCGCGAATTCAAACGCCGGGGCGTGGTGAAAGAAGTTTCCTCCGCGGCGGGCAAGATCATCTGTATGAGCAGTGTGCACCAGCGGATTCCCTGGGCCGGTCACGTGAATTACGCCGCCTCGAAGGGGGGCATCATGATGATGATGGAAAGCATCGCACAGGAGGTCGCTCCCCATCGTATCCGGGTGAACGGTATTGCACCGGGTGCGATTCGCACGCCCATCAATACCTCCGCCTGGAATACGCCGGAGGCATATGAATCACTGATGACACTGGTACCCTACAAGCGGATTGGTGAGCCGGAAGATATTGCCCAGGCTGCAGTCTGGCTGGCCTCGGATCATTCCGACTATATCACGGGCACGACCCTGTTCGTCGATGGTGGGATGTCCCTCTTCCCGGGGTTTGCCACGGGAGGTTGAGACAGGGTCCAAGCGATGGATTGCTGTCTTACCAATCGAGGGAGGATCACAGGTCGATGGCGTTGGCGTTTGCAAAAGATGCCGAGTGGCTCGAATCGGACGGCCTGGGAGGCTTTGCCTCCGGGACGGTGTGCGGGCGACGGACCCGCCGTTACCACGCGATTTTGCTCACCGCGACCGAACCACCGAGCGGTCGCATGGTGCTGGTGGGTGGTTTTGATGCATCGGTCGAGACACCGGCCGGAACTCACTGGATTTCCTCGCAGCTTTATGCGCCGGACGTGGTCGCGCCGGACGGCGCCGATTTTCTGGAATCTTTCCAGAGTGAACTGTGGCCGCAGTGGACGTACCGGCTGGCCGACGGAACGCTTCTCGAGCAGGAGTTGTTCGTTCCCCACGACGCATCGGTGGTGGCAATTCGTTGGCGGCTCCGTTCGGTGTCCGGGAGCGCGACGCTGCGAGTCCGCCCGTTTCTTTCGGGTCGCGGGTACCACTCCCTGCATCACGAGAACTCTGCCTTCTGCACCGACGCACAGGTGGCCGGAAACGCAATCTGCTGGCGGCCTTACCAGGGAGTCCCTTCCACGACGGCCATCACCAACGGTCGCTACGACCATCAGCCGGTTTGGTACCGCAACTTTCTCTATGAACGTGAACGCGATCGCGGGCTCGATGACACCGAAGATCTCATGGCTCCAGGGATTTTCTCCTGGGATCTGCGGGCGAGCGAGGCGGTCTGTTTTTTTGCCACCGAGGGGTACGAAGCGACGGTCCGCCACTGGGGCGCCGAGCCGTCCGCGGCGTTCGCCGAAATCAGCGGCCTCGAGCAGGACCGCCGCCAGGCGCTCGGCTCACGATTACACCGCGCCGGAGATGCCTACCTGGTCGCGGGCCGCGGGGGCAAGACTGTGCTGGCGGGTTTTCCCTGGTTTACCGACTGGGGCCGCGATACCTTCATTGCGCTGCGGGGCCTCTGCCTGGCAACCGATCGGCTGGATGACGCCCGCGATATTCTCGTTGCCTGGGCGGGCACCGTCGATTGCGGCATGCTCCCCAATCGGTTTCCCGACCAGGGGGGCCAGCCTGAATTCAACTCGGTCGACGCCTCGCTTTGGTACATCATTGCCTGCCACGATTACCTGGAAGCGATGAACCGACAGGGGCGAAGCGTACCCCGCGCCGACCGGGCCGCGCTGACAGGAGCAATCGAGGCTATCCTCAAAGGTTATTCCGAAGGTACCCGCTACCAGATCGGTCGCACCGAGGACGGCCTGCTCGCCGCGGGCCAGCCAGGCGTACAGCTGACCTGGATGGATGCCAAAGTGGGCGATTGGGTGGTCACTCCGCGGATCGGCAAGCCAGTCGAGGTGCAGGCGCTCTGGCTCAACGCACTGGCGATTGGCAGCCGACTCAACAAGGCCTGGAAACCGCTTTTTGACGCGGGACTTTCATCGTTTGAGTCCCGGTTCTGGAATCCGGCCACGGGCAGCCTTTTTGATGTGGTGGATCCGGACCACATGCCCAACACGGTGGACGATATGTTCCGACCGAATCAGATTTTTGCTGTCGGTGGCCTGCCGTGGCAACTCATCAAGGGTCAACGAGCCAGGCAGATCGTCCACGCGGTCGAGGCGCGGTTGTGGACGAGCCTGGGGCTCCGATCCCTCGCCCCGGGTTGCCCGAATTACGCGCCGCACTATCAGGGAGCGGTTCGCGAACGTGACGGCAGTTATCATCAGGGCACCGTTTGGCCATGGCTTACCGGTGCGTTTATCGAGGCCTGGATCCGGGTGCGGGGCAATACCGACGAGGTACGCCGGGTTGCCCGCGAGCAGTTTCTGCCCGCTTTCGAGCGGCACCTCGACACGGCGGGTATCGGCCACGTTTCGGAGATTGCCGACGCCGATGCTCCACACACCCCGCGCGGTTGCCCGTTCCAGGCGTGGTCGGTCGGCGAACTGCTCCGGCTTACGCACGGCGTGCTTGCTGAACAGCCGGCAGCTGAGCCGCCGCCGGCCCGTTAGGTGGTCGCGGCCCACTTTCGATAAAATGGGGTGCAGGGGGATCCTGGTTGACCCGATCACCGCACCGAAACGTCTATATTTTCGGGGTAGGTGGTTATCGTACGTTAACCCATCGGGTAAAAAGGGTGGCTACGGACAGATGAGGGTGCCGCTGCGTGGAAGGAATCGGGCCGTCCGGCAGCGGCGAGGGGCCGCTCCTGTAAGGCGTCATCAAGGCGGTTTGCATCTGCCGTTTGATGGCAGGATGTCGCCGGTACTCGGGGGCCACTCCTTGCCGGATCCTTGTCCAAACCGACTTGTACCTGTCGCTATTGCAAAGGAATTACCATGGGCCGGTCGATTACCGAGGCACAACGGCCCAGCGGGGTGAAGGACCCGTTGGACATCACCGCAATCAACACCATCCGTACGCTGGCCATCGACGCGGTGCAGCAGGCCAACTCGGGGCACCCGGGGACACCGATGGCGATGGCCCCGGTGGCGTATTGCCTCTGGCAGAACTTCCTGCGATTTTCGCCCCAGGATCCGGTGTGGCCCAATCGCGACCGCTTTGTGCTCTCTTCGGGTCACGCCTCCACGCTGCTTTACGCGCTTTTGCATCTCACGCAGGTGCAGGCGGTCAACGACGATTACGAAACCGTCGGTGACCTGGCGGTCCCGCTCGATGCAATCAAGAATTTTCGCCAGTTCGAGAGCCGCTGCCCGGGGCATCCCGAGTACCGCTGGACGAGCGGGGTGGAGACCACCACCGGTCCACTCGGCCAGGGGCTGGCTACGAGTGTGGGAATGGCGATTGCCGGCCGTTACCTGGCGTCCCGCTACAACCAGAAAGATTTTGAAGAGCTCATCGACTTCGATGTCTATGCGCTTTGTGGCGACGGCTGCATGATGGAGGGCATCGCCAGCGAGGCGGCCAGTCTGGCGGGGCACCTCCGCCTTTCGAAACTCTGCTGGATTTACGACAGCAACCGAATCACCATCGAAGGCCACACGGCTCTCGCCTTTTCGGAAGACGTGGCCACCCGTTTCATGGCGTATGGCTGGAATGTGACGCGGGTCGGCGATGCCAACGACCTGGCGATGCTTGAGCGGGCGTTCGACGTGTTCCAAAATACCCTCGACCGTCCCACGCTGATTATTGTCGACAGCCATATCGGCTGGGGGTCACCGCACAAACAGGATACCAGCGCTGCGCATGGGGATCCCCTGGGGGAGGAAGAGGTCCGGCTCACCAAGGAAAACTACGGCTGGCCGCTCGAGCCGACCTTTTATATTCCTGACGGCGTTTACGACCATTTTTCCGCAGGTATCGGGCAGCGCGGAGGCCAACTCCGCGATGCGTGGTTCGGGCGACTCAAGCAGTACCGGATGGCACATCCGGAACTGGCTGACGAACTCGACCGGATGCAGCACCGGGAACTTCCCGACGGTTGGGACGATGACATCCCCACATTTAAAGCGGACGAGAAGGGACTGGCGTCGCGGCAGAGTTCCGGTGAAGTTCTCAATTCGGTTGCGAAAAACATCCCCTGGCTGATCGGCGGTGCGGCGGATTTGGCGTCCTCCACCAAGACCCGTCTCACATGGGACGGGGCGGGGGACATGTCCGCAGACAATTACGGCGGACGTAATTTCCACTTTGGTATTCGCGAGCATGCCATGGCCGCGATTCTCAATGGCATGAGTCTCGTGAAGGTGCGGCCTTTCGGTGCGGGGTTCATGATTTTCAGTGACTACCTGCGAGGTTCGCTGAGGCTCACCGCGCTGATGGAACTGCCGGTGATCTACATCTTCACGCACGACTCGATCGGCGTGGGAGAAGACGGTCCCACGCACCAGCCGATCGAACAGCTTGTCTCGATGCGGGCGGTCCCGGGGCTGATGGTGTTCCGGCCGGCAGATGCGAATGAAGTGGCCGAGATGTGGCGGGTGATTCTCAAGCTCCAGCATACCCCGGTGGCACTTGCCCTTTCCCGGCAGGCGCTGCCCACGCTCGATCGCGACCGTTATGCATCGGCCGAGGGGGTGGCGCGGGGCGGCTATGTGCTGGCGGATGCACCGAGTGGCAAACCCGAAGTGATCCTGCTGGCCACTGGCAGCGAAGTGTCGCTTTGCGTTGAGGTCTACGAGATGCTCGTGGCCGAAGGGATCGAGGCCCGCGTGGTGAGCCTACCCTGCTGGGAATTGTTTGACGACCAGGATGCAGCTTACCGCGAAAGCGTCCTGCCGCCGGCGGTAACTGCCCGGGTTTCGGTCGAGCAGGCTTCCCAACTGGGATGGGCCAAGTATGTTGGCATCGAAGGGACGACAATCGGCATGCATTCCTTTGGTGCCTCGGCTCCCTTGAAGATGCTACAGAAAAAGTTTGGTTTTACGGCCGAACATGTGGCCACCGCGGCCAGGGAACAAATCAAACAGTTGGTGGGATGAAGAAGGGGGAGGACGACCATTCGATGAAAGTGGGGATTGCGGCCGATCACGGCGGTTTTGAAATGAAGCAGGTGCTCATTGAGAACCTACTGGCCGAGGGCCACGAGGTGGAGGATTTCGGGGCGCATACCCTTGCTCCGGATGACGACTATCCCGATTACATCGTTCCGCTCGGCAGGGCCGTTGTCGCCGGACAGGTGGAGCGGGGTATTGCCATCTGCGGTAGCGGTGTCGGCGCGTCGGTGGCGGCCAACAAGATTCATGGTGTTCGTTGCGGGCTGTGCCACGACCATTTCTCGTCCCGCCAGGGCGTGGAGGATGACGATATGAACGTGCTCTGCCTGGGTGGCCGCGTGATGGGTCAGGCGGTGGCGTGGGATCACGTGGTGGCGTTCCTCGCCGCCCGCTTCAGCGGGGCCGAGAGGCACAGGCGACGGCTTGGCATGGTCGCCGAGTTGGAAGCGACGTGACCGGCCAGACGGGGAAAACAGGAAACCAGAAAGTAAGCAGGCGTTACCCGGGCGGAGACCCGTAACCGCTATTTTTCAGCAACCAAGACGAGTTGGAGATTTTTATCATGGATCCTCAGACACTCTGGGATCGGTATCGAAAATACCTCTGTACGGTCGACTCCCTCGATCTGACGCTCGACACAAGCCGGATGAATTTTTCGGACGATTACCTCGCGGCGATGGAGCCGCGAATCGAAGCGGCCTATGCCGAAATGGCCGAGCTTGAGAAGGGGGCCATCGCCAACGCCGACGAGCAACGCATGGTGGGCCATTACTGGCTCCGTAACCCGCAGCTGGCACCGACACCCGAAATCAACGCCGAAATCGAACAGAGCGTCGCGCAGATCAAGACCTTTGCAGCCGACGTGCACGCGGGCCGCGTGAAGCCCCCCGACGCAGACAGATTCACCCAGGTGCTCTCGATCGGGATCGGCGGCTCGGCGCTGGGCCCAATGTTCGTGGCCGATGCGCTCGGGCGGCCCGGGGATGACAAAATGCAGATCGCGTTTGTCGACAACACCGATCCGGACGGCATTGCCCGTACACTGGCCAAACTGCAAGGCCGCCTGACCGAGACGCTCTGTATCGTGATCACCAAGAGCGGTGGCACGCCCGATACGCGTAACGGCATGATGGTCGTGCGGCATGCCTTCGAGTCGGCAGGCCTTGACTTTGAAAAACATGTCGTGGCGGTGACGATGAAGGGCTCCAGGATGGACCAGCTGTCAGAAAACGAAGGGTGGATTGCCCGTTTTCCGATGTTCGACTGGGTGGGAGGCCGCACTAGCGAACTCTCGGCGGTCGGGCTGCTGCCGGCCGCGCTGCAGGGGCTTGATATTGATGGAATGCTCGCTGGCGCGGCTGCCTGTGACGAGGTGACCCGCGGCACCCAGACGGCCACCAATCCAAGCGCCCTGTTGGCCCTCATGTGGTACCACGCCACTGGCGGTAAGGGCCAGAAGGACATGGTGATGCTGCCTTACAAGGACCGACTGCTGCTGTTGAGCCGCTACCTGCAGCAACTGGTGATGGAATCGCTCGGAAAACGACTCGATCGCGACGGCAACCGGGTCGACCAGGGGATTGCGGTCTACGGCAACAAGGGTTCGACCGACCAGCACGCCTACGTGCAGCAACTGCGAGACGGCGTGAACAACTTCTTCGTCACCTTCATTCACGTGCTCGAAGCGGGGCACGACGCGGTTGAGGTAGAACTAAATACCACCGCGGGCGATTACCTCAACGGGTTTCAGATCGGTACTCGGGAGGCCCTGTTCGGCAACGATCGAGAATCGATGACCCTTACCGTTCGCCACGTGGATGCCCGCACGATCGGTGTGCTGATTGCCCTCTTCGAGCGGGCGGTCGGATTTTACGGGAGCCTGGTCAACATCAACGCCTACCACCAACCGGGCGTGGAAGCGGGCAAGAAGGCGGCGGCAGCCGTGCTCGACTTGCAAAACCGTGCCTCCGCCCAGCTCTCTGGCTCACCGCAGACCGCCGGGCAGTTGGCCTCGGCGATCGATGCTGCGGACAGCGTCGAAACGATCTACCTGGTGCTGGAACATTTGGCCGCCAACGGCCGCGTTAAGCGTATGGCGGGCGCTTCCCCCGCAGAGACAACGTACTGTCAAAAGTAGTCCCTTCAAAATTCAATGGCCTGTTTGCCGAGGAAAAAATGATGCCTAATCTTGCCGAATCACTACTGAAGTACACCACGATCGTTGAGGATACCGGCGATATCGCCGCGATCGCAGAATTCAATCCGCAGGACGCCACCACCAACCCAAGCCTCATTTTTAAGGCGGCACAGATGCCCGCCTACGAAAACCATTTGGAGGATGCCCTGGAGTTCGGTCGCCAGTCCGGGGGTGACGAGGTGGACCAGGCCGCTGCCTTCCTGGACAGGCTGTTTGTCAATTTTGGGGCGGAAATTCTCCAGTATGTTCCAGGCCGCGTCTCCACCGAGGTCGACGCCCATCTCAGCTTTGATACCGAGGCGACCATCGCCAAGGCCCGACGGCTGATCGGCTTGTACAACGACAAATCGATCGGACCCGAGCGGGTGTTGATCAAGATCGCAAGTACCTGGGAGGGGATTCGCGCAGCGGAGCAGTTGGAGCAGGAAGGAATCCATTGCAACCTGACGCTGCTGTTCAGTTTTGCCCAGGCGGTGGCTTGCGCCGAGGCGGGAGTGACGCTCATCTCTCCGTTTGTGGGTCGCATTTACGACTGGTACAAGCAGGACCAGGGCGGCGATGACATTCCCATTGAGGATGATCCGGGCGTGGCGAGCGTCGCCAAAATTTACAACTACTTCAAGCATTATGATTATCCGACCCAGATCATGGGAGCGAGCTTCCGCAAGGTCGATCAGATTGTCCATCTGGCAGGTTGCGATCTGCTCACGATCAGCCCGACGCTGCTCGATGAAATGCAGGCGACCGATGGCGAAATCGAGCCGCAGCTGACGGTCGAGGAGGCGAAGCGCCAGCAGGTCGAGCGGATCACGATCGACGAGAAGTCATTCCGCTGGATGCACAACGAGGATCCGATGGCGGTCGACAAGCTGGCAGAGGGCATCCGCAAGTTTGCCGCAGATACTGTAAAGCTCAAGGAATTTGCCCAGCAAAAAGTAGCACAGAGCGTTTAAGATCGCTGCAGAACCCGAACGGTAAAGGAGTTCAACATGCAATTGGGAATGATTGGCCTTGGCCGCATGGGCGCGAACATGGTGCGGCGGCTGATGAAGGGCGGACATGAGTGTGTCGTTTTTGACATGAACGCCGATGCGCGGAAGGCAATCGCCGCAGAAGGCGCGGTGCCGGCGGCAAGTCTTGAAGAATTTGTTGAGAAACTCACTGCTCCGCGGGCCATCTGGATGATGGTGCCGGCGGGCGTGGTGGGATCGACTGTCGAGAATCTTGCTGGGCTCCTCTCGCAGGGAGATATCTTGATCGATGGCGGCAATTCCTACTACAAGGACGATATCACGCGGGCTCGGCACCTGCAGGAAAGCTCAATCCACTATGTCGACGTGGGGACCAGTGGCGGCGTGTGGGGGCTCGAGCGGGGTTACTGCATGATGATCGGCGGCGAAAAGCCGATCGTTGGGCATCTCGACCCGATTTTTCAGACGCTTGCCCCGAGCATGGATTCGGCCGAACGGACCGAAGGACGCGATGCGAAGGGGGGCACGGCCGAGCACGGTTACCTGCACTGTGGACTCAATGGAGCGGGTCATTTCGTGAAAATGGTCCACAACGGGATCGAGTACGGCATCATGGCGTCCTATGCCGAGGGGTTGAATATTTTGCAGCACGCCAACGTGGGCCAAAAAGGCCGGCAGGTCGATGCCGAGACAGCACCACTGCGGAATCCCGAAGACTACCAGTACGACCTGGATCTGGCCGACGTCGCGGAAGTCTGGCGACGGGGGAGCGTGATCGCCTCCTGGCTACTGGACCTCACGGCGCACGCCTTGTTGAAGGACCCCCATCTCGACACGTTTGCGGGCCGGGTCTCCGATTCGGGCGAAGGTCGCTGGACGATCACCGCGGCGATCGACGAGTCGGTCCCGGCACCGGTCCTCTCCACGGCTCTCTATGAGCGGTTTTCCTCACGCGACGAGGCGGAATTCGCCGACAAGGTCTGTTCGGCAATGCGGAAAGAGTTCGGCGGTCACGTCGAACGTGCCTCCGGTGGCTAGCAGCCTCCGGGGGAACCCTCGCTCTGAGCGACGAAAGTGCACACATGGCGAAAGAAAAAGTGAAGGCGGATACGGTCACCGGGCCATTTTTGGGCGTGATTTTCGGCGCGAACGGCGATCTCACCAAGCGCAAACTCATGCCTGCGCTTTTCAGCCTCGCTCGCGACGGGCTTCTCTCTCGGGACTTCGCGATTCTCGGCGTGTCACTCAAGGAGATGACCGACCAAGAGTACCGGGAGAAGGTAGCCAGTGACATGAAGGAGCTCGCACCCGATTTATTTACGCAGGAGCTGCAGCAATTCTTCGATGAGCGACTTTACTACCTGCCGGGTGATTTCACCACCGCCGAGACATTCGGCAAGCTGCACACCCGTATCGAAACGATCAGCAAGCAACACAATACCCAAGGGAACGCATTCTTCTACCTGGCGACGGCTCCCAGCTTTTTCGGGCCCATCGTCCACTCGCTCGGCGATGCCGGCTTCACCAAGGAAAACGAGAATGTCTGGCGGAGGGTGATTATCGAAAAGCCATTCGGTCGGGATCTCACCACGGCCCAGACGCTGAATACCGACATTCAGAGCGTGTTGTCGGAGGATCAGATTTATCGGATCGATCATTACCTGGGTAAGGAAACAGTCCAGAATATCGCCGTCCTCCGGTTCGCCAACGGCATGTTCCAGCCCGCCTGGAGCAATCTCTTCATCGATCATGTTCAGATCTCAGTGACCGAAACCTTGGGAGTCGAGCAGCGTGGAGGTTACTACGATCAAGCAGGGGCCCTGCGTGACATGATGCCCAATCATATCTTTCAGTTGCTCACGCTCGTTGGCATGGAAATGCCACTCTCCTTCGGGCCTGAAGACATGCGCAACGAACAGGTGAAGATATTGCATGCGATACATCCACCAAAACCGGGTGATGTCGCGCGCGAAGTGGTTCGCGGGCAGTACGCGGCGGGCAGTCTCGACGGAGAACCGCGCGCAGCATACCGCGCTGAGGAGGCGGTCGACAAAAAATCGATGACCGAGACTTTCGTCGCGCTGAAGCTGCACATTGAAAATCAACGTTGGGCGGGAGTTCCTTTTTACCTGCGGACCGGGAAGCGGCTGACCAAGCGGCTCACCGAAGTCGTGATCGAGTTCAAAAAACCGCCCTTTACTCCCTTCCGGGAGACCGCCGTCGATACGCTTGAGCCGAATCAGTTGATCATCCGGATTCAGCCGCACGAGGGAATCTCGATGCGGTTCGGCACCAAGGTGCCTGGGACCCTGCTGAAGATGGACGCGGTTGACATGGATTTCTTCTATGCCGATCATTTCGGGCGGGCACCCGCGACCGGTTACGACCGCTTGCTCTACGACTGCCTGCGGGGAGAAGCGACGCTGTTCCGCCGCGCCGACATGGTCGAAGCGGGCTGGCGGGCCGTAGAAACCGTGCAGCAGACCTGGGCGGCTGACGACCAGTCCTTGTGCAGCTATCCAGCCGGAAGCTGGGGACCTGCAGAAGCGGATGAGCTGCTTGCCCGCGACGGGCGGCATTGGAGAATTTACGAATAATTGAATTTCCAGACACTTCAAGTGGCGTGGCCGGGGTGAACTCGGCTCGGCTTCCCAAAGACAAGGAAGAAACATCATGACTACCCCCGCGGTCGTTCGCGCAGAGGATGCCGAAGGGGTCTGTGAGCAGGCCGCGCAAGAGTTTTTGCGGCTGGCCGAGGAGTCGGTTGCCGCCCGGGGCCGTTTTGCGGTTGCCCTTTCGGGTGGATCGACACCACGGGCCCTTTACCAGCTACTGAGCGGGCAACCGAACCGCGGGCGGGTCGACTGGTCGAGCGTCGAATTTTTTTGGGGGGACGAACGGAGCGTGCCGCCCGACGATGAAGCATCGAATTTTCGCATGGTCAGGGAGGCGATGCTGCAGACGCTTGCGGTTTCGGAGGCACAGATCCACCGCATGGAGGCGGAGCGCGAAGATTTTGATGCCGCCGCCCGTGAGTACCAGGAGACGATCGCCCGCGTCCTGCAGGTTTCGGCCACGGGTCCACCGCCACCGCTCGACCTGGTCTTGTTGGGCATCGGCCCGGACGGCCACACGGCATCGCTTTTCCCGCAAACAAAGGCCCTGGACGAGACGACCCGATGGGTCGTTCCCAACGAGGTGCCGCAGCTGAATACCCGGCGCATGACACTGACCGTGCCGATGATCAATGCCGCGCGATCGGTGATTTTCCTGGTTGCCGGCGAGAAAAAAGCCAGCCTCCTCGCGGAGGTGCTTTATGGTCCGAGCCAGCCTGACCAGCTCCCTTCCCAACTGGTCGCACCGGTCAGCGGCAGGCTCACATGGCTGGTCGATGAGGCGGCATCCCGTAAATTGCCCGCTTCCATCAGCAAATTACCCGCTTCCATCAGCAAATAAATAGAGACGCATGACAAACCGCCCAAAGGTCAAGCTGGCGCCCTCGATTCTGGCAGCCGATTTTTCGCATCTGGCCAGCCAGGTCAAGGAGGCAGAAGCCGCAGGCGCCGATCGGATTCACGTCGACGTGATGGACGGTCATTTTGTGCCCAATATCAGTATCGGTCCGCCGGTGATCGAATCGTTGCGGCCCATCACTGAACTGCCGCTTGAGACACACCTGATGATTTCCGAACCGAATCGCTACCTGGAGGCCTTTGCCGAGGCGGGCAGCGACTCGCTCTTGGTACACGTCGAGGGGGCTTTGCACCTGCATCGTACGGTGCACCACATCAAAAGCCTTGGGAAGGGAGCGGGGGTCGTGCTCAACCCGGCGACGCCCGCAGCGGCCATCAGTGAGATTCTTCCCGACGTGGACCAGGTGTTGGTGATGACCGTAAACCCGGGCTTTGGCGGCCAGAAATTCATCCCGAGCACCCTTGCTAAAATTGCCCAGTTGCGGGAGATGATTGAGAGTAGCGGTCGGCTAATCGAATTGTCGGTCGACGGGGGGATTGATTGCGATTCGGCACCGCGAGTGGTTGCTGCGGGGGCACGCGTGCTGGTTGCCGGTTCGTCGATTTTTCGAGTCCAGGAGGGCGTTGCGGTGGCGATGGCCTCTCTGCTAAGTGCGGCGGTCGGGGACTGACCGGCGCACTGTCGTGGGGTGAGGCCACGTACGGGAGAAGCGAAATTATGAGCAAAGCGGATGTGGTCTTTTTCTTTGACGTGGATAACACGCTCCTGGACAACGATCGTGTGGCGGTCGATCTGAAAGCCTACCTGACGAGAACGGTTGGTGCCGTTGCCGAACAGCGGTATTGGGCGCTGTTTGAAGAGGTTCGTCAAGAACTCGGCTATGCCGATTATCTCGGCGCCCTGCAGAAGTATCGTGTGGAGAATCCACGCGATACCCATCTATTGAATATCTCTTCCTACCTGCTCAACTACCCCTTCGGCGATCGTCTTTACCCCCATGCCCTGGAGGTGGTGGCCCACGTTCAGCAGTGGGGTACGGCGGCCATCCTTTCGGACGGGGATGTGGTCTTTCAGCCCCACAAGATCGAGTGTGCGGGGATCGGTGCGGCGGTCGAGGAGCATGTCCTGGTATATATCCACAAAGAAGAAGAAGTCGCAGACGTCGAGCACCGCTACCCGGCAAAGCACTACGTGCTGGTTGACGATAAGCTATGGATTCTTGCATCGATGAAAGAGGCCTGGGGTTCACGGCTGACGACCGTGTTTCCCAACCAGGGTCACTACGCCCTGGATCCCGAGACGCTGAAGAAATATCCACCCGCCGACCTGCACATCGAGCGGATTGGAGATCTTTTGGAATTTGATTTCGAGACGCTAATGGCGGCAGCGAACGGTCCGTAACCGCGTAGCACGTGGCTAACCCCAGTGGCAAGTCCGTCCACGGGTTTGAGGAAAATCAGGGATTCTGATCTTATGGCGAATCGCAAAAAAGGATCGCGAGTTGCTTTTGTCTCCACACGCATTTCGGGAACCGACGGGGTGTCGCTTGAGATCGACAAGTGGGCAACGGTACTTGAACGGATGGGCGTCGAGTGTTTCTACATTACCGGGCAGTCGGATCGCCCCGCCGATCGAACGGCACTGATCGAGGAGGCCTCCTTCAACCACCCCGATATTCTGGATATTTCCGAGCAGGCCTTCCATACCGAGATTCGCTCGGAACATTTGACAAACGAAATCAAGCGCATGACGAGGGTCATTCGCGACAAACTCAATCGGGCGATCCGGGATTTTCGCATAGGTGGAATCATTCCAGAGAATGCCCTTGCGATTCCGATGAACATCCCGCTCGGTATCGCGATTGTGGAATGTATCCAGGAGATGGCGATCGGTTGCATGGCTCACCATCACGATTTCTACTGGGAACGGGACCGCTTCCGGGTGAATTCTGTCAAGGATCTGCTCCGTTACGCCTTCCCACCCGCGCTGCCCCAGATCCAGCACGTGGTGATCAACAGTCTCCAGGAAGAAGAGTTCAGTCGCCGCACGGGGCTCTCTTGTCGGATCATTCCCAATGTCATGGATTTTGCCAACCCTCCACCACCTGCCGATGAATACGCCTTGCAGTTCCGCGATGCAATCGGCCTGGAGGAAGGGGACCTGATGATCCTGCAGCCAACCCGGGTGGTGGCCCGCAAGGGGATTGAACACGCGATCGAACTGGTGAGTCGGCTCGGCTTGCCGTACGCGAAACTGATTATCAGCCATGGCTCGGGCGACGAGGGGAACGTCTACCTGGACCGCATCCTGGAATACGCGGAAATTATGGGGATCGAACTCCTCATGGCAGGATCCTGGATCAGTGAAAATCGGGAGACCGGGCCGGACGGCAAGCCGAGGTTCACTTTAAGCGATCTTCTTGCACAGGCCGACCTGGTGACCTACCCGTCGGAATACGAGGGATTCGGCAATGCATTTCTGGAAGCGATCTATCATCGCCGCCCGGTTGTCTGCAACCGTTACCTGATTTACCGCACAGACATCGAGCCGTGCGGATTTCGTACGATTACGTTCGACGGATTTCTCAGCCACGAAACGGTCGAGCAGACCCACCATGTGCTGCACGATACCGCGTTCCGCGAGGAGATGGTCGATCACAATTACCGCGTCGCACACGAGTTCTTCAGCTATGAGGTCCTCGAAGCAGAACTGCGATTGATCATCGAACGGCCACAGAATATTTATCGACTACTTGGCCGCGGCATGACCTACGGCAACGCACCCCCGCAAGAGTAAAGGTTGGTGCTGCCAGCCCGGTCCGGTCAGGCGATCGTAACGTCCCGGTCGAGATAGACGTCCTGGATGGCGCCGAGCAATTCGACTCCGTCGGCCAGCGGCTTTTGGAACGCCTTGCGTCCGCTGATCAGCCCAATCCCTCCGGCCCGCTTGTTGATCACGGCGGTACGCACAGCGTCGGCCAGATCGCTCGCTCCCGAAGGACCTCCCGAGTTGATCAGCCCCATGCGGCCCATGTAGCAGTTGGCTACCTGATAACGGCAGAGGTCAATCGGATTGTCGGAGGTCAGCTTTTCGTAGACCAGTGGCGAAGTCTTGCCAAAACCAATCGCCGTGTAGCCACCGTTGTTGGTCGGCAACTTCTGCTTGATAATGTCGGCCTGGATCGTCACACCGAGGTGATTGGCCTGGCCGGTGAGATCCGCTGCGGCATGGTAATCGGTGCCGTCCTTTTTGAATCCGTCGTTTCGCAGGTAGCACCAGAGGATGGTTGCCAGTCCAAGGTTGTGCGCGTGCTCGAAGGCCTCGGTAACTTCCACAATTTGCCGGTCCGATTCCTCGGAGCCGAAATAGATCGTGGCGCCCACGGCCGCCGCGCCCATATCGTAAGCCCGGTCAACACTTCCGAAGCAGATTTGTTCAAAGTGATTGGGATAGGTGAGCAACTCGTTGTGGTTGATTTTCGCCACGAAGGGAATTTTATGGGCATAACGGCGGGCCACGGCACCCAGGACGCCCAATGTCGAGGCCACCGCGTTGCAACCCCCTTCGATGGCCAGTTTGACGATGTTCACCGGATCGAAGTAATCCGGGTTGGGGGCGAACGACGCGCCCGCCGAGTGTTCAATGCCCTGATCGACCGGCAGGATCGAGAGATAACCCGTGCCGGCCAACCGCCCGGAGCGCAGGATCCACTCCAGGTTGCCCAGCACGCGGGGATTGCGGTCGCTGTCGGCGAAGACGCGATCCACAAAGTCCGGGCCTGGCAAGTGCAGTCGGCTGCTGGGAATGGTTTTGCACTCGTGTCCGAGCAGGTTGTCTGCGTCGTCGCCGAGATGGCTGCGAATTTGGTCAAACATATTGATTTTCCTCTGGCAAGATATTTTTTGATGGTAACGGTGGCCCCCGCTCGGGAATCAAAACGGGCAGCGTACCATATATTCGAGCTGGCGCTTAGTCTGCCTGGCACGGGCTCTTATGGCCCTCGCGGGCCTGTTGGCTCGCCGCCCCCCCGGTGTGCTGTGTCAAATGGCAGCGGATGGCCGCCACGGCACGCATCATCAGCGAGTTGAGTTCGGGATCGAGTGGCAGCGGCTGGGACGAGACCTTGGCGATCACAATCGCGTTGGCCTGGTCCACGAACAAGTTTTGTCCATGGATGCCCAATCCGAACAGCAGCGGGGCAGCGTCATCCAAGACGTACCATTGGGAACGGTAGCGGATTGGCAAGCCAGGGAAGTATTCCACAAACGAACCCTCGGCCCATGCTTGGGCACTGCCAGTGTGCAACATGTCTTCGATCCAAAAGGTGGGGATGATTTGACGGTTGCCACGCTGACCATCCTGAATTAATAGCTGACCCAAGCGAGCCAGATCGCGAACGGTAACGCAAATTCCACCCGCCGGTCGAGGAGCGCCCAGCCGATCTACCGTGATGTAGGCGTTCCGCTCGGCGCCCAAGGGCTGCCAGAGATACTGACTCAACAATTCGTTAAATCGTTGCCCAGCGGCCCGCTCGATGATCCATGCCAACAGATCCGTGTTGGGCGAGACATAGTGGAACCGCTGGCCATGTTTCCCGTCCGCGGCGGTCAGGGCTTGATAAAACGAACGCAAGTCCGACACAGCCTCTCCTTGCTCCAGCGGGTCCCAATTGGTTGCCTTGCGGTATTCAACAAGGGGACCCGAGGTTGCCAGATAGTCTTCGTTGAACTGTACCCCCGCTCTCATGTCGAGTAAGTGTTGCACCATCGAGCCCGCATAAGCCGTCTTTGCCAACTCGGGAACGTAGTCCGTCACCTGGCCAGCGGGATCGATCACACCCTGCCCAGCCAGAATTCCAGACAGCAGGCCCAGCAGAGATTTTGATACCGACATGAGAATGTGCGGTGTGTACTCCGTGAGACCGTTTGCATAGGTTTCATAAATCAAATTTCCTTGATGGAGAATCACCAACCCGTCAGAATGCGTTTGCTCCAGGAACTCATGCCAGGAGAGTTGCTGGTCACCGACTCCGGGGATACGGAGTTCCGTCATTTCTTGGGCAATGGTATTCAGTTGCCAGACAGCTTCTGGATCGTTGGCAATGTTTGCAGAGGGAACGATTTCTCGCACATGATGAAAGGCCCACTTGTTGAATGGTGGGGTGCGCCAATTGGCAAACGTAACTTGCTGCTTCAGGTCAGGTGGGAACCCGTTCATTAAATCGACCATTGTGCTGATCTCCATTCGATCCTGGACCCGAGCCGCGGAAAGAGCCCGGTTTTTTCAATTGAAGAGGGACTTGCCGCGCCGTCGGCACAACATACACCCAAGCGGAGCAGTATGTCAGCGGCAACCGCCAATGCTACCGCTCTCATTCCACGACAACGATTGCGCCATCGCAGTAGACCGAATGCCCGACCGGCGGATTCGCATAAATCGCCAGCCATATATTACCGGTGGCCGACTCTCGAATCGTCTTCTTGGTCGCGTTGAAGGACCATCCGTCTTCAGCCTCAAAGAACGTCACAAACTTTGAAGCATCGTCCTGCTTGGCTTCGGCGGCATCATCGAAGTCCATGATTTTAGGCCGACCGGCTTCCTTCAAGTTCGCCATCTTAAAGGCCGGCTTTGTCCAGATTCCCAGAGCAAGCGTTTTGCCTCGATATTCTTCCGCCGGAAGCACGGCCATCACGCCGACACTCCCGTCGCCACTTTTGGTCCTCGTTATTTTGATCGCAAAACTCCCGTCTCGACAGAAATCACCGTCGCGAGAGAGCGTTAACTCCCGTGCTGAGACTGGCTCCCAGCCGTTGGGGATATCCCCGTCCTTGCCGCTGTTCCACTGCTCGAAACTGCCGTTGGCAAGAATATTTTGAGCCTTGTCAAAATCCTCCGGCGTAATCGTCTTCTGATATCGGGGAGGTTCGAGCCCACGAACACGTGCCGTTGACCAGTCCAGATCGTGCGATTCTTTCCCTTTGGCGAGTGCATCCAGGTAGACCTGCGGGACCCTCTCGTGGGGGCACTGCGGACAGAGCATACTGCCCGGGAACTGCATTTGGAAGCGTTGATTCTCTCCCCACAGGTCGGGATTCCACCAGAGCTGCGGGTGCAATACGAACAGCCAGACGTATTTGTCGGACGTGGTGTACGCATTGTAGACGGCGTATTCCAATTCATCGGGTGTGCGATAATTCAGATGGAATTTCTTGGGATCATCAGAGTACCAGCCCTTCTCCGGTCGCCGGTCGATCCAGAGGCCCATACCGTATTGAAGGTGTTTCTTGTAAAGTTCCGGCACGGTGCTAGCTCGAGTCCCCTTCTCCTGAGCATACTTCCGTATCCGCGCGAAAGTTTTGTGCTGGATCGCCGAATACCCGTCTTCCAGACCATCGATCAGCGTCGCCTTCCCGACCTTTTCCAGCATCCCATCAAAGAACGAAGAAAACAGCTCCAGGGTTTGTCCTCCGTATGTATTCGGGATGATGATGATCGTGATGTCCGGATAGGCCGCCGTGATCGCGGTCATGAATTCACGGCCTCGCTGGCGCACTTGTGCAGCGGTGTCCTCGAAGCTTGCTGCAGGTACGTTGGATTTTTCGCAACGGCGTTTGTAGGTCGTGTAGGAGAACGGTTTTCCCCAAACGCCTTCACCTGCGCTGTACTGTTCGCAGTCGAGGAGCAGACCTTTGAATTTTGCCTCCTTCGCAATAGACGCTAAGAGGGCTGCATTGTTAGCAATGATGTTCCAATTGGTGTCGAACCAGCCAGGGGGGGTCGCCTCCGTATCCCCTGGATGTGCAACAGACATCATAACGATGAAATTGTCCGTCAGGCGGCCAAAGTTTGTGGCTGCTAGATTCGCAATTGCTTTTGTGCAGTCGCTCCGCTCATACCGCGCACCTCCCCACCAACCGCTGAAGTGGCCGTATGGATATCCCCGGAACACCTCTCCTAGTTTGTATGCAGCTCGATCCGGGCGAACATTGATCACCATACCGTCGTATGGCAATTGCTGGAACTTCTCAGCATGATCACAAAGGTATCCGGTAGTCACGACATCCGCCGCCCATGCGATCAGCTTCTTGTCCTGGGAAACTGGCGGCCCGTGTTCCGCACGAGCCTCGAGACATAATCCAACGAGGCAGAGCGATGCCAGGACAAAACCGCGGAAATTTGACATTGGGTTATCTCCTCATCTCAAAAAATTAGATCGCCGCCCGTTACCCATATCAGTAATACTGGCTGGACTGCAATCGATGCAGATCAAGTATGTCTTGTCGAGCTTGTCCAGGACTGCGTTCGAGTTGTCCAGAGTTTGATAGACGCGAATTTCACCAACCTGCCCCAGCAGTTCATGCACATCGGTCTTTTCAAAGCCATAGAACTGGTGCAGGTGGATGACCAGGTAAACTCCTCGACAATTTTACCAGATATCCTGCTTGCAATATTCAATTTGCCCGTTACCGGTGATCTTTTCTGATCGCCACAGACCTTGTCTTCCTTTTGCCGCAGGCGAATGCCCAACCACCCACGTACCGACTGCGTCGCTGGCTTGCCGCGGTGCAGTTCCTGACGAAGGTGGACGGCTCTGCGTGAAATTCCGCCCCTCAAAACCCCCATGACGATGAATTTTTCTTCAGTCGATTGCAGCGTGAATCCCAGTCGGATTCTACCGTGTGGTCAGAGATCTCGGGCCGGATCTTACATTGATGGCAGGGCGGGTATTCATCGAGACCGTTTTTCAGGGCGTGTTCAACAACGTCGTGGCAATCGGATAAACGAAACAGCGTGACGTCAGCGTTGCCGATCCGGCATTTTGTTTCGAGACCGCGGACCTCCATCTCTTTACCATACCTGGCGCTGTCATTGATTGGACATTTCCCCGCGCGCCACCCCCAGCTCCGGGCCGCGACCATTTTGCCGTTTGGCAGCTTCACAGGATGTTCACTGGTACGGATCCCATTGCACGGTGATTCCAAGAGGGTCTCAACCACGTGATGAAAGGTGTTGGCCTGGTAGTCGACACCCAGCAGCAGCCCATAGCCACCGTCGGTGTGCAACATATCCAGGGGCGAGCCCGCGCCCATGGTCCGCACGCGATGATGGTGACGTGTATAGTCGTGCGCCTTATGACCCCAAACTGCAAAGGAATGGGTTGGGTGCCAACTGCGATAGACCTTGGGCATCCGCCAGAAGGTCTCTGGTATTGTGCCATTTTCGGTTTTTGTTTCTGTTGGATCAAAGTAGCCGGCTTCGCCTGGACGAAAGATGACGCCATGGTTAAAGGATGGCATCATCAATGTACCCTTCGTTGTCAGCACTTCTTGCAGCGTCTGGATGACCGTAGTGGCGCCACCGACCACGTGTCCCAGGCGACTCATTGCGGAATGGACTATCACTCGATCACCGGCCTTCAGGCCCAGGTCGCGAAAGGCTTTGACGAGATCGGATTTTCTGATCTCGTAGTTTACGTATCTCAATTCCTCGTGCGCATCGAAGTAGTCGATCACTCGCTTGATAGCGATGTCCTTACCAAGCTCGATTGAAATGCGGTCACGGATTTCGTTCAGCGTGCGCAACCCGTTGGCCCAATACAAAGCCCATGATGGCAGTCGGCATTCTTTAATACGGTTACTCAGATCTTTTTCAATATTATCGTGCATCGGTACGACGGGCACGCCGCGGGCCGGTATACGGGTGGCTGCATCCTTGTGAACCGCAGGTTGGTGAGATTTTTTTCCTGCCAGTTCACGGACCTCGTCGGCGCAGGCACTGGTGACCTTTGCCAACTCCGTACCGGGTGTGGGATAGAGCCATTTGCTCAACTGTTTCATGGACGATTGATGTTGCTCGAGAAGATAGGTTTTCTGGATGCCGCTGGATTTCCCCTTGACCTTTTTGAGCTGGCCTTTGATGCGATTCGTCTCGCGTTGGGCGCAGGCCTTGAGCTGTGTGGTGTCGATGTTGGCCAGGTAATAGATATACCCCGCTATGGCGGCAGTGATCGTACGCATGCCGTCGGGACTCAATTCATCAGTGGTGTCTCCGGAGCTGTGGTAGGAGTGATAGGACTGTGTCGGTGTTCGGAAATAGGTCGTCACCCAGGGGCAGGGGAATCCGAATTTCGGATCGCCGATATCCGTATCGTTCGTCTCCACGAATGGACGGTCGTAAAGACGGTATCCCGCAGAATCGATTCTAAGCGCAGACTGCAGCATGGCTTTACCGATCGGGTTGACGAATTGCGCTGACATGGGGATGGTTGCATGCCATTGCAGGCGGCCGCCGTTTACCTCCGCTGCTTGCCCAATGGTGTCGATGACCAGGCCGCCGACCAGGCGGTTTGTAGAACTGCGGTGTTCAAGGTAATGGAAGAAACTGTAACACTCATAGCCGTTTAGCAGGCGTATGGTGCGTTTGGGCCGTTCAAGGTCGCCACGCCCAATGAGCTTTTCGATGACCCGTGCGATTTCAACGGTCGCAGCGACGCCCGAGGCATTGTCTGCCGCACCAGGTTCGGACGAATGAGCCAGGATCCAGAGCTCCTGATCGGCGTACTCGGTTCCCCGGATCACACCGCTGACCAGGTCGTGCGATCCCATATAGGTGTGGATATCAGCCGTGATTCGAGCCCTCATGCGAGCTTGTTGCTTCGCCAGCTTACGGACGTATTCCCCTTGATTGCCGGAAAGGGAGAGCCGCGTCAACGGAACTGGCCGTTCGGTCAATGATACGCTTCCCCATCCCAGCGCCACCCAGCGGACGGCATCCGGCATACCATACACCGGCTTGTCGTTGAGCAAGGCACGAGCGCCTTTGGATGTCAGGACCCGATAAAGGCCTGGGAACTCAACCCGGGTTAGCACAAAGTTTCCATTGAGGCGATCACGGGAACACGACTCAATCTCTTTCCGGCTGTTGAGTACAATGATTTCGCCCTCGATGCCTTCCGGCGGCGTGCCCATGGACCAGGTGCCGACGTGAAACGGGTTCTTGTGATAATCAAGAAGGCGTTCCTTGACCGGTGTAATTAGATCCAACGTACCGGAACGAATATCTTGCGCCTCGGCAACCACCCAACGGCCATTGCCAACCTGACCGCCGGTGGGTATGGGATAAACGTTTACCTTGGCTCCTGCTTTGGCGTACTCTTTCTGCAGGTAGGCTGAGGTCTGTTTGAATTTGTCAAAGGAAACCCAGCGATCCGTTCGATTGATCGCAGCGGTTGTTCGAATCAATCGGCTGCCGCTGGTATGTTGATGCAAAAGCGAGACCAATGCATCGCATTCTTTCTTCAAGGAGGTCATTTAACTTTTCCAAAATGGATCGCGATGATCTGCCATAGACGAAGAGAATATCAAGCTGACAGGGATCTTAATCCCTCTGGGGCTGTCCCGCAACGTTTTGGCACGGCTTCTGGGAGTTGCTTGTGGGGCGAAAATGATTGTTGACTCTTTGGTGAAGTGAGACCGATTGTGGATCGGTGGCACTGGTAGAAGCGTGGGGGCTGGCCGGCGCATCTTCTCAAATTGAAGGACGGCCGGATTCCCTGTACCTGTGGCTACCGCTGTTAACCTTGCGCCGCGCGGGCTTGCATCAGCCGGAACGGGGAAAAACCCGGCGATCCAAAATCGGAGTTCGCTTCGTCGCCGGGACCTTCTGTCGGCCGTAGACACCCCTTTCCCCGGGCGGGGTGTTGTGATCGGTTCGCACCGGCACCGCCCACGGTCGGCGCCGACACCATTCCCCACGATCGCGTAGCCTTTTATCAAGGTTCAGCTTTCTGTCAGCTCCTGGGACGTGCTATCCTATGACTCGAGGTTGCGTGGCCCACGAGCTTGGTGGCCCGGGGGAGTGTCGCCGCCGAATCAGGCCGATGTGGTCCCCAGGCCCGCTCGCGGGTGAACGTGGTCAAAGGTGTCCGAGAGGACCGATGTTTTCAGCGACCCAACATGAAGCGATTCTGGATCCGCCGCAGTCCATTTGGGGACGGTTCCGGTTTGTTGGCCCCTCGCTGATTATCACGGCGACGCTGGTGGGATCGGGTGAGCTTTTGGCGACGACGACCTTCGGAGCGAAGGTTGGCTTTGCAGCGCTGTGGCTGATTATCGGAACCTGTGTGATCAAGGTTGCACTTCAGGAGGCATTGGGCCGCTATACAATTTCTTCGGGCGATACCACGCTCAAGGCCTTTGCCCGACTGCCTGGCCCGAAGAACTGGGCAATCTGGTTCTGGCTCGTTGTGATTGTTGCCACGTCGGTCCAGCTTGGGGCTATTTCCCGAGTTGTTGGCGAAGCGGTGAAGCTATTCCTGGGACAAAGTGGTGTGGAGGAGTTTTTTTGGGCTCCCGTGATTTGCGCGGTTTGTCTCGCCATACTCTACAACGGCCGATATGCCGTTATCGAAAAAGTTTCAACGTTGCTGGTGAGCCTCTTTTCGATTGCGACGATTTTCTCGGCGGCTGCGCTTCAGCGGACGGCGAACTTCATCACCCTGCCTGATCTCCTTGACGGTTTTCGTTTCCAACTCCCCGAAGCGGGGGTCGGGGTGGCGCTGGGTATTGTTGCCATTGTAGGTCTCAGTTCGTCGGAACTCGTTTACTATGGCTACTGGTGTTTGGAAAAAGGGTATGCGCGGTGGACTGGTCCTGACGACGGTTCCGAGGCCTGGGCAGAGCGGGCACGGGGATGGATTCGCGTGATGCATGTCGATTGCATTCTTGCATTTGTCATATACACGGTCACCACCGTGGCCTTCTATCTCCTCGGGGCAACGGTCCTGCATCGGCAGAACATCGATCCGGGCGAAGGTCTGGCCGTACTCGAAAAACTCTCCCGCATGTACACCGAAACACTTGGCCCCTGGGCATTTTATCTTTTTCTCGGTTCCGCTTTCCTGGTGCTGTTTTCCACGCTGTTTGTTTCGATCGCTTCTTACGCCCGCCTCGTTCCCGATGCGATTTTCATCATTCGCGGTGCGACCGATGTCAAGGACAGCGTGCGGCGTCGATGGGTGCAACGGAGCGTGATTATTTTCTCGATTCTTTTTGCGTTGATGGCCCAGGTTCGCGAGAATCCGGTTCAGCTGGTGGTGATCGGTGTGATCGGACTGGCGCTTTTATTACCCGTGATTTGCTTCGCCGCCGTGTGGTTGCGGTATGCGAAACTTAATCGGCGGATCCGGCCCTCGATCGCCTTGGACCTTTGGCTGTGGACTTCGGCCATGTTAACCGCGCTGATGACGATTTTTTCCCTCTGGAAAGGAGCAGAGAAATACCTGCTTGGGGGGGGCTGACAGGGGTTGGCTCCAAGCCGCGGGTTCGATTCCCCTGAGGCTCAATTGTTTTGAGCGTGCCGGTGTTGCGTTGAACTTGTTTACGGGCAACTCCGCCCGACGTCTTTGCCGGAACTTCCGGCTTTTCAGCAGTCGTGTTGGTACCGCTACGGCGACAGCCAGTTCGATCCAGAATCAGCCATTGATTGAACTAGTACGTTGCGAACCAGTCATGGTCAATGGTGGGGAGCGTGTGTTTTTCGTGCCAGGGGTGACCGTATTGTTCGGAAACATCGTTGAGTTGCTCTAAGCGGGGCAGAACTATCGATTGGAGAAGATCACCTCGCGCGGCCTTGGGAGTCGAGGTAAGTTCGCGCCACAAGGCGCGTCCGGCAAGAAAGCCGGAGCAACCTGCTTCACAAGCAACCTGAAGTTGAGCCTTGAAAATCTCGAACGGGTCACCGCCTGAGAGCAAGGCCCAGGGGCAGGGCGATAAATCATTGAGTTCCTCACAGGCAGATCGCCACTGCGATTCGGAGGTGTCAAAATGCCCGTCGATGGGGAATTGTACTTTTAGCACGTCGGGTTTGAGTGCGCCGAGCCGCCGCACAGACTCGAGCACAATCCGCCGCCGCTGGTGGGCAAACTCCGGTGAGTTGTCTGCCACGCTATCGTCAATCGAGTAGGCAATCGGTTCGAGAAACATGGGAATGTCTTCGCGGTTGCACTCTTCGATGGCCTGTTGGGCGACGCGCTCCTGCCGGGTCGTGAGTTCACCAGCATCCGGGTGGTAGTACAACACCAGTTTTACCCCGCTGGCTCCCAGTCGTTTGATCTGAGTGACCCCCCAGCCGGGCATCGTTATCGTTTCACGTGCCTGGGGAGTTCCCTCGTAAAGCTCTCGCTCAAGCGCCGACAGGAAGCCAATATTCCCAGGCAGGGAACCGGTGGCAACAGCCTGTCCGATACAATACTTGGCATCGAGGATTACTGCCGAAGCGAGGCTACCTGCTTTCCGAAGAATGTCAAGTTTGAAATCCGTGACCTCGTCGTCCGGGATGGCATACGGGTTTTCGGGATCAAGCATCTCGAGCAATACGTCGCGATGATCGATAGCAAGAATTTTGATAATACCACGAGGGCTGGTTGCGGTTTGAAGCCGACGTATTTTTCCGGGAGTCAAGCTGGCCATATCAATGGGGCGTTTCCTGGGGTCTGGAAGGGTTTTGATCGCGAGGGACTGGCCTGGACGCACCGTGTGCCGCGGCGGAGGCAGGGTTGAGCCACTTTGGCTGCGGTAAGGATATCAGGGCTGGAGCCGAAGGTTAAGGGTTGATTGGCGGAATAGGGTATGCCAGGTACAAAATGACCAGGTTTGCAAAGCCTGTCGAGAGGGGCTTATCTCAATTACGCGTTAGCGCGACCGGCCGTATTGATTACCTGGTGAGAGTAGACCACAATTCAGCGCAAGAGGTCGCAGCTGAGAAGACACCCATTAGTCGTGGAGTCCCTTCGATGGAAAGGGGGTTTTGAATTTGAGGACAGAGGGCGAATTTGAGGATACAGGGTGCACCACAACGAAATACCAACAGCAACGTGGTTTGTAAAAACGTGCGATGGCAAAGACTTATTTAATCACCGGTGGTGCTGGAAATCTTGCTTGCCAGCACACGTTTGAGCTGATCGAGCGTGGCCATGCCGTTGTTTTGGCAGATATCGTCGAGGGCCCGACGGCACCGATTGCCGACGGCTGTCAGTATGTGCAGCTCGATGTGACGCGCCGCGATCGACTCTCAGAAGTTCTGGAAAAATTTCGTCCCGACATCCTATTGCACCTTGCATCGCTGCTTTCGGGAGCTTCGGAAGCCAATCGTGAGCTGGCATGGCGGGTCAATATGGATGGTACTTTTGCACTGTTTGAGGAAGCGCTCGCCCATGGTGTGCAAACCGTTTTTTTCCCCAGCTCGCTGGCCGCCTACGGAACGCCACTTCCGAACCCGGTTCCCGAAGATTATCCGCAATGGCCAGTCGGCCTGTATGGTGTCACCAAGGCAGCCATTGAGCGACTTGGTAATTATTACCACACATGTCACGGGCTTGATTTTCGTTCGCTACGACTGCCAATCGTTGTTTCGGCCGGGGCTCCTCCTGGAGCGGCCAGTGCCTATGCTTCGCGCGCCTTTGTCGAAACGGTGAAGGATGGCCATTTCCGGTTTCGGATTCGCCCCCTGGCGAGGCCTTCCCTGATTTATGTGAAGGATGTACTGCGGGCGATGACTCAGCTGGTCGAGGCCTCGCGAGAAAATCTCACCCGCACCGTTTACAATGTGCAGGCACTTTCACCCACCGCCGAGGAAATTGCCACCGCCATCACGGCCCGAATTCCAACTGCCGACATTCGCTTCGAAACCGATCCGAAAATCGCCGACCTGATCGACAGTTGGCCGATTGAGTTTGAGGACCAGGCGGCACGACGCGACTGGGGATGGACCCCACAGTTCGATTTAAATGCGATGGCCGATGATTTTATTGCCCAGTTGCGCGAGCAGGTCGGCTGAAGTGACCAGCCGCATACAACGAAGTACCAACGCGCCCGCGGATGCCTAGTCTCCCGGCTGCAGTAGCTCGTCGAGCGATAACCGCTCGAATACCAGGTGAGCCTGGCTTCCTTCGTAAACAATCCCGACATGGGTATCATCAACGCGGCTAAGGCTTGGGTAGCCAGCGCCGCGGAACTCATCCAGCAAGATGCGATTTTCCTCGGGCCAGGTAACTCCATCGTCAAAACTGACCTGGATCGAGTGATGATCCCGCCCGGTTTGGGAATGCGGGTTGGCGAACAGCAGGACGTAGCGGTCGTGACCGCCCTGTCGAAAATCAAACCGACAGAGGCTGCCGTTACATCCCGGTTCGATGAGGGTCTTGCGATTGGTGACATCGGGAACCCAGGTCTGGCCAAGGTCGCGAGTTGTGGCAACGGTCCGGAACTTGACTCCGTGTTCGGTTCTCATGTTCAACATGATGGATCCATCACCGAGTTGAACCGCCTGGCACTCGCTGTTCCCCACGGATGCCGGCTGGCTGACCGTCCAGTGGGCACCATGATCGTCACTGGTGAGCAGGTTTGAGAATTCCCGCCCCTGGGCATTGCGGCCCTGAGTCGGCATGACCAAGGTACCATCGGCCAGCGCGATCCCCTGCTGAGGTGAAGGTGCGTAAAGGACCCATTCCTTTTCTTTCCAGGCACGGGTCATGTTCTGGGGCTTGGACCAGGTCTGTCCGTCATCGCGACTACGGACCATCAGGAGTTGGGCACTCTTACCGATTTCGAATCCCGGTTCGGAACCGTCGGCGGTCCACTGATGCTTTCCCTCTTTACCAACCATCCAGACAGCGAAACAAAAGATCTCACCGGTAGCCGGATCAACAATGATCCCCGGATCACTGACACCGTTGAGTTCTTGCGGCTTTCCGCCGTAGGTTCCCTGGTCCATGATGATGCGTTGTGGCTCCCAGGTTTGCCCTCCATCGACGCTTCGCAACAAGCCGATGTCGATGTCTTCCTGAAGATCGCGGGACGCGCGTCGCCGCATGTCGTAGACACATAGCAGGGTATTTTGGGGTGTGGTGGCCAGCGCCGGGATGCGATACGTGTGGACTCCGTCGTCGTAGTGCTTGCGGAGTGCGATACCGATCCGCTTTCTCAAGTCACCGGTACGATCGACCGGCTTGATATGGCCGGCGGTGGTGTCGATATCGACACACGTTGCGTCGACCTTGTGGTCCAGGCTGGCGGTTGCCGCCAGGCGGCAGGACAACCAGAAGTGATTTTCACCCTGGTGCAGCCTGGCATGTCCGCGCATGACCACCGTCTGACCGCCCGGTTGCAGGGCGTCTCCAAAGCGCATTGCGGTGCTTAATTTTCCATCCTCTCCCGCGAAAAACAGTTCCAGGGCATCGATGTCGTGATGATCATCGGTACCGCGGAGCGATACGGTCAGCGAGCGAAGCTCGACAAAGGGGGATTCTGCCGAAATTGTGATCTGGAACAAGGCATTGTGTTCATTCCGCACCAGCACGGGGTGTACACGCTGGGTGACCGAGGCCGACAGGTCGGCTGCATCGATCTCTTGAGTCGATAACGGTGAGACCACACTGGCCAGTAAACAGGCGAAAATTGCGACAAGTTTTTTCATGGTGACAACGGGGTATCGTGTTCGTGATGGTTTTCCTCTTGGATTGTAACGTGTTGGTTGGGCGTCCTCCAATGAAAAGATGGTACAAACTGGAGATGGTTCTCACGGTGGCTGGTGCAACCCGAAGCGGGCCTGTCGGTTTAACTGCGAGGCTCAGCGGCACATGGATCGGGGCTTGGTTCAGTCGCCAGTAGCACACGAGTCCGGATTTTTTTCTGAGCGGGCGGAAGATGAGTTGGTTTCCCGTGGGCCTGAACATGACGGCCACTTTGGTCTCGGAACTCAGGTACACGGATATGCCAGCAGAGGCGTCGCAGGTGGGTTTAAAACCAGGTACCTGGCCGCTGACGCTGTGGCGTCACAAAGGGATTGTCAATCAAAGGCAGTTTGACTTACTGAACCTCGCAAGTGATTTCGTTGACGGCGTGATTTGGGGAACTTAAACTGGTTTCTATAAGAACCAATTGGGAGTGTATAAGAACCGATTGGGAGTGTATTGAACAAGCGGATCATTAGCGACAAGACCGGACAAGCATTTCCCAGACGTCAACCCAGCGACAGACAATTTGCAGTAGGAAAGTTAATCGCCATCCAATGTGACACGATGTCAAAACTATACTACCGCGGTCAGCCATTGGACACTTCTCGCCAGGCTTTTGGCCAGTTGCGATCGTCCGGGGATGCCCTGGGCGACTTCGTTGAACTCCGGCGGCGCATTGATGAAGACGGTTATGTCCTCTTGCCCGGACTGCTCGACCTTGACGAAGTGATGGCAGCCAGGCGCGAAGTCCTGGGCCGCATCAGCGCCTTGGGAATGCTCGACACGGACTTGCCGCTCATGGATGGGGTTGTACGGAATGATGCTGATTTTACTTTCGACAATGAACAAGACTTCCACCAGCTGAGCGCCAACAATCCGCCACTGGACAAATTGCTCTATTCGGGGGCAATAATGGATTTTTTCGCGCGATTTCTGGGAGGGCCTGTTCGCCACTTTGACCGGACCTGGATGCGCGTAAAAGGTAACCACGCCGGTACGTCAGGTTGTCTTCTTCTGCGCCGTATGCTATCGACCAGCTTTCCGCACTGCGACATCGTCTACATGGGGCGTGGTACGCAGCGGGTTTTTACGAGTTGGACTCCATTGGGCGATACACCGTTAGAGATGGGGGGGCTGATGATTGCTGAGCGGTCCCATCAGTTGGAGGAAGTCAAAAGCACGTACGGAAAACTCGATGTCGACACTTACTACACCAACTCGGAAGAGGCAGCTGACATCGAATCGGGCAAAAAGTCCTGGTCGGATCAGGTCGACTCGGGGGCTTACTCACAAGACGCGGTGGCGACGCAAAAGCAATTGGACCGACGCTGATTGTCGACCAATTACCAGGCGGGTGACGTGCTGGTGTTCACGCGGTATACGATGCACGCGGGGATGGATAATCAGACCAATCGCCTTTGGATCTCCACGGACACACGGTATCAACTTGCCAGTGAACCTATCGACCAGCGCTGGATTGGAAAGAACCCGATCGGGCACGGTCCTGCCGGAAAAATCGGGATGATCTGTTGAGTGACTGCACGGGATATGATGCTATTGGCATTCACGTCATTCGACTATGCCGTACTGGCCGGGATCCTGCTCTTGATGATTACCGTCGGGGTAGTTGCGCCGACCAGAAGATATTCAAGGACGGGCTAGTTCGCGGTTGCATGCAATGGGACGGGGACCAGCCGCGCACGGACGGTGAAAATTGACTTCGCTCAACGGCTCGCACGTGGAGAGTTCCGGGTTGCCGTTGTCGGCCGGATAATCGTAACGGCAGAGAGTAAATCGCCATGTCTCATCAATCCTCGGATACCCCTCGGTGTGTAGGAAACTCATCCAGGCAAGTCGTCCTTCCACGGACCAGCCAGCATCTGCATCCCGCCCGCCATTGGGCGTACCATTCAAATCGACTTCCGTCTCGTAGCTGTCGTGCTCGACTATCAGCGTCGGGACTGCCACATCTTCTTTCAGCCCAGTTGGCACGTCGGCACGACGCTGAGCGAATGCTTAAAACGATGTCACTTTGATGATCGGTGGGCTCAACTATATGGATTCCGCCTGATTGATGTACTTCAATCGCCGCTTGTGCAGCAGAATATCGTCTCGTAGAGATTCAGCATCCCATCCGCTCGAGCACGCAAGGCCATAGAGGTCCTCGAGAATATGCCGGGTGGAGTCCTCTGTGCTGAGGTCATTCCATTCATAGGGGTCACTGTCGAGATCAAACAGCAGCGGCGGCAGGCCCGGCGCAAAACAGGCTTTCCATCGTCCACGACGAATCATCCGCATCGGCACGCGAGTGCCATCGCAGGCGTAGTCGGAAAAGACAGCTCGTTCAGACCATTCTAGCGCCGGGTTTTCGATCAATGGCACGAGCGAACGTCCGGGCAACTCCTCGAATGCCAGTTCCTGGCCTGCAAGGTCAAGAACCGTACTCATCCAATCGACCATCGACACAGGAGTCTCACACTGGGCGCCCGAATTGGCATGCGCGGGTGGCGCAATCACAAAAGGAATGCGAACACTGTCCTCGTAAAAATTCAGCTTCGACCAGAATCCGTGCTCCCCCATGTTGTCGCCGTGATCTGAAAGATAGATCACCCATGTGTTGTCAGCTGCTCCGACCTGATGCAGGTGAGAAATGAGTCTGCCGATCAATTCATCCATGCAGGTGATCATGCCGTAGTAGCATCGGCGTGCCGTTCGCACTTCATCTTCAGATGCGCCATCGCTGGTCAGTCCCAGCCATTTTCTGTTGTCCTCGAGTTGTGTCGGGATCAGGTCTTCGTAGGTCTGTCCATTGGGAGGAACACGAGGCAGTGGGATGTCCACACCGTCATACCTGTCGTAGTAAGCCTGGCTTATCGCGTACTCGAAGTGCGGTAGATAGAGGCCCACCATAAGGGCCCATGGGCGACTGCTTTGATTCGATACGAGGAAGGACATCTCCTCTATGGCTGCCTCGGAAACGGCACTGTCGAATCGCTCCGCCTCTGTCGGCTCCTGCGTCGGGCCCGCGCTCTTGATCGCTGCGAGCATGACATGGTCATCACCCTGCGGTTCATCCCAGTCGCCGTAGGCCGACGGCGTCAGCATCTCGGCTATGTCGGGATGTGCCCTTCTCTGGAAACCATGCATCTTATCGTTACCGACGAAATGCATACGGCCACTGATCGAGGTGCAATAGCCTGCCTGGCGAAGCACGTGCGCCCATGTCGGCAGGTCCGATCGCAACGGCGTGCCGAGTTCCCACACGCCGTGCTCAGGCGTCAACTGGCCGGTCATGAAACTTGCCCGCGACGGCGTACACATAGGGTAACCGCAGTACGCGTTACGGAAGGAAATCCCGTTCGCCATGAGCTGATCCAGGGCGGGCGTCTGTACGGCCGGATGCCGCATGCCCCCGATCGTATCCGCAGCATGCTGATCGGACATGATTATCAGGAGGTTTGGCTTCTCAAACATGCTAGTCCAGAATCCGACCTGCCTCATCCAACTTCAATGTTGCGGGACCCGAAGAGGCGTTTAAGTATTGTAAGGTATCCTCATCGCTCATCAAAGCTTGTGTGATGAATCGGCTGCAGGCGGTTGTCGGTGTGGAAAAATCGAGGTCCCTACACCTTGACCTTGGTGCTAGCGCGAGGATCACCCTGTGGAACGGTGGATCCATGAAAGGACTGGGAGCTCACTTTTAATGCATTGTCAGCTGCAGTCTTCGCAATAGTCACGTCAGAAAAATGAGCCCGGCGGGGTTCGAACCCACGACCTACGGATTAAAAGTCCGTTGCTCTACCAACTGAGCTACAGGCTCCCACTCGTTCGCCAGAGTCACTTTCACGGAGGCAAGGATTGCTGTCTGCAGCCCGAAGCCCGGTTCTGGCGAGTCCTACAGGATGTATGGGGACGACAGGATTTGAACCTGCACTCCGATAAAGGAACTGGATCCTAAATCCAGCGCGTCTGCCAATTCCGCCACGTCCCCAATTTGGCGTAGGGGTGAAGTATAGTTCCCCTCCCGCCAGTCGGCTAGATGGCCCTGGATCACCTCAGGGAAGGTTGCCGTGACATGGATCATGGTTTGAGGTTCGTGCGGTTGTTGAGTGTCGTTGAGTTTGGTCCGATAACGGAGTCCGGGAGGATAGTGCGGGGTGGGGGAAACTGCCTACGGCCACGGGTGGTTTCAGGAATTCTTGGCGAGTCGACCGCTTCGTCCGTTTCTTGAGCGGGATGGACCCTCTCTCACCTCTACGCCGTGGCGATGGCGCCCCAGGCCACCGGGTCGTATTTTCCGAAACGCCTGTTTTCGTAATTACAGCCGGTTTCAGATGGGCGTCAGTTCCTCTTGTTGCACGCCGGCGAAGCCTGTCGGTGAACCTGTTGGCCCGGTGAGTGCAAGGCCGCTCCAGCCGTGGTGGGCCTGGCTGGCCGCTTCCATTTCTTTGAGGTCGTCGAACCAGCCGACGACATACGCCGCGCCGAATGTGTCGCCCGGTTCGGTTGCCCAGCCCCCTATTTCCTGGATCATGCAGATGTATCCTCGCTGGTGGCACCACGCCTCGTACACGTCTGGCGGGTGCAACGTAATGCCGGCCAACCACGGGCCCGGCTTGCCTTGGAGCTTCACCTGGTATGCGCGAATGAAGTGGTTGGACATTTTCTGCTTGCCGCGCTGGTAAAGGTTCTGCTCATGGGGGCCAAAGTCAAAGTCAAATTCCGTGCATGGCAGCATCGCATCCGCGTAACTCAGATAGACGTGTTCAAAATTATCGCCGCGCTGATGGTTGAGATGGCCCGGCATGTCGATACGCAGGAACTGGCTCTTGCATTTGTTGACAGTCGTGACGCGATCGGTGCTGAAGAAGTAACGCGACTTTTCCGGGAACACCAAGAGCTGCTCCCACCGGGAGCCGGCTTTGTAATTGCCATACGGCTTGTGCCACGTGTACCCTTGGCGGAGACTCAAAAAGCCGGCACCTTCGGTGATTTTACATTCGAGTTTCTTCGCCTGCGTGCAAATCTGAGGGCCCTCGACGTAGCGTTTCGGAATCGTTCCATGGGGATTGTAGATATCGGTGTAGTCGGCGGTGTCGCGGTCGTAATGGTATTGTTCTTTCGCAATAGGTTCGCAGGGATCGGCGGGCTCCAGCAGAAAATCGGCAATGCTGAGCCCGTAGCCTAAATCGCGTGCACCCGTTTTCTTATCAACCAACGAACCCGCAGCCACGCCCGACACGTACCCCTTGGTTTGGACTTTCGCATGCAGAGCGTCGGTTTCTATCGAGATGATTCCGTCTTTGATCGAATGCTTGATCATCGTAGGATGATTCCTGAAGAACCGACGGGCGTTTTACTACGTGCATCTTGCTTGTTTTGATGAGTACAGGTGAGCATAAGATCGCTTGGAACAGGTGTCAAATCTCGGCCTGGCGACCAATGGTCGGTGCCCTGTCGCGTTGGCTGGCCGGGATGGCACCCAAGCGGGATCATTGGCCATCGGGCACGGCAACTGACGGTACGTGTCACCCGATCGGGCCGCCAGTTTCGATCAAGGTCGTAAAGATGGGTTTGTGTTAATAACCGTGTTATACTGCATGGATGATGGTTTGCACCCGTTCCTGGCTCAATAGGTTTTGACGAACGGGAGGTCTTCGTGCGCTGGTTAGTCGTCATTTTTTTCAGCCTGTTGTGGCTATCGGCGGTAGCGGTGCGTGCTGAACCGCCGGCTGATGAAAAGGCGCTCGAATTCTTTGAGAACAGGATACGCCCGGTACTGGTGGAACACTGCTACGCGTGCCATTCGGCAGAGGCACAGAAAGCGGGCAAGCTAAAGGGCGAATTGCAACTCGACACCCGGGCCGGCATCCGCAAAGGTGGTGAAACCGGTCCGGCGGTGGTGCCAGGCGATATCGAGTCCAGCCAGCTGGTCGAAGCGATTCGCTATGAAGGCCTCGAGATGCCGCCCAAGGGCAAATTGTCCGACCACATTGTAGCCGACTTCGTGAAATGGATTCAAGCCGGCTCACCAGATCCCAGGGATGGCGTGAGCTCGACGCCCACATTGAGCAAGGGTATCGATTTGGAAGCGGGCCGTCGTCACTGGGCCTTCCAGCTGCCGACCATGCCACGCATTCCCTCTGTACAGAATGGTGCGTGGCCCCTGGGCGACATTGACCGCTTTATTCTGTTCCGATTGGAAGCAGCGGGGCTGGATCCCGCGGTTGAGGCAGATCGCTACACCCTGCTGCGACGCCTCTGCTTTGACTTGACCGGCCTGCCACCTTCACCGGGGGAGATCGAAGCGTTTGTCAAAGCCGAATCACCGCAGGCGTACGAAGTGCTGGTCGATCGGCTGATCACCTCGCCGGCCTTTGGCGACCGCTGGGGCCGGCACTGGCTCGACCTGACCCAATACGCCGACACGATCGGACTCGATGGAAATTTGCCGGACAAGAACGCCTGGCGGTATCGCGATTATGTCATTGCCTCCTTCAATGAGGACAAGCCGTTTGATCAGTTTGTGCGGGAGCAGATTGCCGGTGACTTGTTGACTGCTGAAAACGACCAGAGTCGCGCTGCGCAAATTGTGGCAACCGCCTTTCTTGCCCAGGGGCCGATTCAAGAGCAGAACATGTTCAAGGAACAGCTTCGCTGGGACATTATCGACAACCAGGTTGGCAAAGTGGGACAGGTTTTCTTGGGTCTGACGATGCAGTGCGCGCGGTGTCACGATCACAAGTTCGATCCCGTATCGCAGGATGACTATTATGCGATGGCGGGCATTTTCCAAAACCTGCAGGTGATTGACGGGTTTCTGGGGAAATCGAAAACGCGCAGCGCCACGGTCCGCGTGCCGCTGCCAGAGTCTGCCGCCCAGCGGGCGACGTACCAGCAGGCGATGGCCGTGTACGAGGTTCGCCAGGCAGAGCTCGAAAGCGAAATTACCAGGTACAAGGAAGAAATCGCCGAACTCGATCGGCGTTTAAGCGAGCTTCGCTCCGCGGGAACCTCACAGGATGTCGAATCCGAATTGGCTGAACTTGACCAGCAGCAAACGTCCGCCACGGGGAAACTCGAGTCGGCCGAAAGCACCTGGAAAGATCACTGCAAAGCCAACGCTCCGGAACACCCTTACATCTTTGGCGCCAAAGATGTCACTGCAACCAACGCGCAAATCAGGATCCGCGGTAATGCCCATCAGCTCGGCAGGGAGGTTCCACGTGGTTTCCTCCAGGTGTTGCTGCCAGAAGGTCCCTTACAAATTCCTGAACAGATGGGTGGTCGACTGGAACTGGCTCAGGTAATGACCGATCCAAACTCCGTAACGGGTCCACTGACGGCGCGGGTTGTCGTCAACCGCATTTGGCACCACGTTTTCGGCACCGGGATCGTCCCGTCGGTCGACAACTTCGGCATCCGTGGCGAGAAGCCGTCTCATCCGGAACTACTCGATTTCCTCGCCCTCGGGTTCATGGAGCAGGGCTGGTCGGTCAAAACCGTGGTTCGCCAATTGGTCTTGAGCCGCACGTACCGCATGGCCAGTCTGCATGACGAACGGTCTCATCAGGCGGATCCCACCAATCAACTGTTGTGGCGGATGAATCGCCGCCGACTGGAAGCCGAAGCGATCCGCGACACGATCCTGTTGGTCAGCGGCCAGCTTGATCCGGGTCGAGGTGGATCGTCACTGCCGCTGGCGAGTTGGATTTCCGGGCCGATCGAGGAGTTTGTCAGCCTGGAAGGGAAGCTGCTCCCGTCGCCACACGTCGCCAACCGTCGTACGGTGTATTGGCCGATCTACCGCATCCGGCTTCCGTGGACGGATGGGCTGATGCTCTTCGATGCCGCATTGTCCTCGGTCATCACGGGTGCCCGTCCGCAGACGATTGCTCCCACGCAGTCATTGTATTTGATGAACTCGCCATTCTTGATCGAGCAGGGAAAAATAACCGCTCGGCGGCTAGCGCAGCAGCACGAAACTTCCGGCGAAGATCGTGTCCGCAGCCTGTATCTGCTGGCACTGAGTCGCCCCGCCAGTGACGAAGAAATTCGCGGGACACTCGAAACACTGGCTCGGTTAACCACGCAGGGTGTGGCTGATGAAGAGGCGTGGGGCATGTTGTGCCACGCCGTATTTGCTTCGAACGAATTTTTAATGAGGTTTTAACTTGGTAGATCGCACCGGTACTCCCATCGAGTACAATACGTGTGTACCGGTTACAGCTTGAGTGTTTAAACTGACTGTCATGAACCGTCACTCCTATTCTCGCCGTCACTTCCTGCGCAGCTCTGCCTGCGGTTTTGGCTCGGTTGCGCTGGCGGCGCTGCTGAACGAACAACAGGTCGCCGCGAATTCTCTGGCGGTACGGTCCCCGCATTTTAAGCCCCGGGTGAAGCATGTCATTTTCTTGTTCATGGCGGGTGGCCCTTCGCAGATCGACCTGTTCCAGTACAAGCCTCGGCTGGTCAAGGAGCACGGTGGGCCAATTCCGTTTGCGCGCCCCGAGGGCATGACCGCCGACGGCATGCAGAACAGCAAGTTGCTTCAGCCGGTGGCCGGTATCAGCCGCCACGGTGATTCGGGTATGTGGTGGAGCGAACTGATGCCGCATACCGGGGCACTCGTCGACGACATTTGCCTGCTCAACGGCATGTATACCGACAACCCGGCGCATGCGCCAGCCACGCTGCAGGTGAACACCGGTTACACCCAGGGTGAGCATCCCTCGATGGGTGCATGGGTCAGTTACGGGTTAGGCACCCGGAATCGTAATTTGCCCAGCTTTATTACCATCAACCCGATCATGGGTAGTATCGGCGGACCGCAGTTGTACGCAAGCTCTTATTTGCCGGCCATCCATCAAGGCACGGGAATTCATACGAGCAAGCAGGACCCGGTGCCGACGATCAAATACTTGGGCCGCTCTGACTTGCCTGCTGCGGCGCAGCGGGAACAACTTGCGCTGGTCGAAGCAATGAACAACGACCTGCTCGCCCGCACCAAGGTCGACAGCCAACTAGAAGGCATGATCGAGTCGATGGAACTGGCGTTTCGCATGCAGACAGAGGCTCCCGCTTTGATGGACCTGGCGGGCGAGTCACGGGCGACCGAGCGGCTGTACGGCATTGATGACAAGGCGACCGCAACCTTTGGTCAGCAGTGTTTGTTAGCCCGCAGGTTTGTCGAGGCTGGTGTGCGGTTCGTACAGCTCACGGATGTCGGCTGGGATCACCATAGTTCAATCCGCCAGAGTTTGCGCATCAATTGTCGGGGGGCTGACAAACCGATTGCCGGCTTGATTGCCGATTTGAAGATGCGAGGCTTGCTGGACGAGACACTCATCATTTGGACTGGCGAGTTTGGTCGTACTTCTTTCGATCAAGATACGTCGCTGGGTAAAGACAGTCCGGAAATGTATGGCCGGGGCCACAACCATTTGGGCTATTCTGCCTGGCTTGCCGGCGGTGGCATAAAGGGTGGATTGACGCACGGCGAGACAGACGAATACGGTTTTCGCGCGGTTGACGGCAAGGTGCATTTGCATGACCTGCACGCCACGATGCTTCACCTGCTGGGCCTGGATCACGAGCGGCTCAATTACCGGCACAAGGGCCGCGACTTTCGGCTCACCGATGTCGAAGGCCACGTTGTGCGGGAGATGCTTGCCTAAGGAGCGTATCGCGCCAGGTAGCAGTCCCAGCAGTTTTCCCCGGTAGCAATTCTCGGAAACCTTCAACAGATCCATTCGTGAAGCAGCAGCCGGTACCATGATGTCCCGTAACACTTTTCTGCGACATGTGGTTTTGGCGCTGCTCACCTTGCAGCTTTGTTCGCTGGCCACCGCCGCTGACCATGCTTTTCCCGACGTGTACGACACGCAGGATCCGGGGGAGGGTCTGACTTCCCCGCAAACAGCATTACAGGGCATTACGGTACCACCAGGATTTCACGTTTCGTTGTTCGCTGCCGAGCCGGATGTTCGGCAACCGATAGCATTGGCGATGGACGACCGTGGCCGGTTATGGGTTGCCGAAAATTACACCTATGCCGAGGCGCCCGTCCGTTTCGAAACGAAACTGCGTGACCGTATCGTCATTTTGGAAGATCTCGATGGGGATGGAAAATTTGACCATCGCAAAGTGTTTTGGGACAAGGGGAGCAGGTTGACCAGCATGGAGGTCGGTTTTGGCGGAGTGTGGGTCCTGTGTGCGCCACATCTGCTGTTTATTCCCGATCGAGATTGTGATGATGTGCCCGATGGTGAGCCGGTGGTGATGCTGGACGGGTGGAATGGAGATTCGATCGGCCACAATTTTGTGAACGGGTTACGCTGGGGCCCGGACGGCTGGTTGTACGGTCGACACGGGATAACGGCGACGTCGCATGTTGGTCCGCCTGAAATGGCCCATATTGAACGTACCAAGATCAACTGTGGTATCTGGCGATTTCATCCGACGCGCAAAACGTTTGAAGTCGTGGCACAAGGTACGACCAATCCGTGGGGCATGGACTGGGATGACCATGGCCAGATGTTTTTCATCAACACCGTGATTGGTCACCTCTGGCACGTGATCCCCGGCGCGTTGTACGAGAGAATGTTTGGTGAACATTTTAACCCACACGCCTACGAGTTGATCCAGCAGACGGCCGACCACTTCCACTGGGACACGAACGAAGCGTGGCACGATACCCACCTCAAGGACAGGACCAGGACTACCGACCAGGCAGGTGGTGGGCATGCTCATACGGGCATGATGATCTACCTGGGTGACAATTGGCCGGATAAATATCGCGGCACGTTGTTTACGGCCAACTTTCACGGTTTCCGAATCAACAACGATCGGCTCCAGCGACGCGGCTCCGGATACGTTGGCAAACACGCAGCCGATTTTCTGATGGTGGAGGATCCGTGGTTTCGTGGCATCGAACTCTGCTACGGCCCGGATGGTGGTGTCTACATCGCTGACTGGTCCGACATTGGCGAGTGCCATGAAAGTGACGGCATCCACCGTACCTCGGGGCGAATCTACAAAGTCGCTTATGCGAAACCGGCCCCTGTGGCTGGGATTGATTTATCCAGTCTGTCCAACCCCCAGTTGGTCAAGCTCCAACTGCACAAGAACGACTGGTACGTTCGCCACGCCCGCCGGCTGCTTCACGAACGAGTGGCTGCCGATACAGACGCCGCCGCTGTGGAAATGGGCGAAATCCACCCGGCGTTGTTGAAGATGTTCGAAACACACCACGACGTCACGCGTAAGTTGCGGGCCATGTGGTGCCTCTATGTGACAGGCGGTGCGGGCGAACAATGGCTGTTACAACAACTCAACCATTCGAATGAACATATCCGCCTCTGGGCTGTCAAGTTGCTGGTCGATCAGGAGGCTCCGTCCGCACCGGTCCGCGACGCGTTTGAAGGGCTCGCCAGCAGAGAAACATCGGGTTTGGTTTTAAACTACCTGGCATCAGCGATGCATCACATCCCAATCGAGGGGCGACTCGGGCTGGCTTCGGCAATTTCAAACCACAAGCAATTCGCCGACGATCCCGTTTTGCCGCTGATGGTCTGGTATGGCACCGAGCCTGCCGTTGTCGGGCAGGCGGAACAGGCCGTCGAGCTTGCTTCGTCGAGCCAATTGCCCTTGGTACGTCGTCACATCGCACGGCGACTGACGTACGAAATCGAACGACAACCAGAAGCGGTCGCCAGGCTGGTTAGCTTGCTCGGCGACCAGCGCTCAATACTGTTCCAGCACGACATCCTTGAGGGGATGTCGGTGGCCCTCGAAGGCTGGCGAAAGGCGCCGATGCCCAGCGGCTGGAAAGATGTCGCGCGGAGTTTGAGGCAAAGCCCCGACGAAAATATTCGTCAGCTTGAGCGGGAACTTTCGCTGGTCTTCGGCGATGGCCGAGCCATAGACGAGCTTTGGGGAATCGCGACCCACGGTCACAATCTTGACGCCCGCCGGGCTGCTATTCGTACCCTGGTCGCTGGTCGCGTGGAAGGATTGGTTCCCAAGTTGCACAAGCTGCTTGAAGATCGTGACCTGGCTGCTGAAGTCGTGCGTGGTCTGTCGACCTGCAATGACCCGGGAACTCCCAAGCGGTTAATTGAAAAGATGCGCCGCATCCCCTCGGGTGCCCGCAGCGAAGTTATCAACGTGTTGGTATCAAGGCCCGCTTATGCACGCGAGTTGCTCAGTGAAGTTGCAGCGGGAACGATCGACCGCGAACTCGTCTCCGCATTTCAGATTCGCCAGATGCAGATGTTTGGCAACAGCCAGGTTGGCATGGAGATCGACAAACTGTGGCCGGAGTTGAAGAAAATCTCGGCAGACAAGGTGGCCAAGATCGGCGAACATCGGTCAACGTTGACGGCCCAGCGTCTTACTTCGGCTGACCTGTCGGCTGGCCGTGCCTTGTTCGACAAATCGTGTGCCAGCTGCCACAGGTTGTTTGGCCACGGCGGAATGATCGGGCCAGAGCTGACGGGTGCACAGCGGTCCAACTTGCATTACCTGCTGGAGAACATCATCGACCCCAGCGCGACGGTCTCCAAAAATTATCACATGACGATCGTCTTGCTCGAGGACGGCCGTATCCTTAGCGGCATCATCACTGCACCAACCGAACGGACACTCACCCTCCAGATGCCCACCGAACAGATCGTGATTGCCCGGGACGAAATCGAAGAAATACGAGAATCGGAGTTGTCGATGATGCCTGATCGTCAACTCGATGTGCTCAGTCCTGACGAAGTCTGTGACCTGGTCGGCTATCTCATGTCACCCTACCAGGTACCTTTGCCTCGCATTCCGGACGGTCCACAGTGAAAGCAGAAAGAGAGTCCGTGATGTTGTCATCGTGTTCGGGCTTCGTCCCATGCAGGGGGTTGGCAACAACGTACTCAGCAAGCGGGTTGTCAAGCTGATCCGGGATGACTCAAGTGAGCAGTTCTTTCACCACGCGGGCCTTGGAGACGACCGAATCGGTGAGCGTTTCCGGTCTTCCATGGTGTGTGAAAGCAAGTTTTTCATGGTCCAGGCCCAATTGATGCAACAGGGTTGCGTGCAGATCACTCACACTGACACGATCGACCACGCTGCGATAGCCAATTTCGTCCGTTGCACCGTGCGTGGTACCTGCTTTGAACCCGCCGCCGGCCAGTAGCAGGCTGAATGCGTTTCGGTTGTGATCGCGACCGGTACCATTTTGCGATACGGGTAATCGGCCAAACTCGCCGCTCCACATGACGATGGTCGAGTCAAGCAGGCCCCGCTGTTTGAGGTCTTTGATCAGTGCAGCCGATGGCTGGTCGGCAAATCCGAAGCAGTATTCGTTTTCGGTCTTGACGTTGGTGTGTGAATCCCAAACTTGCGTGTTGCCCTTGTTCAAGTCAGGGAATACTTGCACGAATCGAACACCCGCCTCGATCATTCGTCGAGCCATCAAGCAGCGCAATCCGTATCGCGCAGTTTTTGGATTGTCCAGCCCATATGCCTTTCGCATTTCCGGAGTTTCGCCAGCGATGTCTAAAACCGTACCTGCCTCAAGTTGCATACGGGCCGCGAGTTCGTAGTTCTGAATCCGAGCTTCCAACTCTGATTCCTGGGGGTAGTTTTTTTGATGCTCACGATTCAACCGGGTGAGTAACTCAAGATTGTCATGTAGCACTTCCGGCACAACAGGAACTGCCCGGTTGAGGTTCAGAACGGGTGTGCCTGCAGTGCTGATTTCTGTGCCACGGTACATTGCCGGCAGCCAGCCGTTTTGCCATAGCAGCGTGCCAGTTGTGTTGTAACCGCTTGGATCGCGGAGCACGACGTACCCGGGAAGATTTTGATTTGGCGAGCCCAGCGCGTAAGTGATCCACGAGCCAAATGACGGGCGTCCGGGAAATATTTTCCCCGTGTTCAGCGCGAGCAGTGATTCAGTGTGGTTGTTGTGAAGCGTGTGCATCGAACGCACGAGGCACAACTCATCGGCGGTGCCACCGATGTGTGGCAGAACGTCCGCCATTTCCATTCCGCATTGCCCATAGTTCTTGAACTTGAACGGGCCTTTCAACAATTTGTTGAACTCGCTGCCAGGTTGAAACATCTCCACTTTTTCAACGTGGACCTTGCCGTCGTATTTTGCTAATTCCGGTTTTGGATCGAACAGGTCCATTTGTCCCGGCCCGCCGTTTTGCATCAGCATAATCATGGATTTGGCTTTGGCTGGACCATAGCCGGGGCGCGGTTGGGAGTTCATCGGCGCGGACTCCGACGATTCTGCCAGCCGGTTTGTTTCAAGTGCAGACAACACGATTGATCCGAAGCCCATCCCAGTGAGCTGCAGCATTTGTCTTCGTGACCATCCGGAAGTCATTTGTGAGCTGTACATTTTTTTCTCACTACCGCTACTGAATGTACAAAAACATGTTTGTATTCAGCAACATATGGCACAGTTGTACCAGTGCCTTTGTTTTGGCCTCGTCTGGTGGCATGTCGGATTTTGAAAATCGGGTGTCGTGACGCCGCAGTAAATCGACGCACCAGGTCGTTTCTTTTTGCGTGGGGTCGCGTCCGAAAGCGATCCGGTACGCAGTCATAACACGGGCTTCAGGAGCCGAGTCATTGGATTCCTCGGCAACACGATTTGCAAATAGGCTTGCCTGTTCCAGTACAAACTCGTCATTGAGCATCGTGAGTGATTGCGTGACCACCGCGGTAGATTGTCGGAATGTGCAGTTGTGTATCAGGAGCGGTTGATCGAAGGTAGCCAGGAGTGATAGATGGTAATTGCGCCTGGCAAGGATGTACAAGCTACGTCGCCATTGGGTGGTTGGCGTTGGCAGGCCTTCCGTCAGGATCACGATCCTGCCATCTGGTTTGACTTCCATGGGAATCGGTGGCCCACCTAGGGTGTAGTCCAGCTTTCCGCTGGTGGCCAGAATGGAATCGCGGAGGACTTCAGAAGGTAATCGCCGCAGACGCGCACGCCACAACAGGTTATTTTCTGGATCAACCGCCTCGCATGCTTTCGCATCCGTACGAACCGATGCCTGTTGATAGGCGCCCGACATCACCAGCAGTTTAATCAACGGCTTGACGTGCCAGCCGCCACGAATGAACTCCAGGGCGAGCCAATCGAGCAGTTCTGGATGTGTGGGCCGCGAACCGGAAACCCCGAAATTGTCGCTCGTGGCAACGATGCCTTGACCATAAAATTCCTGCCAGAGACGGTTTACGAACACTCTGGCGATCAACGCTCCTGCGATTGAATCTGGATCGGTAATTGCACTTGCCAGTGCCAAGCGTCGACCGCTTGTTTTTCCCCGAGTATGGAGTTGGTGTCCGTCGACCGTGCGAGTTTCTGCCGACAGATTCGCAATGCTCTCTTCAGGCGAACCCGATAGGATTGATAATATTCCAGGTTCGACTACCATGCCGGGCTTTGTAACTTCACCACGGCGCAGCAGATAGGTTGGCGATGGCGGACTGTTCTCGACGGCAACTTGAATGGTGCCATAGTTGCCACGTTGGGAGTTTAACGAGCCAATTTGTTGATCGAGGGTTGCCAGCGATTCTTTGTCTTCGGTGGTGAATGCTGCCGTGATCTCTTCAGAAGTGACGTTGATCTGATCCCCCAGTTTTTCAACAAGTGTTTTCTGGGTATCGCTTCGTTGGTCCGCCGGAGTTTCAACGGCAACCTTAGCTTTGGCCCGGATCAGTTCGGGCAACGCCGCCAGCTTGCGGTTGTATGTCTGCTGGCGATATTTCCCGTGTAATGTATCCCGCCTGGCATTGAGTTCTTTAACTTCAGGATCAATCTCGGCATTGCGGGCATCGATTGTGGCTTGTTCTTGTTTTGGCACATCCGGAATGCCATGTTCAACCGAGGTGACCCATCGTTGGGGATTGAACACAGGAGAAAAAATCGCAAGCCAACGGTAGTAATCGTGTTGGGTAATCGCTTCATACTTGTGATTGTGGCACTTCGCGCATTGCATGGTCAGTGCGAAAAGATTGCTGGCCACGATTTCCCCGGTGACTTGCAGAACGTGATGGCGGATGTCCGGGGTGTTCAACTCGTTCTGATCCGAGTCGTCGTCCCCACACAACAGGAAACCGGTGGCAGTCAAAAGCTCCACCATTTCTGGTGTGTAGTGGTCAGCCTCGCGCCAGTCGACCAGTTCGTCACCAGCCAGTTGTTCGACCAGGAAACGGTCAATCGGCTTGTCGTTGTTGAACGAGCGCACGACATAGTCCCGATAGCGCCACTTCCCATCGAGTGCCTTCATAATTATGAAGTCATTGTCTTTTCCGTACACGTCGACGTAACCTGACCAGTCAAGCCAATGACGTCCCCATCGTTCGCCAAATTGGTCTGAATCGAGCAGACGGTCGACGACCTTTCCGAAGGCCTCTGGACTCTTGTCATCGAGAAATCGATCTGTCTCTTCCGGTGACGGAGGTAATCCAATCAAATCAAAAGTCATTCGGCGCAGGAGCGTTGCGCGAGTTGCGTCGGGCGCGTACGTAAGACCTTGCTGATCCAGTTTCGCAAGCACGAACTGGTCAATGAGCGTCCGTACCTGTTCAGGATCTGCAACTTTGGGGGGCACATGCGGAACCAGTGTCTGGTAGGCCCAAAAACGGCGGTCCTCTTCGGTAATCAAGTGGTCGGAAGTCGCGAGATGGAGTTGCTCGTCGGCGGGCAACCCAGCTTCGATCCAGCGGCGGATGATTTTGATTTCGACATCGCCAAGTGGGTCTTCGCCCTCAGGCGGCATTTTTCCTTTCACGATTAAATCCAACAGGTCGCTGAACTCCGGGTGGCCACGCGTGATTACCGGTCCACTTTTCCCTCCACGCAGCATCGCGGTTACGGTACGCAGGTCGATACCCGATTTCTGCTCGTCGGCACCATGACAGGCGTGGCAATGCTGAGCGAGTATTGGACGTACATCACGCTCGAAATTTGGTGCCGGTTCAATCGCTAAATCGATCGCATATTTTTCAGCAAGGTAACTCTTTGCAGAGTTCTGCTCGTCAGGTGTGAGCACGCGGTTGTAAATCAGTATCTCTGCCAAATCGCCTTCAAAATAAGAATTCGAGTCTGCCCACCCGAAGTGCTGTCCGATCGCCAGTCGCACGTCTTTTTTGAAGCCGTGAAAGTCCCGATCTCCAAACAGTCCAGCGCCGTCACGCGCTCCATCGAGATAATGTATCCAGTTCTGCGCACCGGCGTAAACAATTTCGACAACGTGCGACCTGGTATCCCAGGTCGCAGACAAGGCGGAACCTTCATCACCATAATGAGTGCCAATCCGCATCCGCCCGTCACCCTGTGGACCGATCCACAAGCCATGTTGTTTTACCGTTTTCGGATTGGACAAATCGCCGTCCACGGGTTGAAACTCGACGAGTCGAGGCTGCGAATGCGTGCCACCACGCTGCGTTCTCATGACAAGCACGACATGGATCGGCTGGTCGCGGTAAACAAATCCCTCGAATTTTGTACGTGTCAGCAGATCGTCACCATGAAACCGCACTGCCGGTTTCCCGCCGAGTTGGCCCGCTTTCCACGTTGGTTGTTGGGCAAGTTTGTTCTGCGTGACGTGATTGCCATTTCCGCTTTTGTCCAACCAGGATGCGAGCGGTTTGCCGTTGGAATTGTGCGCATCCGGTTCGCCGTCGTTATTAACATCGCTGGCGTCGAGCCACAATATGAGCCCATCTCGCGACGGTTGGTCGGCGACTGCTGACCCCAGCCAGGGCAGGATTATCAGGATGCTACACAGCACGGTGTGAGTGTAATGTTGAACCATAACCAACAATTAAATAGTGGGAACGAATGGAATCGCTTTGGCTAGTCTAAACGAAGTGCCCTTGTTTATCAAAACACGATACAGGCCAGACTTCAACGTTTATTTTGTCGTTCTTGAGAAATTCAACCGATGCGCCCATGACTTGCCCAACTACCTTGTGTCAGACCAGTGGCTTCCCTTGTCGCCAATTTCAGATGGGAAGTGATTCGCAGGGAACATTCGTGCTTATCGAAGCATCTTGGACATCAGGTCCGACCATTCGGGCGTGCGATTGAATAACACCGCCCCGGTTGGCGGCTCACCCAGGACGGTTCCGGTGATGGCAATGACTCTGCCCTCTCCCACCTTCCAACTCACAAGCACGGGGGCGTCAACGCAGGTCAGTATTACCTGTGCCCCGTCTTTGACGGTAAATGCATCGCCGGCGTAGGCCACCACGGCATTCTTTGACAGCGGGCGCGACGCATTTCCCTTGTGGCTCTTGAGCCGCACAGACTGATCCTTGAGATATCTCAGACCGTTACGGTCCTGATCGCTGGGGAACGTGACCGGCAGGAGTTCGGCGAGCGGGCCATTGCCGAGGTTGCCTCGACCGTAGGCCCACAGGTCGCCGGCGTAGATGAGCGTACCGCCGTGGGTGACAAAATCTTTCAACATCTCCTGGCCGAACCCACCCAGTGCGACGGCGTCGATATTAACCAGCGCGATCACGTCCAACGCCATCAACTCCTCGTAGGAGGCGGGGAAATAGCTCAAGGACACCGGCCATGTTTTTCCAGATGTCAAGTACGAAGAGGTGACCTCGGCGTGGTTTGTTTCGAAGATGTTGCCGGGTAAATACTCGTCGAAGTACACACCCTTGCAGAACAGGACCCGTGGATTCTCGTTGTGGACTTTTTCAATGACATCGGGCTTCAGAAAGGTTACCTTGCGCTCCGGCGACGGGATGACATACAGTGGCGAGCCGTCGACCTGCCAGTTCCGACCGTATCCGGCGCCGTACCAGGTCTCGAAGGGTTCCTCAAAATCGTGCCCGGCTGCTTTTCCCTTGACGGCGAATCGCAGGGCCAACGGTTCTGACGGGGCGTGGGGTAGCTGGAAAGTCACAACCTTCGGCTTGGCACCAATGGTGGCGATCTGCTGCGGGGTGAACGATGTGGGTGGATGTTCGGGTTGTCGTACCACGAGCACATCACCACTTACGGTCACATCTTCCAGCTTTGTATCTGCGGCGGCCAGCTTCAGGTGCACGGTCAGCTTGCCATTGGCGTCATCCGGTTCGACTGCAGCCACAAGCCGGCGGGAGGCATAATCGACCCGTGGCAGGCCGGCGATCGGGTACACCACAAAATCGGTCTTCCAGGCCTTCCCCTTGGGGATGCCCACGGCCTTGTACTGCCATTCGGAGGAGAACTGCCCGAGGCAGTTGTAGAGGAACATCAGTTCGTCATATTTCATGACGAAAGCCAGGCCGCTGTGGGAGTCGGCTCCCAGGGCCGCCATCCATCCCTGCTGGACGTTGTGCACAAAATCACTGGATGTTCGGACGTCAACGGTTCGCAGTCCGGTGGTACTGTCATAGGTCGCCATGGTGACACCTCGTATGGCGGGCCGGAAGTACAATTGTTTTTCTTCCTTCTGGCCTCCGGCATACAGAATGTTTTGATTCCAATAGCCGGCCACGCGCCCCATCTGGCCAATGTTTTGCATCACGATCTCTACCAACAGCACTGGGGAACCTGCCTTCAAGGTGATCCGCCGAATCACCTTGAGGTCATTCTGAGACGTGTTTCCATGCCACCCCTGCGAGACAGCGGACAACTCAAGCGTGACTGCTTTCTGGGTCTGCGAAACGACATTGGTTTCGTAGGGGACTTTCAGAAATTCGCCTGGCCAATTCTGCTGCCAAAAGTGATCACTCAGCATGAAGCATCCCTCGCCAATCAATTGGCGCCCGGTGGCCTTGACCAGGTAGCTGTCGACCAGCCCGCCCCGGTTGGGATTGACGCGGATACGCAGCAAATCATTTTCCAGGACAACCTGGTCACCCTCGGAAGTCAGGGTGACGGCACCTGGCACCGGCAGTGTCGGGATGGCGAACGTGAACATCAACAGGCAGATCGCTACTCGCATGGTTACGACTCGCATGGTTGCTGCTTGGGTGCTTAAGTGTGAACCCCAGTGGCTGACTCGCTGGAAATTCAAAATAAATTCAAAACCCGAATGACCAAAACGAAAACGGAGACGCCTTGACCGGAGCTGTGTAAAACGTGTTTTCGGGATTTGGATTTGGGTCATGCGAATTTGTTTCATCGTATCAGACCTGGTCTCGATTACAGGGATGCCTGGGCCATCACTTTCGCCATCAACTTCGGCCAGTCACTCCACTCCCAAAAGGGTATCCCGTCGAATTGTGGGTTATTATCGCCGAACACCGAGGTCAACAGGACGACGATGCGTCCTTGACCTGCCTTGCGCTGGACGATCAAAGGGATTTTTCCCGAACTGACCAACACGCTGGCCGCTGGCCGATCGGGGGGCCGTGCTGGCAGAAACGCTGGGCTGTGCCCGTTGTCATCGGAGTTCGGGCGGACTGGCCCAGGAGTTGGCTCCCGCGACATTACTGCCCGGACCGCGGCTCGACGGCTTGGGGTCGCGACTGCACCCGCAATGGCTGGCCGACTGGCTGAAAAATCCCCACGGGCAACGCGTAGGCGCTCGGATGCCGGCCCTGTTTGACGACACGCCCGCCGACGATCTGGCCGCGCGAACGATTGCCAGCTACCTGGCTACCGGCGAGGTGAACCACGACGGGCAGCCAGAGATCGACGGTAACGCGGCACGCGGCGCGGCACTCTACCGGGCGGCCGGTTGTGCGGCCTGTCACGCGCCGCCCAAAACACCACTCGACGACCCCCAAAACGTGAGCGCCGCGCCGGCGCTTGAGCGCCTGGCGGAGAAGTGGAAGCCAGGGGGACTGGCGTCTTTCTTGCACAAGCCCCTGGACACACGACCGCACGGAAGAATGCCCGACTTTGGCCTCACCCTGCCCCAAGCAGCCGATGTCGCGGCATATTTGCTTACCCGGCCCACGTCCGGTCAACAACCACCGGTTGCCGCTACTGACAAAACGCCGTTGCCAGTCACCCCAATCACAGCCGAGCAACTCTCGGCCCAATGGCGCGATCTTCAGGCACCCGGGGAACTGCCTGGCAGTACACCGGCCGCCCGTCTGGAGGCAGTGGCCGTGCGGCAGATGACCGCGCGGGGTTGCTTTGTCTGTCACGACATGCAGCTTGGGAAACGCTTCCAACTCGAGCGCCCCTTAAGCGGACCGCCGGAAGTCTTGATTGCCGGGGAGCGCCTGACGTCGGTCGCCCACGCGCCAGTCCTCGCTGAGCGGGAGAAGGAGCAACTCAAGGCAGGCTGCCTTGCTCCGCGCGGGCGAGCCGGATCGGCGCCGCAGTTTTCCCTCGGCAAGGATGATAGGGAGGCATTGGCGGTGCATGTCGAATCGCTGCGCCAGCAAGCGTCGCCTTCAACGATGGAGCGAACGCGAATCGATCTGGCGATTCTCAACTGCGCACGCTGCCACGACAACGAGGAGCAGGGGGGCGAGTCGCTGACCGCAATGCTCGAGAAAGATCCTTCGCTACCGGGCGAGGAGGTCACCAGGTATTTCACTCCCCCGATGCTCACGCACGTCGGCGCGCGGTTGCGGCCAGAGCGGTTGGCCCGATGGGTCACCCAAGGTGCCCGCGGCGACGCCTTGCGGCCGTGGCTTGGCGCGCGGATGCCCGGTTTCGGAACACGGGGCGGCCAGTTGGCAGCCGGGCTCACGGCCCGCGACGGTGTACCCGGTCCGGCGGTTCCGAGCGGGCCGACGGTGCCAAATATCAAGATCCCAGAAGTCAATCCCCAGCGGCTGAAGCTGGGCCGATACCTGGTGGGGGTGAAGGCCCTCGCCTGCGTCATGTGCCATCCGCTCCATGGCAAAACGATGGGGGCCCAGGGTGCCGAGGTCCAAGTCGACCCCACCACACGTAGTCCCGACCTGGCCCTGGTGGCCGAACATCTACGGCCCGAGTATTTCCACCGCTGGATGATGAATCCGGCGCGGATCCGTCCGCACACGAAAATGCCCCAGTCGATACTGCCCAATGGTAACGTTGCCCTTGCTCAAATGGCAGTGTATCCGCGTGGTACGGCCATGATATCGCTGTGGACCTATCTGAGCGAAGGCCGCTTGGCGCCGCCGCCGATCGACGAGCCGACGATCAGGATCACACCCACGGCCGAGCAGCCCGTGATGCAGCGTGGCGAAGTAGCCGTTGACGAGACGTTAAAATTTCCCCGCGCCGTGGCGGCCGGGTTTGTCGGCGGGACGGTGCTCTTTGACGCCGATCAACTTGCGGTCGTCGCCACCTGGCCCGACGGCTTCATCAAGAGTTTGGCCCAGCACTACTTTGGTTTATGGTGGGAGCGCGAGGGAGGCGCTCCCGATTTGCTCTCCACCACACCCCATCCGCTCTCGTTCAAGTTTGCGCCGGACGGCAGCTGGCAACCGTTTGCATTGCCTCTCGCGAGCGATCCGAACACCGGTACCCGGTTCGAGGGCGTTCAAGTGGGTAAGTCGGCTGTACGGCTGCGGTATCGATTACTTGTGGGTGGCCACAAGATTTTCGTGACTGAGGACGTGCGGTGGGAAAGCCGGCGCGCGTGGCAGGGATTTGCGCGCCAGTTCCGCTTCGACGGCCTGCCCCACGGCGCCCAGGCGGCGGTGGCGGTGCCGGTGGGGGATAACGTGAGACATTTTTCGCCGGCAGGTGAACCCGTGTCGGACCAACCGTCTGCTGCCGATGTCGGTGTGGCGCCGCTCTGGACCTGTTGCGAGGGCAGCAGGACACGGGCGGTGCGGGTACACGCCGCCTCCGGATCGCGGTGGCTCGCAGCCAACAATAACGGGCCGCCATGCGTGTTGTCGGCTCCGGCCGAGGCGAACAAACCGCTGGACATGCGGATCGATCTGTGGAGTTACCTCGGAAAGTCTTCATCACCCACGGCTGCAGAATTGGCGCGGCTGGTCGCAACGCCCCCGGTGATTGTCGACAACTTCGACCACGACACCCAGCCAGCCTTGCCTTCAGTCGAACCGGACGCGTTGCCGCCTGCCGATCCAGCTGTGCTGGTGGCCGGCGTGTCGCCTGGCTATGACATGGAGTTGATCCCGCCGCCATTTGTCGACTGCCGGTTGTCGGGCGTCGCATTTGGCGACGGCATGATGTATGTCATCGCGTTGACCGAGGGTCAGATCTGGCGGACCCCCATCCCACCGCCCGATCAGCCACAGCGGGTACGTTGGCAAAAGTATGCCAGCGGTTTGTATAACCCGATTGGCCTGCAAATGATCGATGGCCGCTTGTTCGTGGCTCAGAAGCCGGAAATCACCGAGCTGATTGACCGTAACGGCGACGGCGTTGTGGATCATTTCCGCACGGTTGCCTCGGGGTGGGCGCTGTCGACCGGCTGGCACGAATACACGTTTGGTCTGGCGGCCGATCGACAGAAGAACCTTTGGGTTGCCTTGAACGCGGGAAATTTCTGGACCAATCCCGGTTATGTCAACCTCGGCAAGTGGCGCGGCAGTGTGTTGCGGTTTTCTTGCGCAACAGACCAGATTCATGAGGTGGCCACAGGATGCCGGGTACCCAATGGCATCGTCTGCGGTCCCGGCGGAGACATCTTCTTCACCGACAACCAGGGCGATTGGATCCAGAGTTGCAAGCTGGCCCACGTGATCCCGGGCCGCTTTTATGGCCATCCGGAGGACAAACCGGACATACTTCCCGAGGGCGAATATCCCGATGGCCCCAGTGCCGTTTGGTTGCCCTACCACCGGGAGCGGGCAGTGGAGTCGAGTGCCAGCACGTCTGGCCCGGCCTGGGACGGCACGCAGGGCGCGTTCGGGCCTTTTGCAGACCAGTTGTTCGTGGGCGACGTGGGCTATGGCACGAATTCGGGCATCATGCGGATTGCGCTCCAAAAAGTTGACGGTCAATACCAGGGTGCTGCGTTCCGTTTCATCGATGGCCAGCCACACGGCTGCCTGCGGATGAAATTTGGCCCCGACAATCAGTTGTACATGTGTTCGCTGACCACGGGGCTGACGCGGACCAAGTACCAGGGGCCGGCGCCCCTGGCCATGCATTCGCTGAAAATTCGCCCGGGTGGCCGGGGGTTTGTGATTCGACTCACCCGACCGCTGGCCAAGGGGACCCGGCTCCAACCGGGTGACTTCCTCGTGCGGAAGTATCACTACCTGTACACAGGTGAATACGGCTCACCCGAAGCGGACTCTGCCAACGTGCCGGTCGAAAAGGCACAGTTGGCCTCCGATCGCATGTCGATCGAGCTCACTTTTCCAGTTACGACCTATCCGATCGGCATGGTGTATGAGATCAACGTGGGCCAGCTCGTTGGGGAAGACGGCGAGCCCCTGCAACACAACGACGCCTGGTACACGGTGCACCGAATTCCAAAGTAAGGGATCCCGCGGTGCGGTCTTACAGATATCAACCTGCTTTTTTTGTATCGCTGAATCTGCAAGAATCCAGATGCACGGTCGGACAAGCGATCGGCTGAATTCTTGCGCCTCCAGCTACAGGAGTTTTCAAGTCCATGTTTCGGATAAATTCCTTTTTGCAAGGCTACCGTCGCTGGTGGTTTACCGCCGCCGGGGTGTTTGGTTTGCTGTTTTCGATCGGGTGTGGTTCGGGTGATCCTTTCAATTACCACAGGGTCTCCGGCAAAGTGACCTATGACGACGGGTCGCTCATCCCTGCAGAGCGGATCACCGTAACTTTTTATCCCCAGGTCGACCGGATTGACGCGAAGACCCACCCGCGTCCCGGCAAAGCGGAAGTGAACGTCGCCGACGGCACGTTCAACCAGATTACCAGCCACGAGCACGGCGACGGGGTGGTCCGCGGCAAGCACAAGGTGACCATTGCCGCGCTGGACAGCCAGGGACGTGTGAGCACCGCCATCCCGCTGAAGTACTCTCATCCCAAGCGAACACCGCTGGAGGTCGACTCGGCTGAATCGCCGTACCTTTTCGAGATCAAGAAACCCCGGTAGCAGACAACCCTGTGACCCTGTAGAAAACCTGGCCAAGAGCTCATACCTAACCGCCTCATTTCTGTATCTGCCTGGTGGGGTTTCTACCGTGTCGACGGTTCTCAGTGATTTATTATGCGCTGCTTCAATCCTATACCATCCCAGTCTCAGTTGAGCACTTCCTGCTCTTTTTGACCAATAAACCACATACCATGCGGTGCTTTGAAAAATTGACTTGTTCTTTATTCGTATCGAATTTTTCACTCTCTCTCATGACGGACCACCTCGGGGTCACCAACCGGGGATGCCAGACGCACATCGACGTGTGAGGTAAGCCTCGGCGCCAGGAAGGTTTTTCAATTCGTGCGACAGACAAGAAAAGAGATCTCCGTCGTTAGCTGCATGCTCTTGGTAACTGGCAATGTCCTCGGTGTGGGTGTGCTGGCTCTACCAATCAAAGCAGGCCTGGGCGGTTTTTTTTGCCGCGCTGACGGGCATCATTTTAATTTGGGCTATCATGCTCGTTTCCGCGTTTGTCATCGCCAAACGACTCCCCACAAGTGCTACAACTCTTGATATTCCGAGCTTCTATCGCAAGGAACTTGGCCCAGCCGGACAGTGGGTGGCGACCATTTTTAATCTCGTGCTGCTCTACGGTGTTCTGGTTGCTTATTGAAGTGGTTTTACACAAATCCTGATTCACCTCTTTGACGCTGCCCACTACCGTATCGCAATCATTCTCGGATATTTTCTTTTTACGGCAGGGCTTATCCTCGGCACGAAGAATTTATTGCAACGTTGGAACCCGTTGCTTATTTTGGCCATATTCATCTGTTTTATTGTTCTTGCGATTTCGGGGGTGAGACATTTCAACGCACCCCTGCTGCTAAACTCCAACTGGAAATACCTGCCTTTCAGCCTGCCTGTTGGTGTCTCGGCTTTCCATTTTCACAACATCATTCCCACCATAAGCCGTCACCTAAAACATGACCAAGGTAAAATCCGTCTCGCCATTGCAAGCGGTGTCGGCATCGGCCTTTTGATCAGCCTCATTTGGGTCACTATTGTCCTCGCAACACTGCCTGAACACGGGGGCATGAACAGTCTTTTTTCTGCGTACCACCAAAGCATTCCGGCCACGGTCCCAATGGCCGACGTGCTGCAGTCGCCGGTGTTTTTGATTTCGGGCTTTATCTTCGCGCTTCTTTCCATTACCGCGTCCTTCATCGCCAATGGTCTTGGCCTGTTTGGTTTTATACGCGATTTGTGTGCGTGTTACTTAAAAGCGTCGAGTACTCTTGCCATTGCAACGCTAACGTTTGTTCCACCACTCGTGGTCACTTTAACTTATCCGCGCATCTTTCTTGACGCGCTCGATGGCGTCGGTGGCCTCGGTGAAACAGTGCTTTTTATCATCTTACCAGGTGTTGTTGTGCTAAAACTTCTTCCTCATCGTGCCAGCATTCTACAACTGCTTGCGTTGACTATGATACTGGTCGGAATATTTATCGTGCTCTTTACCAGTGCAGAATTGATGGGATGGATCCGTTTTTGGTTCCACCTGGGTTAGACATAAGGTCTTAATGCATAGAAGGCCCCATCCGCGTGACTTCCCGCTGGCTCCATTGTTACAATTCGGTTAGTCTGTTGTTGTTGAAAGATCAGTCATTGCAGGGTTGAACAGGTCCCAGCTCGAAATCCGAAGCGGTCAGCAACGGACGTTCCCACCGGGGCGACTTCCGATATTGTGCGAGCGAAATGTTCTGCTTTCACGCTTGTTGAACTCTTGGTCGTGATCGCCATCATTGGGATTCTAATCGCACTCTTGGCGACCACGACTGGACGACGCGTACACTTAACTACCAGGAGGCATCTCGATGAACCTGATTGCCAAACTGGCAGGGATACTTTGTATCGTGCTGTGCAGTTGTTGCATCACCGGAGCGCAGCATCTGTCTGACAAGAGTCGCAGCCACTCGGCGTTTCAGCCTTTCGATATCCGAACCATTGATCCAGGGTTGTTTAAGGACGCCTACGCCATACTGGGCATGGAACGGCTGATGCATCCGATTGATATGGCCGACTGGCCATTGAAGATCGGCAGCGAGCGACAGTTATTTGTCGACGACTTTCTGATAGCGTCCTGTCAAGGACTGACGCGCCAACTGCACCAACCTGTTCCCCATCCGGACAATCCCGTAATGAAGACGCGCGAGCATCCGTGGGAGGAGATGGATGGATTCTCGCTGTTCGTTTTACGGGACGAACAGAACGGTCAGTTTCGCATGTGGTACAACTCAAGAATCATCTATGAGGCGGAAAACGGGCTCAGGTACCGCGGACCCACCGGTTACGCGACATCGGCTGACGGCGTGCACTGGACCAAACCCGACCTGGGCCTGGTCAAGTACGGCCCGGACCGCCACAACAACATTGTGCTTGGCGAAGGTTCCATCAACGGGTTGTTTTACGAACCGCACACCCCGGATCTCCAAAAGCGTTACAAGGCTCTCGTCTGGCACGATCCACGCGAACAGGCCGAGTATGCGCCGCGCGAAGGTCTCTATCTCTACTGGTCGCCGGATGGCATCCACTGGAAGGGAGATAGCCAGACCTGCGTGATGCCGCTGCGCACCGGCCCGGATACGACATTTCCCGAGACGCTGGTTCCCGGCATGGGGGACACGACGAATTTCATCTTTGACACGAAGCTGAACAAGTACGTGTGCAACGGCAAGATTCTGTTTCGCAACCCGACCATGCGTACGATCGCTCATTCCGAAAGCGATGACCTCGTCCACTGGACGCGCCCGATTATGACCATGCATCGGGGCCAGCTGGACGGCGACAACCAGATTGGCGAGATTACACGAATCCCCTACGAGAGCATGTGGTTGGGCCTGCTGGGCATGTATCATTGGGACCGGGGATGGAAGCAGAAGCACCAGCAGCTGGCAGCCAGCCGCGACGGCCGCCACTGGTATCGCGTTAATCCGCGCGAGGCGTTCATTCCGTTGGGTGCGGAAGATTCGTGGGAACCGGATTTTACCATCGCCGGCCGGCCCGGGCCGCTGCTGATCGGGGACGAACTTTGGTTCTATTACACGGGAAGACAACGGGCTGAACGGTTTCAGGAGCAGGGCATCGACGCACCGCACAACCAGCACGTCGGACTGGCAAAACTCCGGCGCGACGGGTTTGTGTCGCTGCGTGCCGGCGACAAGCCGGGAGAACTGGTCACTCGACCACTGACCTTCGCCGGGTCGCGGCTGTATGTGAATGTCGCTACCGAGCCGGGCGGCTACCTGGAGGTCGGGGTTCGGACCAGGGATGGAGAACCGGTCAGCGGCTTCGCGCTGAAGGACGCGAACCGAATTACCGGAGATGGCACTAGGATTCTGGTGACCTGGTCCAGAGGCACGGACATCCCGCTACCCGCCGGAAAACATGTGCGCCTGCAGTTTCGATTGAAGAACGCAGATCTGTACTCGTTCTGGATTGAATAATGTACGATGGAGTGTACGGTAGCCTTCCCAGGCCATCGTACATACGTCGGAATGCCATCTTAAAACAGGAGATTCATTCATGGTTAGCAAACTACAGCCAGGACTCCTGATCGTCGTCTGCTCGGCGATCTTCGTACCGATATCGCATGCCCAAACATTACGGGCACTGATCCTCGACGGGCGAAACGAACACGACTGGAAAACCACAACTCCCATCCTGCAACAGATCCTCGAGAGCACAGGTCGGTTTCAGGTCGATGTTTCGACCGCACCCGACCGGCGGGAGCCGTATGGCGACTGGAGCCCCCAGTTCTCTGAGTACAACGTAGTTGTGTCCAATTTCAATGATTCGGACGTCTGGCCTGAAGCCGTCCGCGAGAACTTCGTCCAGTTCGTGCGTGGTGGTGGAGGTTTTGTTACTGTTCACTCAGCGAACAATTCGTTTGGTGACTGGCCTGAATACATGGAGCTGGTGGGACTCGGTTTGCGCGGCGCCGAGTACGGCGAGCGGCTCTTCTTCGACGACTCGGGCAAATTGGTTCGGGTACCACAAGCAGAGGGAGTTAGCTCCGGTTATGGACCACATCACTCCTTCCATGTCACACTCCGCGAGTCGCAGCATCCAATTGTGGTTGGGTTGCCTCAGCGATGGTTACACAAACACGACGAGCTGACGCATGGACTACGAGGGCCGGCCCGGAATCTGACGATTCTGGCGACTGCCTTTTCGGCAAAAAACAAGGGTGGAACCGGTGTTCACGAACCGATGATGTGGGTCATTCCGTATGGCGAGGGACGTGTATTCTCGACCATGCTCGGGCATAGTCCCTACGCACTCACCTGCGCGGGTTTTGTCTCCACGCTGCAGCGAGGTACCGAATGGGCGGCCACCGGCCAAGTCACGCTGCCGGAGCCGACAATACTGCCGCGTTCCGAACAGGTCACCACATGGCCGGCACCCGATGGTAGCCCGATCGCGCTCGCAGCGGCTGACGAGCCAGCCGACGACGCGTCCAGCCGGCCAACGGAAACAGTGCGCGTCGCGGGGATCATTTTGAAATGGGTCCGCGGGAATAAGCAACTTAACTTTGACCGCATCGAGCTCTTGATCCGTGAAGCCGCTGCCGGGGGCGCGAAAATGATTGTGACTACGGAATGCTTCTTGGACGGCTATGCGGTGCGGGACAAGAGCATTCCCGTTGACACGTACCGGGCGATGGGAGAACGCGTGCCCGATGGCGAATTCTTTAGCAAATTGGCCGAGTTAGCAGACGAACTGGGCGTTTACCTGGCCCTCGGCTTGCACGAAGACAGAGGACGTGAGCATTACAATACGGCCGCCCTGATCGGCCCCGACGGAAAACTGGCCGGGCGTTATCACAAGCATCGACTGGGCCACGAGGTCGATCGTCACACACCCGGCACGGAATTCCCGACGTTCGAAACACCGTACGGGAAAGTGGGAATGATGATCTGCGCCGATCGCGGCCGCCATTTTGTCTGGAAGGGCCTGACTGATAGCGGCGCGGATTTCCTGTTCTGTCTGTCCGGTGGCAGTTTTGGTCCGGTCAAGAATGACAATGGCGTGGCGTTGCTGTCGGGGATTTACAAGAAGCACACGATTTTCGTGCATCCCGCCGAGTTTCTCGTCACCAGCCCGGAAGGCGCTACGGTCGATCTGGCACTGTTCGGCGACCCAACACAGCTCTACCCCTCGCTGCTTGTTGCTGAGGAGGATATCGACGGACCGCGCGATCTGAAAAAAATCTGCTACTTTGACCTGCCGATCGCGACAACGGGCAATGATACAGAATAGGCTTGAGTACGGAGTCTGTACGAATCGCCTTCCGGTGACGTCGAACTAGCTAACTGGCGTCGAGGTCCAAACCCTGTTCATCGAGCTGGGCAGCCCCTGGGAAAATGGCACCATCGAGAGCTTCAATGGTAAGCTCCGCGATGAGCTCCTCGACCGCGAACGGTTCGATACGTTGTTGGAAGCCAAGGTGCTCATCAAGCGTTGGCCGAGGCACTACAATACTGTAATACTGTCTGGCCACACAGCAGCTTAGGCTACGGACCCCCGGCTCCCGAGGCGATCCTAACACTAACTTACAACACTGGTACCTAACGTGGGGGCAGGTCACTATCAGTAACACCTTCTCCTGGTTTCGACGGACATAAAAAACAGATAGGGATTTAACCGAATGGAACGTATGGTAGCGACCATCACGCGCACGTTGATCAAACGGCTTTTTTTGTGTCGCTGAATCTGCAAGAATCCAAGTGTATAGTCGGACAAGCGATCGGCTGAATTCTTGCACCTCCAGCTACAGGAGTTTTCAAGTCCATGTTTCGGATAAATTCCTTTTTGCAAGGCTACCGTCGCTGGTGGTTTACCGCCGCCGGGGTGTTTGGTTTGCTGTTTTCGATCGGGTGTGGTTCGGGTGATCCTTTCAATTACCACAGGGTCTCCGGCAAAGTGACCTATGACGACGGGTCGCTCATCCCTGCAGAGCGGATCACCGTAACTTTTTATCCCCAGGTCGACCGGATTGACGCGAAGACCCACCCGCGTCCCGGCAAAGCGGAAGTAAACGTCGCCGACGGCACGTTCAACCAGGTTACCAGCCACGAGCACGGCGACGGGGTGGTCCGCGGTAAGCACAAGGTGACCATTGCCGCGCTGGACAGCCAGGGACGGGTGAGCACTGCCATCCCGCTGAAGTACTCTCATCCCAAGCGAACACCGCTGGAGGTCGACTCGGCTGAATCGCCGTACCTTTTCGAGATCAAAAAATCCCGGTAGCAGACCACCCTGTGACCCCGTAGGAAACCTGGCCAAGAGCTCATGCCCAACCGCCTCATTTCCGCATCTGCTTCGTGGGGTTGCTACCGTGCCGATGATTCTCAGTTTGTTGCAGGTTCTTGTGTTTCTTGAAATGAAACCAAAAATGCAAAGCGTTTCTTGCAACAGCCGCCGTTTCTCGTGGGCTCACACACTTGGGATGGGTGTGCTGCGATTGGCGGGCGCGGCTTGCGTTACCCTGCTCGTGTGCTTGCAGGGATCTCCGGCTGCGGCGGACCCGGTGGCGGTCCTGAACGGTCGCGTCATCGACGCCAGAACTGGCACGTTGTTACCGGCGCGGGTGTCGATTCGAGACTCGGCGGGCGAGTGGTTCTTTCCGCGCTGTGTGTCGGCCGAAGGGACTGCCGTGGATTACCAGCGAAACAGAAAGGGTTCTCCGGCGATGCACACGACGTTGTCGGCGGATCCGTTCATGGTACGGCTGCCTCCGGGGAAATACACCGTCACCGCCCAGCGTGGCAAAGAGTATTTACCGGTCGAGCGGGAGGTTGTGGTGGAGGCGGATTCGACCGACATCGTGTTGCCGCTGGTCCGCTGGATCCACATGGCCAGGCTTGGTTGGTACAGCGGCGACACCCATTCGCATCGGTCCCTGGCCGAGACACCGAACCTGGTTCTGGCCGAAGACCTCAATCTCTCATTCCCACTTTCTCATTGGGTGGGGGAGGGTCGCGTAAGCCCGGTCAAGGGGAATCGTGTTTCAGCTCCCGCGCCACAACCGGGGCCGATCAAGGTCGATGACGATCATCTCGTCTACCCCCTGAATACCGAGTACGAACTCGGCGGCATCGGAGGACGGCGGCATGCCCTGGGTGCCGTGTTGATCATTGGTCACAAGACTCTTTTCCACCAGGGTGCGCCGCCGGTCGCACCTGTCGCGGAGCAGGCCCACCGGGAAGGCGCCTTGCTCGACTTTGAAAAGCACTCCTGGTCCTGGAGCCTGATGCTCGCACCGGTCATGAAAGTGGACCTGTTCGAGTTGTCCAACAACCACGTCTGGCCCGGGCCGTTCCAGCTCGGCAAATGGACCTTCGAGATGAACCCCGCTTACATGCGAGTCGCTACCGACCAGAACGGTTATACGGAGTGGGGCTGGATTGATTACGGTTTTCAGACCTACTACGCGGTTTTGAATTGTGGTTTTCGCATTCAGCCAACCGCCGGAACCGGATCGGGTGCCCATCCCGTGCCGTTGGGGTTTGGCCGCGTGTACGTCCAGCAGTCGGATGGATTCAGTTACGAGAACTGGATAGAGGGGCTCAAGGCAGGCCGCAGTTTCGTCACCACCGGCCCCATGCTGCTGGCCACGGTGAACGGCAAACCGGCGGGACACATTTTCGTGTCGGCATCGACAGGCGGCGTGTATCGTGTCGCAGGCCGCGTCGAAAGCCGCTTCCCGGTGGATCGGGTTGAAATCGTCGTGAATGGCCTTGTGATTCGGACCTTGAAGCCACGCGGTGAACGGACGCTGGATGAAGGTTTGCGGACCTTGTTTTCGGCGGATGTTTCATTGACCGGCTCGGGATGGATTGCCGTACGCACATTCACCCGGCATCCAGCCAGCCGGAGTCGGTTTGCCCACACCAGTCCGTGGCATGTCGAAGTTGCGGATCACCCGCTCAAGCCGCGCGCCGAAGAGGTGGACTACATCGTGGGGCATCTCGATCGCGAGCTTCGCCGCCATCAAGGTATTCTGGAGCCCGCGTCACTGGCGGAATTCAAGGCGGCGTTGGAGTTTTATCGCGCGCTGGAAGTCAACGCGAGCGCGAACTGACGAAGGCGTGTTGTGACGTAACGTAAAGCGTTTCATAGTCGTCACCGCCAGCGCCCTCGAAGATCATCAAGAGCTGCCAATGTGTTCTATTTCCCATCGGCCTTCCGGCAGTCCCCTTCGACCGATTACTGCTGCTCACACCGCTCTCCCTCATAGACAATTGGTTGACGATGTGCCCCACCATTAGCGATACTGACGCCCTACCCGTTTGGTGGGCCGTGCGCATATTGCGACGAAGGGGGGAGCATTGTTTGTCTCCGCCTATCGGACTGCTGACGCTTTCTATACAATTCGCCGGGAACATTTGAAGAGTTGGCAAACGACTGAAGAGTCGCCAGAAGCGACCGCCAACCTACCCACTTGGCGGCCAGAGTTTCGCCAAATGCTGTGCGCGAGGGAATACGATGTTCGAGATCGAATGTCTTTGGGAGTGCAATGACGGCCTTGGAGAGTCGCCGCTCTGGTCCGCCGAGGAAACCTCTCTGTACTGGTCCGATCACGCGGGACCTTCCATGGAGTTGGCCGGCCCGCGGTGGCCGTCGATAAAGCGATTGAATGTCGTGACCCAGCAGCGCGATGTCTGGCGCATGCCCCAACAAGTGGGATCCTTTGGCTTTCGGGAAACCGGCGGATTGATCGCGGGCACAAATTCAGGATTTTGTGCCGTCGATTTGGAAACCGGCCGGATAGAGCAGATCGTCGATCCCGAAGGGGACAAACCGCACAGCCGGCTGAACGATGGAAAGATTGACCGTCGTGGGCGCTATTGGTGTGGCAGCATGGATGGCCAGCTGAAAGACAAGTCGTCGTACATCTATCGCTTCGATTCAGATTTTACGTGCCACAAATGCGCAGCAGACTTTTCCTTCGTTTGCAGTAATGGGATCGCCTTTGCCCCGGATGACACGCGGATGTATTTCGGCGATACGAAAGGGAGCACGGTCTATGTCTTCGATTTTGATATTGACGAGGGCCGCATTGACAATCGCAGACCGTTTTTTTCGCTCGAAGATCGAAAGCCCGGGATTATCGACGGTGCGACGGTCGATGCCGAGGGGTATTATTGGTTTGCCTTGAACCTGGGAGGCAAGATTCTGCGCATCGACCCTCAAGGCCGACTCGATCGGGAAATCGACATGCCGATCCCCAGCCCGACCTGCGTTACCTTTGGCGGAGACAACTACGAAACGCTTTACGTCACGTCACAACAGGCCTTCGTGACCCCGGAGCAACTGGCAAGGCATCCACAGCCGGGAAGTCTATTCGCAATTCACGGGCTCGGCGTACGAGGCCTGCCCGAACCGAAGTTCGGCGCCTGAGGCCATGATTTTCGACCTGTCGATAACTCCGCACCCACAACGCAGTCAGCGCCACGCACACGAGCAAGCACACAGCCGACGCGGAGATGCGGAGAAGTCGAAGGATGCGGGAGCGGGGTGTCTGTGAATCGTTAATCACGGCGGCGAATCGTGAGAGGTAAGACGGCGGCGGCCATCATGAGCGGCCACGCTGCCGGCTCGGGTACCGCATTGCCAATGCCGGCAACCGATGTGGCACCGAAGTTGGCCCGCCAAACGTCGTAATCAACCTGGGTCACAGTGCCGGGTGTACTGTCGTTTGGTAACGTTACCGATTGACCGAGATTGTCACGCCATGCCGCGTAGTCGGCCGCATCGACGGTGCCGTTGTTGTTGTAGTCGCCGACCACCGACGGCGGCGCAGGCATGTCCGTTATGTCGCCCCAGCCGACCCAATCGAAATCTACGGTGGTGCCGGCGGTCGTCTGCCAGGAGGTGCCGCTGCCGAATTCCACGTAGTCTGCAAAATCGCCAGACTTGGGCACCGGGCCATCAAGCACCATCGCTCCGTCCCACGAGACTTGAGCCGTGCCATTGTTGCGGGCCATCACATAGGCCTCGTGAAACTGTCCCGCCACAGTCGGGCCGAGGTCCAAAATCGACTCGTTCGTCGTGTAGCTCCAGACCCAGAAGTTGCCGTCCGGCTGCCCATCGCCGTCTTCATCGAGCCCATTGTTGATAGTGACTGACAACAGATTCTCTTTGCCGGTGGGAGTGAATTCCATCAGCCGGAACCGGGAGCCGACGACGTTTTCTGTAGGCACGCCCATTTCATCTCGGAACGCGTAGTATTCGTTTGCATGCTCGGTTTGATCGGTCCGGTTTTCGCCGTCCATATGGGCCAGGGAGTCCAATCGCAACGCCATGTTCCCGCTGCCGAGGTCGAAGATTTGAACGTTGCCTTCTAGGACATCGGGTCTCTCATAGTAAACCCAAGGGATGCCGGGGAGTTCCGAGCCGTCGAGGAAGGAGATCCCACCGTGAGCCGCTGGGCTCGCGACGAGGCCGAGTCCGAAGGCCACAGCGAATATTGCTGTTTTATTCATCGCAGTACTCTCTTGTTGAACTGATAACTACTGATAGAAAATTTGATTTCCGCCGACAGATCTGAGCCTGTCAGGAGGAAATAGTGAATTCAAGGAGAAAGGAGTCCCAGGGCGGCCATGGCCCCCCTGGGACTCCTTTCGCGCGCCGGTGTTTGGAGCGATTGGGTGAGGTTGCGGCCTGCCAGGTCGCAAAATACGGGTGGACCTCGCAGCTCAGACGCAACGTCCCCGATACCGACGTGCGTCGGTGATGATTATAAGGTGGCCAGCAACGTGTCCATGTCCACGTAGGTCAGTTCTTGGAGTTGGTCGGCAGAAGCGGAATCGAGCTCTGGGACCAAACCATCTGCGTCCGGTGGTGCTCTCGGTGCCGACGCCTGCCACAGGCCGCCAATGGGCACCGACCGGGCACACAACCGCAGTTTGGGTCGGCGGTGGTCGGCTGCGCTCTGGTGCCCGCGCAGGATCTTCTCGACCACCTCGTCCTGAGGCGGTTCGATGAACGCCACGACCTTCATCTGGCTGCCACAATGAGGACAAGTCAGTGGGTCAATCTCATAGACCCGCTTGATGAGCATCGCCCAGGTCTGGCTACAGCGGGTAGCTGACCCATCGGACGCGTCGCCTTGGCGGGATGGCTCGGCGGATGCTTCCACTTCCGCTTTCTTCCGCAACCCCGGCGCCTTGTTGGAGTACCAGCCGCGACCAACCTTCGGTCGGTGCCCGCGAATCAGATGCGAGCCCTTCGCCGGAATGTGCTGCGTGCCCAGTTTGCGGGGGAGGCGGTGCCAGGAAGTCTAGCGGCGAGAAAATCTGGAAATTCCGCTTCGGTCCGGATGCGATGCCGTCTCCCTGCTGGTCCGGAAAGGCCCTGCAAGCTTGTTTCTCGGCCTTGTAGACCACCTGCCCGGTTTCGCTCACCTTGACCAGCCGAGACAGACTGAAAGGGCAGCGAGTCATGTACTGCACCAGACGCTCGATACCCGCCTGGTCGCCCGCGGCCAGCAGCACCGCCTGATCGACACTGAAACCGCTGTGCTCCCACGTGCGCGTGTTCTCGACCACCTCCGGTTCGATCTTCTCCTCGGCCAAGTGCAGGGCAAAGACTGCTTCCTGCCAGGTCGCCTCGAGGCGTTCCAGATCGAGCTGGGGCAGTTCCAGAAAACCGCCTGTGGGAGTAAACGCTCCGCAGGTCAAAAGTACATGCAGATGAGGATGCCAATGTAGCAGCTCTCCGTGAGTCACCGATGGCCGCGACCATGCCGGGCACGACGTCGTCGCGACGCAACAGACGTCTGACTTCCGCCTGGGTGCAGGTCCAGGCGCAGTGAGGCATCCTTGCCGCGGTGTCCGCAGTCGCCAGCAATACTAAGTAGATCACATGCCGATCTGTTCCCCGTTTCCTGGCCAGACGGAATGCGTGGAAGAAAGGAGGCCGGGGAAGAAAAGGGGGCAGGACAGTTCGGTAGAAGACTTTGCGAATGATCGCTAAACGAGTGAGATGCATGCATTCGTACCGGGTGTACGCATGTGACAAGATAAGTCACCGGCATCGGTATGGTGCCCTGCGTTGGACATCGTCAGGAATTCGCTCCCAGCTCGATCACCCTTGTCGTCGATGCTGTGAAGGGGGCCGGGAACCGTTCAAAACTGACCCCGAGCAAGTCCCCAGAGGGTCATGAGCCCCGTAAATTCCTTGCGAGCGGCCCAAGCTGCCGTTAGACTGGTAGGTGTATCCTAGGGGAGCCAGCTAATGCGCAACTTCGTACTCTTTTTTCTCGCCGCTCTGGCGACGTCGTCTCTCTATGCCGCGTCTTATCAACAGAACGACGGAACCATTATCGATCCGATTCAATACTACGATCTGTACCATGCCCCGGGCAATCATCCCTATGCTGGAGCCAACTTACAGCCCTTTGCGAATCTGGCCGGCGTGGACCTGAGCTACGCGGAGTTGCACTTCGCGAACCTGAACAACGCGGCTCTGGCTGGCGCGGACCTGAGCTACGCGCTCCTGTGGGTCGCAAACCTGAACAATTCGGACCTGGCTAGCGCGGACCTGAGCTACACGAATCTGGTCGCAGCAGACCTCAACGACGCGAACCTCAACCAAGCGGACCTGAACCATGCGGACCTGCGCACCGCGGAGTTGATCAACGCGAACCTGACGGGCGCGAACCTGTGGGCCGCGAGTCTGCAGCAGGCGAACCTGACCGACGCGGACCTGACGGACGCAAGTCTGGTCGGCGCAAACCTGAGATGGGCGAACTTGACCAACGCGCATCTGAACGGCACGGATCTGACCAACGCGTCACTGCACGGAGCGAACCTCTACTACGCGGACATGAGCATCGCAAACCTGAGTGAAGCGGAACTGAACAACGCGGACATAGACCCACGCGAAGCTGAAGCTCGCGGAGATGAGCAATGCCGACCTGAGTGGCGCGAACCTGTTCTACGCGGACCTGAGCTACGCGAACATAAGTTCAGCTTGGCTGAGTAACGCGGACCTGACCAGCGCGAACCTGTCATTCGCATCATTCTACGAAACAAATCTCAGCGGCGCAATTTTCTCGTATACCGAGAATTGGAACACCGCCAGCTGGAGCAGCTCGTTCTATTACATCAACAATGTACCGACCTGGGCCAGTGGCATGGACCCAATTGCGTTGGGCATTTTGGCTCTTGACCCACCTGCCGTCCCCGAACCGAGTGCGCTGCTCCTGGTCCTCCTGGGTCTGGCTTTCCTGCCACGGGGTTTTATCTTGCGGCGGCGGCGGTAGGTCACGCTGCGGATTGGCAATCTCAACACCAGGCGCACGAAGCGGGCCCGGGAGGGTCCAATTCTGAACAGGCGAGGGCTGCTTGCGATCACCAGCGGTAAGACTCCTAGACGAAGCAAAGCCAGCATCGCTTCGATCTTGCGAGCGGCTCGGTAAAACGCTATTTAACGCCCATGAAATTCTCTGCTTTCCGCCTGATCGGCCTGGCCGATGGCAGCTCACTAGGCGAGTAATCCCTCGACCAGTCGACCATGCACGTCGGTCAGCCGATAGTGGCGGCCCTGGAATTTGAAAACCAACCGTTCATGGTCGATTCCCAAGAGGTGCAGGATGGTCGCCTGGAGATCGTGGACATGGACGGGATCGGCGACCACGCTCATTGCCAAGTCGTCCGACTCACCGTAGGTGATACCTGGTTTGACGCCACCGCCGGCCATCCATAACGTGAACGCATAGGGATGATGATCGCGGCCCCAACGGGAACGGTTGTCGAAGTCACCTTGCAGAAACGGCGTACGCCCGAACTCGCCGCCCCAGATCACCAACGTGTCGTCCAACAAACCACGTTGTTTCAGATCCTGGATCAGCGCCACAGAGGGCTGGTCGGTATCGCGGCACTGCGTGTAGAGTTCGGTGGTCACGCTGCTGTGTTGATCCCAGCCGGCGTGCATCACCTGCACGAACCGCACACCTCGCTCGACCAGGCGGCGGGCCATCAGGCAGTTGTGGGCAAACGTTCCCCGCTCCTTCACCTGCGGCCCGTACGTTTCCAGGATGTGTGCCGGCTCGTCGGAAAGATCGGTCAATTGCGGCACGCTGGCCTGCATCTTGTAGGCCATTTCATATTGGGCGATGCGGGTGGCGATTTCCGGATCGTGGAACTGGTCGAGTTGCCACTGGTTGAGCCTGGCCAGATCATCCAACAACCCGCGCCGCACCGCGCGGCTCATGCCGTCGGGGTTGTTCAGGTACAACACCGGGTCACCCCCGCCGCGGAACTTGACACCCTGCAGTCGCGAAGGCAAAAAACCATTGCCCCAATAGTAGTCGTAAAAAATCTGTCCGCACGTTGTGTCTTTGCTAACCGAGGTCATCACGACGAAGCCTGGCAGGTCGTCGGCCATCGACCCCAGACCGTATGTCAGCCAGGCCCCCATGCTGGGCCGCCCGGCCATCTCCGAGCCGGTCAACATGAACGTGATGCCGGGCGAATGGTTCACCGCCTCGGTGTGCATGCTCTTGATGAAGCACAAATCGTCGACAGCCTTTGCGGTGTGAGGCATCAACTCGCTGACCCAGGCGCCACACTGGCCGTACTGTTTGAACGGTTCGACGGGCGCGAGGACCACTTTGCCCTTGGGGTCGCCGGTCATGGTGCTGAACCGTTTGCCTTCCACGTAAGCTTGCGGGATCGGCTGGCCGTGCAGGCGTTTCAATTTCGGTTTGTAGTCAAATAAATCGACGTGTGTCGGCGCTCCGTTCATGAACAGGTAGATAACCCGCTTTGCCTTCGGCGCGAAATGCGGCAAACCGGGCAAACCGTCTTGCGGTCCGCTTCGGCGCGGCTCGCCGCCGGCCGCAAAGCCATCCGCATCCAGCAGCGATGCGAGCGCGGCGGTACCGATCCCGACGGCGCTGCGGCCGAATAACTCGCGACGTGTAATCAGTGCGTTATGTTGGGTGAGTGGATCCATGACTTGCTTCTATTTGTTCTGCGGTTTCTTATTTGTTCAGCGCTTCATCCAAATTCAGGATCAACAGGCAAACCCCGGCATGAGCCGCGTGCTCGATCGGGTCGAGGTTTTTGTCGCGTTGTGACTGGCCAACTTTTAACAGCTTTGTCGCATCGCCCGGTGTGGCAGCGTACTGTTTGCGGAAGACCTCCATGCGGGCGACCAGCAGGTCCAGTTCCGCTGCGGTGGGCCGGCGGGACGTGCACAGCCGAAAAGCCATTCCCAACCGATCGGCTACTTCATTATGCCTGTGCATCACCCGCTCTGCCAACGCACGGGCGGCCTCAACGTAGGTGGTGTCGTTCAACGTGGCCAGCGCGTGCAGGGGTGTGTTCGTTTGGGCCGTCTTTACGGTACACGTCTGCCGCTTGGAGACATCAAAGAACATGGTCGGCCCGATGATGCGCCGCCAAAAGGTGTAAATACTGCGGAGATAGAGCTTGTCACCGTGGTCCTGCTCGTACTGTTTTTTGCCAAAGGTTGCGTCGGACCAGACTCCCGCCGGCTGGTACGGATTGACCGGTGGCCCCCCCATTCGGTGTACCAACAACCCGCTGGCTGCCAGCGCCTGATCTCGGAGCATCCACGAGGCCAGCCGGGACCGGGGACCGCGGGCGAGCAGGCGGTTGTCCGGGTCGCGCTGGTGCAGTTCGGGCGGTGCCTTGGCCGTTTGCTGGTAGGTTGCGCTCATCACAATTTGCTTGTGTAGCGCCTTCACATTCCAGCCGCTTTCCACAAACTCCACAGCCAGCCAATCGAGTAGCCGAGGATAGGAGGGTTTTTCTCCCTGCGACCCAAAATCCTCGCTGGTTTTGACCAGGCCGTGGCCAAAGAATTTTTGCCAATGCCGATTGACCACCACCCGCGAGGTCAAAGGGTGCGACGGATCGACCAACCACCGGGCCAGGGTGAGCCGATTTGCGGGAGCATCTTCCGGCAGTGGTGGAAGGATCTGTGGCACTTCCGCGGTGACCTGGTCTTTCGGTTGGTTGTACAGGCCCTTGGTCAGCAGAAAAGTTTCGCGAGGTGTTTCCATGTCCTGCATGATCATCACTTCTGCAATGCCTTCACGAAGTTCCTCCAACTCTTGTTTGGCCAGGCGGAGGTCCAATTGCAGCCGGACTAACTTTTCGTCACGGGCGAAAAAACGATCAGTAATCCGTTGAGCCTGCTCTTTGCTCCGCTGTTCTGGAGGCACGCCGAGCGCCTCGACCAGCGCTTGCCGGCTAGCCGCCAATTCGGGATACGGGTCAGCGGTGGCCGACAATCGAAACCGGCCCAGATTGTGCGCGAATTTGTTCGACTTGTGACTCAAGGTGAATATCAGCTTGCTTCCCGGTGCGGCCGTTTGCCTGCTGGCAAACCGGAACAGGGCCGCGTGTTCGCGATCGATGGTCCGGCCCTCGTGGACTCCCCAGCCGGTTTTCGACTTGCCATCGAAAGCGGCGGCAACCTCCCAGCCATCTTGTTCAAACGTGGCATCGGCCGAGGCCAACTCGACTGGTATTGGTTGCGTCTCATCGTCGCGTTGCAGTTGCAGTTCGAATTCGGTCAGCACGAAGTTGCCGCTCTTGGCCCGTGACAGGCCGTTCTGGGTGAGGCTCTCGTGCTGCAACGCTTCCAGCCGAACTCCGGTAATTTCACCCAGGTCGATCGGGGCCTTGACCGTATACGTGTCGTCATTCGGGTTCGCGCCGCTTGCCAGCACCGAGTCGTCGGGCAGGATTTCCAGGGTTTGATATCGGGCCGAGGCGGAATTGGGCGACAACACGGTCCACCGGGTGGAAGTGACGTCGGCAGCCAGTATCTTACGTTCCCACTCCCGCTGCCGTAGCGCAAGTTCTGCCTTCTGCCGGGCCAATTCCTGCTGGCTGACAGTTATTTGCTGCTCAAGGGCGTCGATCTGGCGTAGCTGACCAGGTGACGGGGTGGAGATCACCGGTGGCGTTTGTGGGTTGCCGCCTGATCCATCGACGGGTGTCTGGTTGAAAAAGGCGAAGAGCTGGTAGTATTCGCGCTGCGCGAGCGGATCGTACTTGTGATCGTGACAACGGCAGCAGGTCAGTGTCAGCCCTAACCAGATCGTGCCCAGCGTTTCTGTCTGGTCAAAGATGTATTCGATCCGGTTCTCTTCGGCGATCCGTCCGCCTTCACCGTTGATCATGTGATTTCGACAAAACCCGGTCGCGAGTTTTTGTTGGGGCGTTGCGCCCGGCAACTGGTCGCCGGCAAGCTGCCAGATGGTGAACTGGTCGTACGGCATGTTGGTGTTCAGGGATTGCACCACCCAATCGCGCCAAGGCCACATCGTGCGGTCCCTATCTCCCTGAAAGCCATTGCTATCGGCGTAGCGGGCCGCGTCGAGCCAGTCCCAGGCCATCCGTTGGCCGTAGGCCTCCGAAGCGAGCAGGCGATCGACGGCCTTTTCGTAACCGCCAGGGGAACCGTCTGCCAGAAACGCATCGAGTTCTGCGAGCGTCGGCGGCAACCCGGTTAGATCGAGCGTGATGCGTCGCAACAGTTTTGACCTGCTGGCTGCTGCTGTGCCAGAGAGACCTTCGTTACGAAGCCGGGTTTGGACGAAGTGGTCGACAGGTCTGGCGCCGTCGGGCACGGCGGGCTGCACGATCGGTTGAAAAGCCCAGTGGGAGTCCCACGCCGCGCCGGCTTCGACCCACCGCCGCAGCGTGTCAATTTCCGCCGACGAGAGCTCTAGCTTTGACTCCCGCGGTGGCATGCGGTTGTCTTGGTCCAGGCTGGTAATCCGCCGGATCAGTTCGCTTTGGAGTGGTTTGCCGGGGACGACTGCCGCGTATCCGCCCAGATCCGCAAACAACCCCTCGCTGGTATCCAGTCGCAAATCCGCCTGGCGGGCCTTGGCATCCGGCCCGTGGCAGCGAAAGCACTTGTCCGAGAGGATCGGCCGGACATGGTGGTCAAAATCGACATCACCCGCGAAACTCGCTTGGAACACGAGCAGTAGAATCGCTGGGGCGGCGACCGCATACCGTTTCAAGTTATTTGTTGGTGTTTGCACGGCCAGTCGTGCAGGTCTGTGGTCGTCTTGATAATACCTTTGCATTGTTGATTGTACCCTACAACGCTGCTACTTCGCAAACATCTCACCAGGTATTGCCGCCGGAAGCGACTTTTAAACGAGATGACGAATGACCCAGCCAGCCGATTCGAGGGAACTTCTTTCGGCCGCTCGAGAGGCTAAAACCGGGTCATTATTGCCAATAACGGGTCATTATTGCCAATAAAAAGGACAAATTTAAGCTGCAGAAACTTGTATTTTATGCACATTCGGGTTATTGTGAACTCCTGTTGTTCCAGGCTCGCGGCGGTATCTAAATTAGGCTTGCGGCGGTATCTAAATTAGGCTCGCGGCGGTATCTAAATTAGAGGTCTAATGATGCGATTTTCCAGTTCCCTGACGGTATTTCTGGTTCTCACAGCCACCGCGGTCATTCCTCTCTGGGTACAGGCGGCCGTGCTCTCAGAAGGCGACCCGTTAATACCCCCAGGTTTGGGCGTGGGAGAGAGTTTTCACCTGGCGTTCGTGACGGATTCAGCAGGCAAGGCCAAGTCAGCGGACATTGGGGTCTACAACGACTTCGTACAAACCGATGCAAACACCTCCACGATCCTGGGGGTACCGGAGCTCACCTGGAAGGTGATCGGCTCCACGCTTTCAGTAGACGCCAGGGATAATGCGCTCGTGGGCGGAGGGCCGGGAACGGATAACAGCCCGGTGTATCGCCTTGACCATGTCAAGCTTGCCAATGGCTATGACAGCATGTGGGACGGCGATCTTGCTGCGACCTTGAGTACCAACCAGAATGGGCAAAGCCCCACTCCGGGGTCGGGGCTTGGGTCGTGGACGTTTACAGGCTCAAAGGCGACAGGTGTGGTGGATGCGGATGCCCCTCTTGGCGAGTTTCCTTTTGAGACCAGGGTTGGCTATTTCGATCAGATGCCCGCTATTTGGATTGAGGGCCACTCTCCCGGCTGGGGCAACACGCTCCGTTTTTACGCGTTGTCCGAACAGCTGTTCATCGAATCGGCCACTGTGGTCACCGAGCGGAGTTGGCGAAATGACGGCTCGGGAGACTGGCACGAATACGCCAACTGGGCGCCGTTTGGAATTCCTGGAACCGGGGAGAACCTTGCCGACCAGGTTATCAACTTTGGCGATGCGATTACATCTCCGCAAACGGTGTTTACCAATGAAACGGTAAACGCCCAGACTCTTAATTTTGAAAACCAGTACAGCTACGCCCTCGGTGGTCATGGCCTGGTGAACCTGGTTGCGGGAACAGATTTGACGGACCCGTCGATCAATGTCGATGGGGGCAGCCACAAGCTTCAACTGAGTGTCAGCTTGTTCGCCGACGCGACCGTTACGGTCACCAGCGGCGACCTCAACTTTGACAACCAGGTGGACTTGATGGGCAATACGCTTAGCTTCTCAGGTGAGGGTAACATGCTCTTGAATCACAGCGTCGTCGACACCGTCGGGGGCGGGGCCATTTCCGGTTCGGGAATGCTGGGTACCGAAGGCAACACGACCATTGCTGCTAATCTGACACTCGACGGTGCGACGGTCGACCTCGATTTGCGCGACGGTACCGGCGGGGTGACTTCGGATCGGTTTGACGTGCAAGGTTCGGCCACCCTGAGCGGAGACATCACGTTGAACCTTGACCTGGCCGAGGACTTCAGCCCCAACAGTGACATGACCATTCTCACCACGACCGGCGGCCAAAGCGATGTTTCAAAGCGCCAAACGCACCGTGTTGATTTCAGATTCACCCACGTTCGACCGCGTGGTGTTGCGCTATGGAGACAAGCCTGCAAAAGAAGTGACTTTGCCGCCGGAGGAAGCCAGCAAGCTTAAGCCCCACACCGATTACTACTGGAAGCTTGTTGCAGGCAACGAGTATGGGCAGGCTTCAAGTATTGCCCCTTACAAGCATTTCCAGATCGATCCGGAAGCAGAGCCAGCGCCCGCTACGGTGGATGGTCGCCGAAGCAGTGACCAGATGCTTACCGCCGCTCGGTTGAATGGCCATGTAGAGCCGGAATACGGCGTGTTGGTCGACGCAGCCGGTTGGCAGGCGGCAGCCGGGCCAGATCAACAGCCCCGGGGGGCTGTGCGATTGGATGGCACGGGCGGCCTGCTGCGATACAAGGTTGATCGTTTTCCACAACTTGAGTACACGCTGTCGATGTGGTTAGCGATAAACCGTCTGCCCGACAGCAGGTTCGGCCTGGCATTCAGCCTGTGGAATCCCATGCCAGAGGACTCGTTGCGCCTGATCGTCGAGGACGGCAAGTTGTTTGCCAGGATCGAGGCAGCGTTTACGGGCCCATGGACAAAACGATACACCACCGAAGGTGTTCCGGTCGAACCTGGCACGTGGTACCACGTGGTGGTTGTAAAAAACAGCACCCTCTTTACGTTGTATGTCGATGGCCGCGTTTACTCAGAGATTAAAGTGCCCTGGTTCATGCCGTCGCGTACGAGGGAATTTACCCTTGGTGGCAACCCGTATTCACGCCGCGAGTCGGAATTCCTGGCGGCCGATTTTGCGGACTTGCGTTTGTTGCCCCGCGTACTTTCGGCCGAAGACGTGAAAGAACTGTACGACACCGGTCGTGCCGGGCGATAGGGCTGCCGCACGACCGTCCGCTGTGCCGAAAACTCGTTTTCGTGAGGGAATCATGAAACTCACCGCGGCAAACAGGATCATCCTGGCGTTCTGCCTGTCTGTGCCTGGCGTGTTGACCGTGCGTGGCGGCGCGTTGGTTGCCGAGACACCGACCGCCCAGGCTGTCCCCAAACCGTTTTCAAAGGAGACGGTCCAAGCCTGGACCAAGGCCGGAGCGCACGTTGGCTGGATACGCACAGGTCGGTATGGCACCCCACATTTCGTCGAGGAGAGGCATCCGAAGCCTGGCGACCTGCCAGCGTTTCACTTCTACCGCCGCAAGGCGGTGCTGTTGGCAAAACTACCCGCGCCAGCGGTACCGTTCGGACTACACCTTGGCGGTACGCTGGTGACCGACGCGGGCCTCGCGGAGCTATCGTCATTTGCGAACCTGCGAACGTTGCGCCTTTGGGGCACGCAAGTGACGGACGCGGGCCTCGCGGAGCTGGTACCACTTGTGAACTTGCAAACGCTGGAACTTTCCCGCACGAAAGTGACGGATGCGGGTTTAAAGGAGTTGGCGCCACTTGTGAGCTTGCAAACTCTGGACCTTGGCCGCACGCAAGTGACAGCCGCAGGTCTCGCGGAACTGGCACCCCTTGTGAGCTTGCGAACGTTGGACCTGGGTGGCACGCAAGTAACCGGTGCGGATCTCGCGGAGTTGGCGCCACTTAGGAGCCTACAAATTCTGGACCTCGGCCGCACGCAAGTGACCGACGCGGGTCTTGCGGAGCTGGCACCACTTGTGAACTTGCAAACGCTGGAACTTTACCGCACGAAAGTGACCGATGCGGGTTTAAAGGAGTTGGCCCCACTTGTGAACTTGCAAACTCTGAACCTGGGCGACACGCGAGTGACCGATGCGGGCCTGGTGGATTTGGCCCCGCTTGTGAAGTTGCAAACGCTCGACCTTGGCGGCACACAAGTGACCGACGTGGGTCTCGCAGAGCTGGCCCCGCTTGTGCACTTGAAAACACTGCGCCTTTGGGGCACGCAAGTGACCGACGCGGGCCTGGTGAAGTTGGCCCCGCTTGTGAGCTTGCAGTCGCTGGATCTTAACGGTACGCAAGTGACCAATGCGGGTTTAAAGGAACTGGTACGACTGAAAAGCTTAAAAAGGCTCCGTCTGTGGGGCACGCATGTAACGGACTCTCGCAAGAACGAGCTATACAAGGTACGGCCAGATCTTCTCGTATGGTAGCCAGCCGTCGATGGGAAGTCTTTTCGCAGGGCGGCCGAGACCCTGGTGAACGACGCTCAAAGAGAGCCAGGTGAGGCAGGTCTCGTGACTTGTCGCCGGAAATTGTTGTGGAAGCGACGGGGAGCTTATTGATTTTTCCGGGCGAGACAAATAGAGTAACAGCCGCTCGGAGGATTCATGTTTCCGAGGCACAGTCATTAATGGCCCATTTCCGAAGCAGCGCCGAGTCAGGCCCAGAGACCGAACGATGGCAACATGGATCGACAAGCTGGCCAGCTTGCTGCCCGCGTCTCAAATAGCGGTGTCTGATCAGGATCTATTGAAACACAGTTGCGATTCGTGGTCGATCGCCATCAAGACCAGGCAACAGGGCAAAAAGACTTTCTTTCCGGAGGTCGTTGTCTATCCTCACGGTGAAGACGAGGTAGCGCGACTCCTGGCCTGGGCGACCGAGAACAAAATCTCTGTCACGCCGTGGGGAGCCGGATCGGCCGTTACGGGTGCACCCTTGCCGTTAACCGGTGGTATCACCGTCGATATGTCGGGCATGGATCAGATTCTTTCGGTGGACGAAACGAATCTCATGGTCACGGTCCAGGCCGGCACCATGGGCGGTTCCCTGGAAGAGGAACTGAACCGTCGTGGGTTTACCCTCAACCACGCGCCCCAGTCCCTGGGTATCTCGACCGTTGGCGGTTGGGTCGCAACGCGATCAACCGGTCAATTTTCGTCGCGCTACGGAGGGATCGAGGACCTGATCATTTCCCTGACGGTCGTCCTGTCCAGCGGAGAAATTGTCAAAACAAAGCCCACCGTCCGGCCAGCAATGGGCCCGGATTGGAAGCAGTTGTTCCTGGGCGCCGAAGGAACACTGGGCATCGTCACCGAAGTAACGCTTAAGATCTTTCCGGTCAGCAACCATCGCCTTTTCGAGGCGATCGACTTTGACAGCGTGCTGTCGGGTTTAGGTGTAATGCAGACAATCATGCAATCAGGGCTCGCGCCTTTTTTGATTCGTTTTTATGATCAAGACGAATCGAGGCATCTCCTGCGAGACGAAACATACTCGCGATGTGTCATGTTCCTTGGTTTTGAGGGGCTCAAGGGTGTGGCAACCGCTGAGTACGAAGCGGCCATGGAAATCTGCCGGTCGGCAGGTGGTACCGCGCTGGGCCAGGACCTCGTGCTGGCCTGGATGGAACGCCGTTTCGACTTTTCAACCGTCGAGAATATTCAGAACGACCCATCTGGTGTCGCTGAAACGATCGAAGTGGCTCACTTTTGGGACGGCATCTACGAGACCTATGCGGGACTGAAAAAAGCGATGGCTCCCTACGTCGATCAGGTGCTTGCCCATTTCTCTCACGCATATCCCCAGGGAACCTCGCTCTACATTATCCTGCTAGGGGCAAAAGGGGTTGAAAAAGACGCTGCGGAGGCCGAGGAAACACTCCGCAGAATTTGGAAAACTGCCAGTGACGTTGCTTTGCAAACAGGAGCGGCAACAGCACATCACCATGGAACGGGAATAGTGCGCTTGCCGGTAGTGCGGGAGGAATTGGGCTCAAGTATGAAGCTGCTGGAACGTGTGAAGCATAGTTTGGATCCTTCCTGTATTCTCTGTCCAGGCAAGCTGGGAGTCCCATGACCCACATCGCCGCCATCGACGCCGGCGCTTCGGAGATCAAGGTCTCGGTGTTTGATGCCTCGGGACGAGAGGTCGCCAGTGCGGCACGTGACTGTCCGAGTGATTCGCCATCGGCGGGATGGGCCCAATGTTCGCCCGACGTGTTGATGCGATGGCCGCTGGAGGTTCTCAAAGAAGCCGTTGTGCAAAGCAAAGTCGCAGCCAGTGATATTGCCGCGATCGGTGTCACGGGATCTCGAGCGACCATCCTGCCGGTCGGTCGCGATGGGGAGGCGGTCGGACCGGTGATTTTCTGGTACGATCGCCGCGGGCAACACGCCGTTGACCAAATCACGAATCAACTTGGATCGGACGAGTTTTTTCGCCGGACCGGTGTGCCGCTGGATCCCACCCCTTCGATCACAAAGATCGTGTGGTTACGAGATGAGCAACCACAGATCTACTCTGCCACCAGTCTCTTCGCATTGCCACAGACCGTCGTGCTGAACACCTTAACCGGCTCTGACTGGTTCTGCGATGATTCCTACGGATCCTATTATGGATTCATGGACCTGAAAACCAGAAGCTGGGATAATCCTTTGCTGGGGCTCGCTGGGATTTCCGAGCAGAATTTGCCACAGTTGGTCGCTCCTGGAACGGTCGTTGGACCACTCGGCCAGTCGGCAGCCGCCGCCACGGGGCTGGACCCTGAAACGAAGGTTGTAGCTGCTGGTTCCGATGCCTCTTGTTGCAAGTTGGGGGCAGGCGTGGAAGGCACTGGCATCGCCAGCGTTTACATTGGTACCGCTGGCGTCGTGGGCGTCATTGCCGAGCGGCCTGTCTTCGACAACCGCCTGACCTGTTGCCCCTCGGCTTTGCCTGGTTGTTGGGATGCAGATGGGCTGCTGTTAACAGCAGGGTCTGCCTATCGATGGTTGCGCGAGATGCTAAGCAGTGTGCCGGGTGCCTCAGGCACCCTGAGTTTCAAGGATTTGGATGCAATGGCCGCCCAGGTGTCACCAGGAAGCGAAGGTGTGGTTGTGGTTCCACACTTTGCCGGCGCGGGCACACCACTTTGGAATAGCGACGCCAGCGGCAACATTGTGGGGCTGCGACTTTCCCACGGAGCGGCACATCTTGCCCGGGCAGTGCTCGAGGGTGTCGTGTTCGCCCTGCGGCATGCGCTCGACGCGCTGCGGGAGCATGTGGTGCCCATCAACAGCTTGCAATTGACTGGCGGTGGTGGCGGCTCGGAACTTTGGTCGCAAATTCTGGCGGATGCCACCGGAATCCCCGTTTCCATCCCCAGCAGCCAACAGTCCACCTCTTTGGGCGCGGCGATGATGGCCGGTGTGGCTGCGGGTGTTTACTCCGATCACAGCGAAGCGATCAACGCGATGAGCACCATCGAGAGGAGTTTCGAACCAGACCCGTCAAACAGGGCCGTTTACGAAACCGCGTATGGTTGTTACTTGCATGCCGTCTGGCAGATGGAGCAAGTTACCCACGGTTAAGGGATCGAACCCAGCGGCCCGTTCCTGGCTCCAGTGCGGGTGTTTGACGTTTGGGTTCATCAAGCGGAACCTCGTTGGACTTCTTTGCAAAAAGCAGCCTGTCGCTTTTAGGGGATTACATCGTTCAGGGTGTAGGACTTGGGCGCGGTAGCGACGCCAACGTAACCACCTCCAGCGATGACTTTGCCCGTCTCAACGTGAAGCCAAATGGTTTGTTGCTGCTGGCGGTCCGGGCAAATTTATTTCCATCAAGTCAGTTGTGGACCGTCGTGGTCCAGTATCCCCGGAAAACTCGCTTAACCCCAGGTTGGCACCGGGAAAAACTTGCGTGATTCACGAGGTCTGGTAAAATAAATTTATCGGTAAGTCCAAAAAATAGATCCCCTCCGTGACAGTTGTGTGAGCGGACCCGCGCCAAAAAAGCGACTATTTCAGCCAAAATTGAAGCCGAACTAGCCAGTCGTCCACGCATGGAACTGCCAAAAAATCGGGCAAGCCCCGTAGGTAATTGATCCGTTCTACAGCATCGGACCTAGTTGGGCGGCTTTCCAGTGTCGGCTGCCTGTTCGATCACCCAGGTACAGAGCAAAGGACCTGACGCATGGCTGGTGGCCATAGGAAGCGACTTTTGCGCCGGCCGTTTTTCAGCCGTGCTACCCGTGCATTTGGCGGGCCGTGGAGCGTGCGGCCTGGCCCGGGGCGTCGCAGCGACGTGCCCGATCGTCGGCTTGGGCTTGAGCCTCTTGAAGACCGAATACTGCTCGATGGGGCGGCGAATATAGCGGTTGGAGATCCATTGATACCGTCCGGTCTGACCCTGGGAGACAGCTTCCATTTGGCGTTTGTGTCAAGTACGCAGGGCAGGGCCGACAATGATGACATCGAGTATTACAACGGTGTGCTACAAGGCCTGGCTGATGCCTCTTCGCTCGGGGGGATGTCAGACTTCACCTGGAAGGTCATCGGATCTACGGCTGCGGTTGACGCAAGGGACAATGCGGTCGTGTCGGCTGGGGTGTATCGCACTGATGGTGTCAAGGTCGCTGACGACGCTACTGATTTTTGGGATGGTAGTCATGATGCGGTCATGGATAAGGACGAGAACGGTGCCCAGTTCACCGGCTGGTCATGGACGTATACAGGCTCCAACAGCGACGGTACCGGGGCGGCGGATGGCAAGACCATGGGCAATGCCGGCTCCGAGCACGTTTACGTTGGCTATGCTGATCAGATGGCCGCTAATTGGGCCTATGGCCATGCGATAGGTACGGCCAATGTGACTCATTATTATGCGCTGTCACAGCAACTCGTCGTTGCAGAGGAAGGTAACACGGGCGGTGAGTCAGGCAGCACGCTCGACCCGGTCGACGGCACGGCCGACCTCGACACGGGCAGCGCCGACCGGAGTGGTGACGGTCTGCAACTGAGCGACTGGGATAACAACTTTGCATACGATGTGCTTTACATCGGCGAAGGCGATACGATCACACTCGTCGGTAACGCCGATGTCGGCGGCGGTTCCAATGCACTTTATGCGCGCAAAATCGAAGGCTACGGTGGTGGCAGCACGATCGATCTCAATGGGCACAACGTCTATCTGCAGGAGTGGGCTACGGGCGTGACGTTTGTTGGAGCCGGCGATGTGAAGTCGATGAGCCCGCTGGGGAATCTGGGTGGTGAGTTCGTGGGCCCGTTTGATAGTTGGTCGAATGTGAAGACCGACTTTGGCGCTGTAGGCGACGGGGTGACCGACGACACGGCGGCGATCCAGGCAGCGTTCGAATCCTTGAAACCCGACGGCGCAGTCGAGAAGGTACTGTATTTCCCCGCGGGTACCTACCGTATCACCGACACGGTCGCCATATCGCGCGATGAGACGTTAAGGGAATACGAAGGGATCTCGGTTATTGGCGAAGACCCGGCGACGACAACCATTAAGTGGAGCGGCGCGGCGGGCGGAAGGATGATGGAGTTCAGCGCATACCATGCGAAGCTGTCGCGATTGACCTTCGATGGGATCGGCCAGGCAGGCTTGGGGGTTCACAACTCGCTGACCGGATTCACGTCGGGCAACGAACTTTCGGACCTGGTCTTCAAGGATATGGCAGTGGGTATCAGGGCAGGTGAACTGCCCGGGGTGGTGGGGAACAGCTACGGGGCGGTGGCGTCTGAAACGGCCATGGTGCGGTTGAGCTTCCTGCGCATGTCAGACACGGGTATACGCCTGGCCAGCCAGAACACGTTGGATCAGTACATCTGGAACTCAAGGTTCGAGGACTGCCGCGTGGGTGTGACCAATGAAAGTGGTGCGGGCAACTTTGCGGTGTATGAGAGCGTGTTCCTGAGGTCAACACTCGTCGACGTATGGATCGCGATGCCCAGCAGGTTTTACTCGCTGCGCCACAATATCTCGATCGGGTCCGGGCAGTTCCTCAAGATGGATGACGCTTATGGCATTGGCGCGGCGGTCACGGTACAAGGCAACACCATTATCGATCCAACCAACAACGTGGCGATCAATTTTCCCAACCCAGGGCCATTGTTGTTGTTGGACAACGTCATCAAAAGCCGCTCGGGACACACCAATCCCGTGGTAGCGGTCAGTACCAGTTGGGGCGCTCACGGAGCGATCATCGCGGCGGGCAACACTTTTACGGTGGCAAACCCGATTTCACTAGGTGCCGATGTCGAGTTGGTCAACCTCCAGGAGCAGATCGTCTCGCGTGAGGATATTTCAACGCCCTTCGGGGCGGTTCCCGCCACACCGCGCCACGGAAACCCAACGGTGTTCGACCTGCCCGTCGGTGCCGGCGCGACGGCGATCCAGGGCGCCATCGACCAGGCGGCCGCCCTTGGCGGTCAGCGCCCGGTCGTGCACCTGCCGTCTGGTAGTTACACGATCGACACATCACTGGTGATTCCAGCCAATACCGATATGCGTTTAATTAATAGGTGATGGGATCTGGCGTGGCACCACGCTGCACTGGTCGGGTAGCGGCGACGGGCCGATGCTGCAAATCGACGGTCCTACCCACGCTGGCGTCTTTAGCCTGGAGGTCTCGGGTGGAAACCCCGAGTTTGCCCCACTGACGGTCGTTGCCGACACTCTCGACCAACCGGGCGCTCGCATCCACCTCGAACAACCGTCGGCGTTCGGCTACGACTACTCGGTGGTTGTCGATCAGCTCGACCATGCCTATGTGAGCATTAACAATGCGACGCACCATGGCATTCACGTGATCGGCGGGGCCCTAACGGCCGCAGGCGGGCCCACGGATGCTTACGTGGACTTATTCCAGGGCCTTGGCGGTCGCCCCGCCCCCGAGTTGTCCGCACCAAACACTTTCGTTTATCAGGTGACCAACGGCGGGCGTCTGGCCGTCCACGATGCCTGGTACGAGGGGACCCCTCAGATCCTCAAACTGACCGACCGCGGGGAATTCACTTATAATAGCGGGTTGGTTGCGCCCGGATCAGTTGGGCTCCAGGTCGAAATCGACGGGTTCGACGGGCGCGCGCTTATCACCGAGGTCAACACCCTCCGGTCGCACACCAGAGTCGGCGGCGACAATCCCGACATGAACGTGTTGCTTCTTGGGATGGGGTTCAGAGACCACAGCGATCCGGCTCTTACGGATGATCAACTGATCCTGGATTACACACAAGGTCAGGTTGGGGTGCTCAAGAGCCATTTCCGTGGCGACTCGAATACAGTGCGGATTCCCGATCAGGGGAACACGACCGATGCATTCGTGCTCGATATGCTTGCGGCCCTTCGCGGGCGCCGTCCCATTCCCATGGGCGCCGATCAGTCTGGTGTGACGAATCTCACCTTGTACCGTGTGATGGCCTCGGGAGTGAATGGGGTTCGCCTCGAGAAGGAACCCGAGTCCCAGCCCCCCACCGTACCGCAGAACCTGGCAGGAGTCGCCATCTCCCAGCGCCGGATCGACCTTAGTTGGAACGCGTCGACAGACAACGTCGGTGTGCAAGGCTACGATGTGTTCCGCGACAACGTAAAGATTGCCACTGTCACATCGGGCATCACCTACACCGACCTGGATGTAGCCGTCTCTACGAGCTACAGCTATGAGGTCGAAGCCTTTGACAAGGTGGGCAATCGCTCGGGTCGAAGTGCACCGGTGGTCGCCGCCACTCCACAAGGGGTTGAGGGGCTGCTTGGCTACTGGGACTTTGACGACGGTGCCGGCTCGACCGCGGATGATTCGGTGGGCAACAGCAACGGGACCCTTGTCGGCAACGCCACATGGGACACGGGTAGGCTGGGGGGAGCGGTACGTCTTGATGGGGACGGAGACTACGTCAACCTGGGCAATTCCGAGGACTTCAACTTCAACAGTAAGAGTTTTACCATTGCCCTGTGGTCAGACGACCTCATGCCCGATGGAATGAAGGTCGCCAAGGGCCTGGGAGCCAGCCAGGGCTGGGGGATCCAAGGGAACACTTTTTCCGTTGGCGATAGCAACAGTTCTAGTGGCCTTTCGTTCTCCACACCGACTTCTGCCGGAACATGGACGCACCTGGCGGCAACGCTGGACTACCAGACGCGCATCCTCACGATTTATCAGGATGGTGTTCTGGACCAGGCCACCGTCGTTCCCGCCCACGTTGATTTGGACGATATTAACGACGATGTTGCACTGCTTGTCGGCGCACGACAGTCGGGGATCGGTCCATTTTACCCGGGAGCGATCGATGAGATGTATATCTATGACCGTGTCCTGGACCTCACCGAGATCCAGGAACTGGCACTCGTTACGGTTGGTCCGCCCCAGTATAATTTCCAATGGACGAAAGCATGGGTTGGTAGCTGGCATGATTCGGCTAATTGGACACCTGCAGGTATCCCGCACGGCAACGACCACACGGTTGAGTTCACCGGCGCCAGCTCCTACATCACCATCGTGCAGATTGGCTCTCCAGTCACCGTACAGGAAATTCTCCTCGACGAGTCGAGTTCCTATCGGCTTGACGGTAGTCAAACGTTGACCCTCGATGCCAACACCGGAAGCGCCAAGCTGCAGGCCACCGCTGAGAACCACATCTGGACCACCCCGATCTCTGCCGCCACATCGACCACCATCGATATCGCTGCGGGGGCCGAACTGACACTTAAGGGACAATTCGACTTTGCGGGTGAGACGGTCGTCAAAGCAGGTTCGGGTAATTTGTATCTCGACTCCCAATCCACAACCCAGAATGGTACGTTCCAACACACTGCCGGCTTGTTGGGCGGCAGTGGGGTGGTCAACGGGGACCTGGCCACAAGTGGCGGATCGGTCGCACCGGGTCACGATGTCGGAGAATTAACCATTGCCGGTAATTTCACGATGGGATCGGGCGGTGCGCTGCAGATTGAGATCGGGGGCACCTCCGCAAGCCAATTTGACACGCTTCAAGTCGCTCAAAATGCCTACCTCGATGGAACGATAGAAGTCACACTCACCGACGGTTACGATCCCGATTCGGGCCAGCAGTTCCCCATTTTGCAAGCCACCAGCGTTGTCGATCAAAGTGTCGTGTTGGGGGGGCCCGACGGCCACAAGTTCAAGCTGGTCTTCGGCTCGGGACAGTTACTCCTGGAGGCGACGTCAGTGACGAGTATCTCCGGCGATTATAACAGCGACGGTACCGTCGACGCGGCCGACTATACCCATTGGCGTGACACGCTCGGAAGCAGTGTACCGGCCTTCAGTGGCGCCGACGGCAACGGTAACGGCACGATTGACCAGGGTGACTACGCGGTGTGGAGGGATAACTTCGGCACGACCTTGGCGACGGCAACCTCCAGTAGCGCAACTGTCGACGTTGCTACCGCAAAACAAGTGACACCCGCGCCAATCGCAACGCCGTTGACACGCGTTACGGCAACCGCGCCCTCCGAGCCCGTCGCGTCAGCAAGTCAGCCCTTGGCAGCCTATGCGACTTTGCAGTCGTCCGTGGGATCGCAGCCGACGGTCGCACATCAGCCCGACGCGCACCCGACGCCCGTCACGTTGCACGATGACGCGTTGTTGGCGCTCTACGCTTCGCAGGCACGCGGCGAAACCAGCGACAACGAAACCGCAGGCGACGACAGCGGTCTGAACACCTTGATAAGCGATCTCGCTGCAGACGATTCGCGCGACATTCCATTCGAGGTGATTGACGACGTGTTTAAGACATTGGCGATCGCGGAAAATTAAAAACAGTGGAAAAGTAAAAAAATCCGCCACGCAGCATAAGCAATCGATCTGCTCTTTTGCATCGGGCCTGGTCGGG